>Ga0209606_1001021_pt1 | contig 38097 bp, 69 predicted proteins | sample AD_UKC057_MetaG_FD_184412 | JGI IMG/M metagenome (GOLD analysis project Ga0209606, IMG submission 184412) | Active sludge microbial communities of municipal wastewater-treating anaerobic digesters from USA - AD_UKC057_MetaG (SPAdes) (version 2) | ecosystem: Engineered > Bioreactor > Anaerobic >... | reverse complement strand
CCTTTTGTTGAGTCAAAGAAGGATGGTATCATGAAAGGCTCCCAAACACCAGTTTCATCTGTCGCCTTGTCAAACTTCAGATTGTCACGCTTGTTGTTTGTCCCGTAGAGTATCTTTTCGGGTTTGGATGTAGCTGTCTGATTCTCATCCTTTGCCCCGAACCAAACAAAAGCGTATTTTTCGCCAGCCATGATTTAGCCTCATACTGTTGTATCTGTGAGAGTGCAGGTGATTGTCAATGTCAATGTGTCTGTGTTGACGACGTTTATTGTTGCCGGGAAGACGTGCCTGACGAGCAAATCCCCTGATGCTGCCGCATTGAAAACGCCGCATTCATTTATACCAAGCGAGCCTGAAAATGTGAATTCCTCAATCCAGACCGCCTTGTTTGTTGCCTGATATTCGTGGGTGTCGGCGACTGCCCTTGCCCCCCCGTTTGTTGATATTTCTGCCTGTAGTGTAGTGTCCGTTGCGGCGGGTGTGTCTGTCCCAGTCCCCAGAGCAACATAGGTGAAGGCATCAGCCGCCACCCCTGTCATCAATTTACAAACTTCAATCATTCCAGCTGTGGTTACTTTTGTTCCTGTAGCCATTTCTTTAACCTCCTATTTGATTCTTTTATTTGTTCGGTAAATTCGTCTTTACTAAATTTACCGTTTTTATTTAATTTACCATCATCATCTCTTTGACCAAATTTATTTTTATTTTTTTCTTTAACTTGGTCAGATAAACTATCTCGAGACATTTTTACTACTTTAAAATCTTTATCTCTTGTAATTACAAACCCGTTGTAATCTCTTACTGTTGCTTCTATAGTTGCATCTCCCATTTAATCACCTCATGGTATTTTATACCCATAATAACACCAATACGATATTATTCCTGTAATTCCTGCACTTCCTATAGACATATTTGTGCTAAACTGTGTACCACCTTTTATAATCAAAGGATTAGATAAAGTAAATTCAGTACCAGCTGAAACAGACCCAGTACCTGTACCAGATGCATAATACTCTGCATCTGCGGATACATAATCACCATCTACTGTAATACTTGCAGTAGCTGTTCTAGCTGCAGCTGATGCATCATAAGTATAATAACTAAAACTTATTATTCTACTTATTAACCAATTTTCTGCAGTTGGTACAGTTATAGTTCCTGAAGTAACTACTCCTGTACTATTTGCTCCATCACTTACAATATCCCAATCTAATATATCTGACCTTTCAAAACTACAATCTATTGGCATTTTTATTCACCTTATATTTTTTAATATCCAACTAAATAAATTTTTAACATTGTATTTATTAGAGCTCCAGTAATAGCAGACCCTGCAACTACTCCAGCAATTTTCCAAATATTTTTTACCGTCCACCAAGAACCTTCTGCTTGTGTTCTTAAAATAGATAATTGCTGTAACGTTTTTGATATATTACCTATTACTTCATTTTGTCCAGCTATGCATTTATCTATTTCATTAAATTTAGACTCACTTTTATGTCTAAACGCTGTATTTAATTTCACATCATTCACTACAGTATCTAATCTGTTCATCATATCTTCGTGATTTTTATTAATCACATTTAATAAAATGTCTAACTCACCATTAGCCATAAACATACCCTCACCTTTTAAGTAGCCATAGTATTCCTAATTCAACCCCTATAACAGCTGCTAATATTATTCTTAATTTAGGATTCATTGTAAGTTCATCGGGTAATGTATCTATTATTTCATTACCTATTTGATTTAGAGTTGTACTATCAATACTCAATATATCACCTTTAAAACTATTAATCCACCTAACCCAAATATTGTTAATAATTCAGCTATAACTAACCAATCAGTTGGAACTGTTGGGTCTTGACCATATGCATTAACTTCTCCAACATATCCACCAGCAATAATACCTGCACCACCTTTCGCATATAAATCAGCTAAAGTATAATTATATCTTTCACCAGTTAATTGACCATTAATTTCTTCTTGTGGTTGCCATAAAGTATTACCATCAATTGTTGAAGTTCCATGAACTATTTTTTTAACAGTTCCATCTGGATATGTTAAAGTAGTAACATATCCACCACCTTCTTCTACAGGTTTATATAATGAATCAGCGGCGGCTGTATAAGCATTTTCACCAGAACTAAAATATCTATCCATCGATTCTCTAAATGATGGCGAACCTTCAACATATCCACCGCCTTCAGCTTGAGCTATGGCTATTTGTGCATTCCTTCTCATTTGTTCTGCTAACAAACCCCATCCTGCCATAACTGTCATTTTACTCACCTATGTTTCATATGTTTTAACGGGAGATTCTTTTTTATCTCCACCTGTAAACAATAAACCAAAGCCTACTAAAGCACCACCTAATAATACAAGTGGCATCCACCCAAATTTATTCGAAGGCATAACACTAGGTTCTGTAACAAATGTTTGCGGTGCTATAACATTAGGGTCAGTTATTTTATTTGTTAATTCAATAGTAGTTGGATATGTTTCTATATTAGGTTGTTTTACAGTAGCACTAGGTGTAGAAGCAGTAGTAACACTACATTTAGAAGTACTACAAGTACTTGTTTGTGTACGAAAAGCATTAGATACTCCACCACCAGAACCAGCATAAGATTGCATTGTTTCATACATTACATTTTCTGGTATAACGTGTGAATTAGCTCTAACTTGAGTCATATAACTTTCAAAATCCATACCACTTCTTTGTTCTACACCTGCTTTTAAATGAGCTAAATAATCTTCTCTACTTATTCCAGCAGCTTGTGCAGTATACCAATTTGCATACGGGTCGTCTGGTATATCAACTGTAGTTTTACCAATTTTCTGTGACATGTTATAAGCATCTTGACTTATGATTCCTTTATTTAATGCGTCACTAATATTATATACAGGCATAATTTTTCACCTCATGGACTATCTGCCATTACTCCTGATAAATTACCTGATGCATATTCAACTGATGGTCCTGATACTGTACCATGACTAACAGTAGAAGCATCTATAAATGAATAACTATTACCAGAATACAAATAAGCATTTTGTGTATTCATATATTGACTCCCTTTTGCCCAACCTTCACCTAATACTGCAGGACCTTCGGGTGTTTGTACAGTAGTATATCCTTGTGTACCTTCTGATACTGGTATAATAGATATCCCAGGTGCAGCGTATAATGCAGAAGACTCTTGTGCTCCACCAGGTGCACTATAACCTTTCATTGCACTCTCAGCTGCACCACTTCCACTACTATGAACTACACTATTTAATGCTTGCGCAGCTGCTCCTCGTATAGCACCTTGACTTATAGTTGAACCAAACATACCAGTATTTCTAACAACTGAAGCTAAATTACTTACTATATTTCCTCGACCACCAATACTTTGTGCTCGTAATCTAGTCACACTCGCTCTTTCTTCTCCAACTTTTATCATTTGTCTAAATCGGTTTTCAGCTAATATTACATTTGCTTGTTGATTTTTTAGTATTTGTAATTGCTTTTCTGTTTCTTTATTTTGTTTTTCTTGCATTAATACTTTTTGTCTGCTCACATATCTTTCATAAGTGTCAGCGTTTATTGTATCTAAATCTATTATTTCATCTTCATCTTCAATTTCAAATTTTATTCCTCGGTCAGTTGTATAAACTCGTTTTACCATTTCAATCACCCATTAAATGTTTATGGAGCTGGGGGAGAAATTTGTAAACTAGGGTCATCACATACTGTAACTTCACCACTACCAACATTAGTTACCCAACCAACAAATTCTCCCCCAGCTCCATAAACTGTATCACCAACTTTTGCTTCAGTATAGTCAATACTCCCTTGAGTATATATTACCCCGCTTGAACTAACTGTTGGTTTAGTTTGTTCTGTAGTTACAAATGTATGTTGCCATCCACCTTTTTCTTTATCAAGATATGAATAACTCCATTCTCCGTTTTTAGCACCTGGATGATAAACTGCACCGCCAAACGCTATAGCTTGAGCAACTTGTCTAGATATTTTATCTACATCTTCTTGATTATTTATATTACCAGCTACAGTTCCTTTATTTATCATATCTTTAGCTATATCTCTTATTTCAGGAGTAATTGTATAAGACGCATTTATATATGCTTTAGCTGCTTCATATTGTCCTTTATTATACATATCTTCTACTACAGCAGAATTATAGTCATATCCTAAAGCCTTTTCAGTTTTAGTAGATTTATCGTATGGTATATAACCTAATGCTTCGTTCCACATATCTCCAGAACCCATTGCTTCAGGTGTTCCTATATCTCCACCTACTTTACTATACGTTTGTGTTTTAGGGTCGTAAAATATTCTATATGGGGACCATGTAAATGTAGAAGCATCGAAACTTGTTGGTTCATACGTTGGATGCATACCTCTTAAAGTATCTACTGATTTTATTCCATATTTATTCATAGTAGCTTGAGAAATATTATTGCCAACATCAACAACTTCATTATTTATAATTTGTTTTAAGGCCTTTTTTAATGCATTATAATTTGAACCACCTGGTTGTGCGGAATCTAAATATGCTTGAAAATCTTTAGCAGTGCATGAATTTGGGTCTAATCCAGAAGCCATATAAACTGCTTCATTCAAAAATTCTCTACCAAATCCAGTTTGACCCATTCCACCACCTTTTCCAGAACCAGTAATAAGTGCATCTGCTACATAATCTATATTTGTTGAATTAACTAATATCTCTCCAGTTATCTGTTGTCCAGTATTAGCATCAACATTATAATTTAAAATTTTCATAGGAACCCCATCATTACCTGTAGCATAACTTCCAGAAACAGTACCATCACAATTTATAGTAGCATTACCATATTTGTGTCTAGTTACTTCTCTTGCTACGTATAACTTTTCCATATCAACATATGGATTTTGACCCCAAATTTTATATAATTCTGTTAACTCATTTAACTTATAATCTTTTAATCTTGGTGCTATTTCATCATAATGTTCATTAAAATACGGTTCTATTTCATTTGCAAACCAAGTTTGAAAAGGAACATTATATCTAGCTGCTTCTTTACCTAAACCAGAAACCATACCCATTGTAGTCATACCATATTCTGCATTAGCTTCAGCTAAAGATTCCTGTCCAGATAATACACCTGGCCCTAAAAAACCTAACCCACCTATTCTTCCTAAATATTGTGCTATCTCATCTGGTATTACAGGTTGTCCAAAAGCATTAAATGTTATACCATACGCCTCTGGATTAGCCATAATTGTTTGCCAATTAATTGTATTTGGCGAAGTAAATGTATTTGCTATATTTTGATAAGCATCAGTAGTTAATGGTTTAGTTTCACTTAACGGAATAAAACTACCAATTGGATATACACCTATATCATTTTGTACCGTATTACTCGAATTTAATTCACCATCTCCATATAATGTAATTTCATTACCTGCAGCATCTTTAAAAGTATAAGCACCATTAGACGTCATATTTGCAACCTGTTGTGGGGTTAAATATAACCCATCACCATATTCACTTATATTAGGTGCATTCAACATATTAGTGGAAGGTAATTGAGTTGAAACATTATAATTAACTTTTGTATCTGGTTGCGTCATAACAGGCAAAATATTGCTTTTTTGTGCTAATACTGCCGCAGCTATAACAGCCGCTCCAACAATTGCAGTTCCACCTGCTATTTTTTTAATATTCAACTTGCTTTCTTTTTTACTCATCTAATCACCTATTTCTCCTAGTCATTAAATATAACCCTGCAGCAATTATACCCATTATTACTACTGGTCTATAATCAGGAAAGTTTAAATTTTCTACAACCTTAACAAATCTTTTAACACCTGTATCTATTATTTCTTCACCATTCATTGTTTTCCACTCTCCCTAGATTTTTGTAATAACACAGAATAACCTCTCAACACTATACTAGACGTAGTTGGATTTTCTACTTGTATTAATACTGAACTATTAAAAGGCAATGGAGTAGATGGTTCAAAAGATACACCATAATACCCAGCAACATTTTTATAAATCCTTGGTCTAAAAGGATTTTGGAAATCCATATACATTGTATCTAGCATAAATGATAAAGTTTCATATATAACTAAATCATCTACTATAAATCTTAAAGCGGCATTTTTATTATTTACCATTATATAGAAACCATGCACTACTCCTTCTGATTGTGTAACATCTACTATTTTACTTATATTACCAGAAGTAATAGTTGTTGCTGTTACACCAGTTTTAGTATCATAACGCCAATTTGGATTACCTCTATTAGTAGCAAGAAACTTTAACCATTCTATTTGCTTTTCTTGTGTAATAATTATTTCAGATAATAACTCATCTGTACTATGTAGTTTATCTAATATAGATTTATTTCTATACCTTTCAGTAGTAGATACATAGCTTATCAAACTTTCTGGTAAAGTAGAAGGAGCCATTTAAAATCAGCTCCTTAACAAATGAATCCAGAAACTACAGCACTACCAATAGCCAAAGTACCTGCACTCATTGTACATGCAATTGAATTTTCAAATATTATCGGAGTCTCATAATGTATTTGAGCCCAACATGAAGCTGGTGTATCTAGCCCTTCTAATGATATAGCTAATCTAATAGCTGTTCCTGTTGGCGCACCTGCAGGTGTAGCTTCTGCTTCATCATACAATCTAAAAATACCTGCATCTGTTGCATGTGAATTTAAAACAGTAATATCAGTTAAAGCTAACTTTTTACCTGTTGGTACTGTTTTAATATCCAATAAATTTGTTGCACCCGCTGTATCATTTCTTTCAACAAAAGGTATATAATTCTCCCAATTTTTACTTAAACTAACTGTCATTTAACATCACACCCCTGCTACGTTTGACCTATATCTACCAACTGGAACTGTGGTAAACAAGGCTGGTTTAGAACCTTCAGCAACTGGTAACTTTGTTAAGTAATACTTTATACCATAAATCCTAACTCTGCTAACAGCTAAAGTTGCACCTGAATCATTATATGCTGAATAATAAGGTACATTATCCTTATAAACAAAATGTTCAGTTGTCTGCAAAGATTCATCCCTTTTACCTACCCACGGATATATTCCAAAATTATAAGCCCTAGTTGCATACAAAGGGTCAGCTTCACCAAATTGATAAATATTCAATTTAAAATTATCTATAGGTTCAACTCTAAATTGAGCTAACTCTAAATGATTCATTTCTAATTCTACCATTTCTCTTTTTGAACTTTCGGTACCTGTAGTCAAAGTAGATGCCACATTAACTTCATATCCTGGTAAAGGAACAATATGGTTTACTATAAAATATTCGTCATTACCAACTTTTGGTGTTATACGAATACACTCATCTACTAAAGCAACAGGCTCCATCCAATGTTTAAACGCAAATCCCATTTTTCACACCTCATATTTCTTTCTATCTTAAATAACAGGTGAAATAAAATAAAAAATTAAAAAATCAACCTGTTGTTACTACTGTTGGAACTGATGCAGTATTTGAAATATGTGTACCCCATCTTTCTGCAATAAGACCATACAATCCAACTGTTTTATCAGCTGCAGTATCAAATCTCATTTCAATAGTTACAGGGTCATTTTGGTTGTACACAATAATATCCTGTGGTGAGGCGACTACACCTCTAACGTGATGGGCTCCAACGAAACCAGCACCTCTAATACCTTCAGGATACATATCCGCAACATTCCAAATATCTAAAACATCTGCTCCTCTCTTAAATCTTATGGCATCTAAATCTACACCATTTGCAAGTGTAGTCTGGTCATAAAATCCAAAGAAAGCAATCATTTTATTATCAGGTACTGTTTCACCAGAAGCTAATACACTTGAAAATGTATAAGCTGTAATTGAAGTTGAATCAATTACCTGTTTCTTTGAGTTAGCTGTAGCAGCTGTAAGATATTCTAAATCTACCCAATCAGTTGTACACGATGGTGCACCAATAAGTAAATCTCTAACACATATCTGTTGTTTAGTTGTATTCAAAGCTAATGCAAGTCTTTGTCTTAATGCTTCAGCAGCATAGTTTTTTAGATTTACAAAATAACTTGGGTCAGTTCTATCCATATTAATTATGCCTACCATTTTAATAACCTCCACCAGTTACTGGAAGTAACATTTCTCTTCTTGGTGTAACCGCTCTAGGTGCTCTATTTGGTGCTACAGGTGCTGGACCTAAAGTCTTTCCAATATTAAATATAGGACCTGCTCCAACTCCACCTGCCATAACTGCTACTGTATTAGCTACAGAATAAGCCATAGCTCCTACACCAACCATAGCTGCTATCTCATCAGTACTTGATATAGAACCTTTTTTAGTAGCTATATAAAGCATTGGAAGAGCACCTATGAAAAACTGTGTTGCTGGTAATGCGTATTTACCTAATGGCAAAGGCATTAATCTCCTTGCGTTAAGGTACTGACTACCCCATGATGCAGCAGTTATACCAATAGCTGTAGCTAAAACAGCTTTAGTTGGTATCTGACTTACAACATTTTTAGTTCTTGTTCCGCTTATCGTTATTTCCATTTATTTCACCTATCTTCTCTTTTGTCCTGGTTTTCTCTTACAAGCTCCACTTTTCTTTTTACCATATCTACATCTTTTTGCCATAATGTTCACCTCTTTTTCACCCTAACTTTTGTTAGGACTACTAAACTACTATCTATCTCAAGAGCATAATATTTTTTCATTTTTTCACCAATTTATAAATCGCATAACCTATTAATATTAAATTTATAATTTTTAAAAATGGATGATTTGCTATTTTATCAATATCATTTTCTATACTTTCGCTCATAACACCAATCCATTAATCTTGTTATTAACCAACCAGTTACTATACTTATTGTTACAGTCACTAATAAACAACTTATAGGAAACATATCCTACGTGATAACACATAACATTATTTACCACCTTGACACTCTCCATTTGGATGAATAATATAAACAGCAGCTAATTCTTTTGGACATCCTTTTTTATTTAAACCATTCTTTCTAACACCTTTAACTAATAGATGGTCTTCATATCCTTCATAATTCCATTTATGTGTATGTAATGTTTCTGGTATAAAATCTTCAACTTTTGATACTTGCTGTTGACATACAACACATCCAATAACTGGATTATACTTAAGTTCTTTAGGAACCTCTTCAGTTGATTTATCAGCTACACATAATGGACAATTTGTTGGTGTTACACAAGAAGAATTATAAGAATGTATCATCTCTTTAGACGTTTTAATTACTACATTACAACTTTTTTCTTTAGAATGGTTCAAATAGACAGGCTCCTCAACTATAATAATATATTATTCTTTATATATATAAAACTATTGTTTATAGTATAAATTTATATTTTTTTCTAAAAAACATCATTTTTTTATATAAAATAAAAAAGTTATAATATCAACCAAAATATGATTAAATTACGTAAAAATAGTAATTATAAAAGAAATAAAATTTATATTATAAAAAGATATAATATAATATTTATTTAATTGAATATTTATCTAAAATCTTCTTTACTTCTAACAAAATTTTCATTGCTTCCTCATCAGACATACTATTACTTATATAATTAGAAAGCATATTTTGAGCCATTTTAGCTAAAGGATAACTATTTAATCCTGGATTCATTTCAATTATTTTATTTATTATTTCCAATAACACTATTCTCATTTGTATCTCCTTCTTTTTTATTTTTATTAAATTGATTTACTAATAATCCAGTTTTTTCTATAGATATCTTTGTCTCTGTTTCAGTTTTTGCTTGCATAGTATTAAGATTTTCATCTACAAGAGACATATCTTTTTTAATATCACTAGACTTTACTGTCAGTACTAAACTATTAGTCATATTCTGTTCTAATATATCTAATTTATTATTTATCTCTAATATACTACTAGATAAAGAAATAAATAATTTAGATATTTCATTAAATTCTTTTTCCATGTTCATTAATCGATTTAAATATCCGTCAATAGTTTCTCCATCGCCTCTACGTATCTTTAATTGTTCTTTAGTATCTAGTTTCACTGGTATAACTTTTTTATGTTGATGGTATTCACTACGACCTTTCATTTAAATCACATTAAACATTTTTTTTAGATACATGCCTATAAATACTGCTAACACTGGTTGACTGGCTACCTTACATTCAGTTTCAAACTTAATTTTCTTTTGTAAATTTTTAGTAACATAATCAGATACATAGTCACATTGCATGACAGAGCCAGAAAGAACTATATGTTTATATAAATCTGCTTTCTTTTCTAAAGGTGCATTTCCAATAGCTAAATTAATACCTTTATCTAAAGATATTCTTTCTACATTACGTTCAAGCCATACTGAATCTCCAAATAAAACTGAACAAATCTTATCTTTTATTTTATTTGTTACTTTAAATGGTTCATCAGTAAACGAATTTAATATAGAAACACCTTCTTCAGAATTTAATATTTGCTCTTTTAATTGTTTTAAATAACTATAGTTAGCTGAACTAGTCGTATGTACTTCTGTATTACATCCATATTGGTCCCACAAAATTTCTCCAAGTTTATAAGTCATTTCTCTACCTGCAGTTTCTATTATATAGTCTGTATTAGGTATAATTCCATTATTACAACAACTTATATCTGTAGTTCCATCACCCATATCTACAACGGTTGCAATATTTTGACCAACACTCTGTAAACAAGCATCTGCTTCTACTATCCATTCAACATTTACTGCTCCTCTATTCAATAGTTCATTTTTAATATTTCTTTTTATTACAGTAGGCATATTAACTATTTGATTTAATAGTAATTCATTATTTACTATTGTTGTATTCAGGACTTTTGAAACAATATAATCAACATAATCATAATATGCTGTTTCATTTATAGGTAGTCCATCTGATTTAAACCAATATAGTTGATAACCCCCCTCAGAATTAAGAGCATCATATCCATACAATGTTGGTTTATTCTTTTCTATAGGATATCCAACTACTGAAGGTATTTCTACTGCTAATTTAGCTATATATTTATTCAATTCATTCCAATCCCATGAACTAGGAACAGAAAATTTATGATATAAAGAACATTTACTTAAAGATGTTCCTATATCAAGAACTAAAGTTTCCATCAATCTTTCACCTTTTTTTGTTTTTCTAATTTAACCGATTGTGTTTGTAATTGCTGCATTAACATTTTTTCTCTTTCTAAAAGGTCAGCTATTTGTTTATCTTTTTTAGCTTCTTCTTCTTTTGCTAATTGTATATTACCTACAATTTCTTCAAATTTAGCTTTTGGTATAACTACACTTTCTGGCGGATTCGCTACTAAAGGACGGGGTTGATTAATAACAGTTCCACTTAAAGACTCTTGCTGTTGAGGTTGTTGAGGTATTTGAGATACAATTTGAGATTTTAACTGGTCTAATTCTGCTAGTTTAGCATTTACTTTCATGTTAAATTCTTGCTCTAAAGCATTTTTTTGTTCTTGTAAATATGCAATTTCTTGTTCAGCTTCTAATTTACGTTGTTCTATCATTTTATCTTGAGTCATAATTCTTTGCTGAGTTAATGCTTGTTTAGCTAACATATCTTGAGTAGCATTCAATAATGCTATATTCTGGGGAGTGTATGGATTTGGAGCAGCGCTAGGCATCATAGTTGGTGGTTTAAATAAAGGAACTAATGCAGGTGCTAAATCAGCTACTAATTTTAAAACAGTGTCCATTGAAGATTTTGTAGTATTTTCTTGTGCTTGTTTTACTGTTTTTAAAGTTCCTAAAAACTCACCAACTAATGTAGTTAAAACACTTTCACCAACCTTTCGGACAAAAGCAGTATCTTCATTTTGGAAAGAAGAAAAACTTCTATTTTCTAGAACTGCATCTGCTGTCATTGTATTAGTATTCGGTGTTTGAACTGTTGGTATAGATACAGTAGTATGTGAATGCGGCATAACTTTATTTACTTTATCTTGTCCGATTATTTCCATTTAAATCCCTTATAACTGTTTTAACCTTTTTAATTCATCTTTATAGTTAGTGTAAACATCTTGAACTTCGTCATTATTCATTGGCACTGCTTGATTTCCACCACAGTTTGGACATGATTTCCAAGAACTGCTTACCTGTGAACCACAACCAACACAAAGCGCATCTAAAGTATTATTTCCTATTTTATGACCACCATCGCACTGTGGACAAAAATTAAGATATTTACCTAATACTTCTTCTTCAGTAGTTTCGTTTTCAGGTTCTCTTCTCCTACTATTCATTCTTTGCTGTCTCATTAATGTATCTTGAAAATCTTTCTGTTCCTGCTGTAAATTTGTCAATGTATCATTGAACGAAGATTTAAGTCCGTTTACACAATCACCTGTTGTGCAAACTTGTTTTAATACATCTTCAAATTTATTTTTTAAATTATCTATTTCTGCTTTCGACATTTCTTTACCTGCATGAATTTCGTCATGTAGTTTTTTTACTTCAGGTTCTAAAACTTCCTTTATTGCTGCTTTTAATAGCAACAAACTATTTTCATCTGGCATTTAATTTCCTCCTATTAAATCATCTAATATATTTTTTCTTGGTTTTGTTTCTTCTACAAAAATATTTTTATCTAAAATTTCTTTATTTAACTTTATATTTTCTTCAGATATTTTTGGCTCCTGAGATTTTTGTCTTATTAATCTAGATTTTGTTCTCTCAGCTTGTATTAAAGATTTAGCTTCTATTTCATCTAGTGGAACAATTTTTACTTTTACATATTGTCCTTCAATATAGCCTAAATCATTTAAAGATTCTAGACCAGGCGGTGGTTTGAGTGCTGTTCCTTTAGGCGGTCGTTTTATTACTCTCATTATTGTCGAACAACATTTTTCTTCTTCTATTTCATTCACCTCATCACATCCTTTACTTATTTCATAATCTATCTATACTCATAAAATTTTTATTTTTTTGTATCTACTCCATAAAATACTTTTCTTTTATCTTCATCTGTTTTTAATTTGTAAATATAGTTATCTGTTATTAAATCATTTATTAATTGTATTGCTCTAGGTTCAGAAACTTTATAATTTTCCATAATCCATATAATTAAACTACCTCTTTCTATAGGATTATCTTCACTATATCCTTGACTACTTAACCACGTTAATATTTGTTGCTCTCTCTGACCTCTTAAATTAACTGATTTATATCCTTTCCAGTCTATCCAACTTTCTACAAAGTCCATTTGACAGTCCCATACAGTCTTAAGGTCAGTAAAGGCTTCTTTTACATCTTCATCTACTACTTTTAATGAATTTCTCGATAAAGCATTAATTGTACTCATCTTAAATAACCAATTCTGTATAACAAATCTACAGCTTTCAATATAATCATGCGTAATAGGCTGTCTTTTATAAGAGCGGTCTATTATGTCTACTACGCATTGAGATATATATTGAGCTTCATCATTGGTTATTTCTATATCTTTTTCTAAACTAATACCAGATTTTTTAAGTGCCTGTAAATGATTTTTAGCTGTTAATAAAAAAGAAAACCAATCACTCCAGTATGGTGATAATCTTCCTGTATTTTCTTCATTAGAAATTCTAAAATATAATGCTTTATGACTTGGTTTAACTTCAATATACGGTATCATCACTCTTCTGAAAAGTCCAGTCATAATATTAACTGCAGGAACAGGAAAAGGTTGAAAAAATAAAGTTAATACTGTTTTTGGAAAATAAGTCATCATATGTTCTTTAGGAACATTTACTCCTTTTTTCATTATTTCATTTTTACCATATTCATCTAAAGCTTTACGCATATATTTTCTAGAATTTTCATGTTTTGGGTCCATTAATAAATCAGTTGCTTCATTAAATATTAAATATTCCTCATTAAAATATCCAGGTATTGTATCATATCTAATGGTTCCTTTACCAACTTGTGTAGGAACTACTTTTCCTATTAAATCCTCAGCATGATATGAAATAGGTTCAGAATAACCACCACCATAACACAAATAAGACCTTTTTATTACTGTAGATATTTCATCTTTACCTCTACCAGGACCTATAGGGACAAATTGACTTATTCTCAAATCAGTGCTTATATGAGAATAATTTATAACTACTTCATTATATAATGACCCTAAAATGGTATAATAACTACTTATTTTTACAGGTGTATACTCTTTTCCAAAAAGGTCAAAAAGACTAAGAAACTTATCTTTTATCTCTATAACATCACCCAAACTAGTAATACTCGAGGTCGCAAAATATTATCACTATCTCCTTTTTTGGCCCTCTTTTATTAAGGCTGCAAAAAACATAAATTAATAAAAATTCTCGTAATTTATAAATTTTATGGTAAATATTATTAATAAAGCGCAAAACCGAGGCAAAAACTAGTAATACTACTACTATATAGGGATGAGGATAGGGAAAAAAGCAGTATAAGTATTACTATTATTATTATTATTAAATTATTATTATTATTTATTATTATTATATAACGCTCATTATCACTACTTTTACCCTCTTTTAATGATTCTTTCACATCTTTTCCTTATATAATCAAATTATAGTTTATAAGTCAAAGAAGTTAATTACCTATTATTGAAATACAATTTTTATTATTTGATTTATTAAAGCAAGAGATAACTGTTATATAAATAAAAATATTTATATTTTTTGTCACAGCTGACAAAAATATAAGGTGAAAAGAATGGTTGTTATTAAGAGAGAAGAAACAAGTATTAAGAAGGATATTTATTATCCTTTTGAAATAACTGATGTGGAAGTTGGAGTAACTCAATATAATTACAATAGATTCCATTTTCAGTTAACAGACCCACAAAGTGGAAAACAACAAAAAATACAAATTAGTTTTCCAACAAGTTTAGGTGACTATTCAAAATTAACTAGATTTCTTAAGAAATTAAATCTTGAGATACCTGTTAATGTAGAAATAGATACAGAATGGCTTCGTGAACTTATAGGGACAACTGGTCAAACTAAATTAGCAGCAAGAGAAGTAAAAAATAAAGAAACTCAAGAAATTACAGGTGTATTTCCTGACATTAATACAGAATCAATAATGCAAGTTAATTTATCTTCATTATTGAATTTAAAACCATTTATCTACAAATCTGATTCTGTAGGTAGTGTAACTGTTAATTTCCAAAGTTCTAATGCAACTACAACTCCAGTTAATATATCTTCTGTTGCTAGTGATATTTTGGATAAACATACAGTTAATCTTGAGAGTTTATTATCTCCTAAAACAGATACTATAATAGCAGAAATTATAAATAGAATTCCTGATATAAAAACAGTTGGAAGTAGTCCTGATGTTTTTGTAAAAGTTGTAAATGAAATAGCTACTCAACATAATACAGAAACACAAAAAATGATTAATGATATAAAAAATACTAATACATATATCGTTAAAGAAGGTAAAATATTTTTCAGGTAAATTAAATGTTTGACTTTAGTGAAGATATATCAGATGCAAAAGATATTTGGTTAATTTATGGAAGAAAAGGAACTGGTAAAACCTTTTTTTCTTTTTCTTTTCCTGGAAATAAAATGTGTTTATCTTTTGACCGAAAATCTGTAAGAATAAAGAAAAATTTTTATGATAATATTGATACTATTAAAGTTTTTGACGTAAAAAAATATTTAAGAACTGACAGCAACGAAAATATTTTAGATACTTCATTGATAAGCACTCAATTTATACAACAACTTTTAGAACAGTTTAAAGATAAAGAGGTTGATTGGATTATTTTTGATGGAGTAGAAACTTATTTATTCATATTAGAAATGGTAATGAGAAAAATAAATGGATTAAAACCATTTCAAGGTATTTCAAATTTAAATGTTTGGAAGCAGAGAAGACAATTTGTAGACCACTTTCATAATTTAGCATTGTCTATTGCTAAAAAAGGAGTAATATATGTTACTTGGTCGGAAAAAGAAGATATCATTAAAGAAGGAGCAATAATTTCTACAAAAGATGTTCCTAAATGGTTTGATGCAATAAGAAATGAAACTGATATTGTTGCAGAAACAAAAATGGAATATGATGGAGTTAAAAAAGAAACTAGTTTTTTTGTTCATATAGTAAGTTCTAAAAATCCTAAATATCCAACAGGAGCTTTGTATAATATTACTAATACAACTTGTTTTGAACCAGAAAAAATTATTGAAACAGAAGAAGAAAAATTAAAAGTAGGTGACATAGAATTATAGAATATATTAAAATGATACCATGTTTTACTGAATTGAGTAAAGATAGTGAGGGTAAATCTATAGTAGCTTTTGATTGTATAGATTTTACAGACTCTAATTTTATTTTAAAAGACGGTATAATTCATATGTCTGCTGAAGGAGAAAATATAATGAAAATAAAGTTAAGTGAACTATTAAAACCTGTTGAACATAAACCTCTAGTAATAGGTGGTAGTGGCTGTACTTATTGTATTGATATATTACTTTCACATCCATTTAAAGATGGTAGACATAGAATGTGTTGGATTTTAGCAGGATATTTTATTACAGAAGGATATGGTGTTAATGATATTTTTAGTTATTTAAAAGATTGGAATAATAATGTTCACGGTGGTCATTTGTCAGATAATTATATTTTATCTCAAATTAATTCTTTAAAAAGAACTAAACGAATACCATTATGTAATGCAAGAAGAAATTTTTTTAAAAGCATAGGAGCTGATGATTTATGCCCGAAAAAATAAAAATATTTACTACTAATAATGCTGGCACAATGGAAAATTTAGTAAATATTTTTATAAGAGATTTATATGAACAAAATTATAAAGTATTGGATATCAAATTTAATTCAGTATACACTGGAGATAATATAATGTATTATAATACTTTAATACGCTATATTTAGGTGAAATAAATGACAACAACTATAATTGAAAAATTAGAAGATGGAAGTTTTATAAGAAATTTTAGTAAAGAAACAATTAAAGGTAAAGTTAAAGTAGATTTCTATACTAAAGAAGGTAAAAAGAATTTAAAGAAAATGAAAAAGTTTTTCAGTAATGTTGAAGATACAAATAGTATAGTTTTAGCGGATAGAACGACTGCATTTAGTTATAATTCTACAACTTTAACAAAAGGTGATATGATATGATTAAAGCGACACCAGTTGTTACATTTTTAATGATAGAAGAAGAAGATAAAACATATATGCAAATTTCTGCAGAATCTATTGACGCAATGCAAACAGTGTATAAACAGACTAAAGATGTAAATGTTGGAGTAAGTTTAAAAGAACTTTGTAAAATATTGAAAGAAAGTTCTATTAGTTTAACTAATGCTTTAGAAAATATTGAGAGAGGATTATAATGAATCCAACTTTGAAATTAAATGAAGCTTTTATATCTATACAGGGAGAAGGTAAAACTACAGGAACTCGAAGTTTATTTTTAAGAACTTCTGGATGTAATATGAATTGTAAAGGATGTGATACTAGTCATAATACAATTAATTATGAATATGATTCTTCTACTATTTACGAGATAGTAAAAGATTTTAATGTCAATAATATAATTTTTACTGGTGGAGAGCCAATGTTACAACAACGAGATATTTCTTCTATTATTGATATGTTATTCGAAGATAGTAGAATATATAATTATGAAATAGAAACAAATGGAACAATAAAATCAAAATATAATTTATACAAAAAAATTGATATGTGGAATATTTCTCCTAAAATGTCACCTATGATAGAAGAAGTATGGAAAATAGACTATAAATTGTTATACTATGTAAATTCAATGCATGATTATATAGTTAAAATACCATTTGTAGTGAGTGAAGAAAATACACTTACTCTTAATTCTTTTATAATAAATTACGGAAGAAATATACGAAATAAAATATGGCTTATGCCATATTGCAGAGATGTAGATGAATATTTTAAAGAAGCACAGAGTGTGTGGCACTTCTGTATTGAGAATAATTACAATTTTTCATCTCGATTACAGTTGTTCCATGAAAAATTTGGCAGTGATTCAAAAATAGATATTAAAGACAGAGGTGTTAAAATTGAAAGAGAAATTTGAAGTAGAAATAAAAATTAATTTTAGATACGGACATCGTTTACTGAAAGATAAAACAAGTAAATGTTTTAATCTTCATGGTGAAGGTGGAGTAGCTACTGTTGTATTAGAACGAGAAAAATTAGATGAATTTGATAAAGTAGTAGATTTTGGAAATACTAAAAAATTAATTAAATCTCTAATAGATGAAAGATATGACCATGCTATGTTATTAAATTGTGATGATGTAGATTTAATAACTTATATTAGTAATATGGGATTAAAGTATCTTATACTTCAGTCAGACCCTACCGCAGAAAGAATAGCAGAGCAAATTTATTGGGATGTAAGTAGCATATTAGATGAAATACTTTCTACAGGTGTAGTTTTAACTAGAGTAGGAGTTCAAGAAAGTTTTGAAGATTCAATTGCATGGTATTATGGACAAGTGAAAGTATGATTATAGAAATTACAAAAGAAGTAAATAGTGGATTAAAAAGAAGAATGACTATAGTAGACGGAATAGAGATATGGATGAATGAATCTGTAATACAAAAATTAATGAAAATAAAATCTAAAAAAGTGAAAGTGATTAAATGAGTTTGTCAACTAATGGAACACCAAATTGGAAAAGAATAGAAAGTCAAACACAAGTACTAATACAAATATTACATGAAGAATTAAATTGGTTTGATGATGAAGCTATACAAAATACTGCTAAAAGAATTACAAAATTTTATGCAGAATTTTGTGAGCAGCAGAATTTTAATTTTACGATGTTTGAACCAGATAGAAAATTAGATGAGTTAATTGGACTATCTAATATAACATTTTATAGTTTGTGTGCTCATCATATGTTACCTTTTATTGGAACAGTAGGAATAGCATATATACCAAATGAAGAAAAGGGATATTGTGGAGTTAGTAAATTAGCAAGAGCTGTAACAAAGTTTGCGTCTAAACCAAATACTCAAGAAGTAATGACAAATGAAATAAAAGATTATTTAGTAGAAGAACTAAAACCTAGATTTTTGTTTATTAAAGTATCAGCTCAACATATGTGTATGACAATGAGAGGAGCAAAACAGTCTGATACTGTAATGAAAACTAATGCATTATATTTTGACTCTAATACCTTAACTGAAAGTAAGGTTATTAGTTTAAAACAAGAAGCAATAAAAATGTTAAATGGTGATTAAATGAATTTAAAAAAATTAGCAAAAGAGAGAAAAATAATAGGTCAAGAAAAATATGGTGAATTATATAAAAGTAAAACATTTGAACAGTTAAAAAAAGAAATAAGAGAAGAATTAGCGGATGCATTAAATTATGCATTATTTATACAAGAATTAACTGGTATAGATATGTCTAAATGGATTTTCGGATTAGAAGCATTAGATGAAAATCTAGATATGATAGAGGTATAAAAATGACAATAATAGAAGCAACAGAAGATACAAAATTTAAAAATACTTCAGAAAAAGTTTTACTATTTAGTGGTGGTTTAGACAGTATGTGTACTGCATGGTTAGTGAACCCTAGTTTATTACTTTATATTCAAATGGGTTCTAATTATGAAAAAGAAGAATTAAAAAGATTATCTAATATTAGACGAAATATATTAGATATTTCTATGATAATAGATGATACTTTTAAAGAATTTGGACGTCACTATGAACGAAAAGATTTTATAGTTCCTAATAGAAATGCATTACTTATTTTGCTAGCTTCTATGTATGGGGAGACTATTTATCTAGCAGCTACGGATGGTGATAGGTCACATGATAAAGATTTTAAATTTGCTGAGTTGACTGAAAATTTATTAAATCATATGTGGTATAATCAACATTGGGCTGAAGATAGAACTTTTGATATTATTTTACCTTTTAAACATTTGACAAAATATGAATTGTTAAAAATGGCAGTAGAAGATGATATGCCTGTTAAGTATGCTATAGATTCATTTAGTTGTTATACTCCTACTGATGACGGTAAAGAGTGTGGATGTTGTAAGGCATGTATACGTAATTGGAGTGCTATTTATTTACTTATTCGTAATTTATACTTAATAGAAAATACAGAGTCATTAACAGTTAATGAATTAGAAGATATGTTAAAACAAAAGTATGATACATTACCATATAATAGCATAGTAAATAATCATGAATTACTGGAAAAAATAATAAGAGAAAAATGGAGAGGACGAGAAGATAGTCAAATTTTAAAAGCACTTAATTTTTATCATTTTTTAAATGAGTGAGGGATAAAAATGGATATAGCAATTATAGGAAATGGTGTAATAGGTAGTCATATCTATAATCAGTTAAATTATTGGAATAACGATGAATATAATATAGATAATGATTATTTTCTTAATATAAAGATGTATGGAAAATACGAGATGAAAGATTTAGAGACAAATATGGACGACATAAATCTTTTTATATTGACTACTAGAATGGATAATGTTCATGAATTACCAATTATAGGAACTAAAACTCCAGTATTAACAACGATTAAAGGTATATATCATAATAAAAAAGTTAGTGATTATTTTAATAATATTGTAGTAATGAGTGGTTATTATACTCCTTCAATGTTTACTCCTACTTTTATTTATGATAGAGTTGAAGATTTTAGAAAAATAGAAAATATATTTCCACCTACAATTAGTAATAGAAATTTAAAAGAATACACTTCTAAAGCATTAGAAATAAATTATCTAAAAAATATGTATTTGATAATTTATGATATGTGTGGTATATATGAAATTACAAAAGATATTTTCACAGTTAAATCTATAGATGATAAATTAGCAACTATATTATTAGAAGATATTATACTCTGCGTAAGAGAAAAAAGTAGAAATTATATAGCTGGAGTAGAGTTAAATAAAGGCAAACTAGTAGATAATTTTTATAAATTAGAAGGCGTTACTAGTTTTATATGTTCTGATTATTATAGTTCTAGTTTGTTACGAGAAATGAGAGGAAAAGTATTAAGTAAAATAATAGGAGTTGAAAGATTTGGTTCGCAAACTACGTTGGAGTTTTGAAACTCCCATAAAGTATATGGAAGAATTAATGAGTTGTATGGATTATCTTTATGTATTATCTCAGCATTTAGATGATACAAAATATATGAATTTAGTGAAAGAATATAAAGATGAAGGTGGATATGTAATAATGGATAATGGAGCATATGAATTAGGCACTAGTATTGATTTACAATTATATGTCAATAGAATAAAGATAATAAATCCTGATGAGGTAATTATTCCAGATATTTTATATGATAGTGTTGGCTCAGATAGATTAACTAATAAGTTTTGGAAAGTATTAAATGAAAATAATTTTAATTTAGAAGAAAATAATATAAAAACTATTGGTATAATTCATGGATGTAATATAGATGAGTATATGAAACATTTTAGTAAATTATATTACAATGAAAAAATAGATAAAATCGGAATAACTAAAATAAGAAAACTTATGTTTGGTAGTGTGTTTTCTATTTTGTATCCTATAGAAGATATTCTACAAGCAGAGGGGGATTATAAACCATTTCATTTACTAGGAGTAGTTAATCCATTAGAAATAGTTATGTTAAAACATAATTTAGAAAATAGAAAAGAAGTTAAAGCAATAGAAACAATTGATACAGGATTACCTATTAATTTTGCTGTAGAAAATCAATTATTAACTGTTCCGTATATGTGGGATGATTATAAGCATATTAGTGGTGTAGATTTAGACTATACAGGAAAATTAGATACTAGATTAGCAAAAATAAATATGAAGACTTTGATAGACTGTGGTTGGTAAAATAATGAATATTGTAACTATGGATTATAGAGTTATAGAAGGTAAACCTATAATTTATATTTTTTCTCGAGAAGAAAAGGAAAAGAAAGTTTATACAATAGAAAGTTTTAAACCTTATTTTTTTGTTGATAAACCAACTGTAAAAAATTCTAATATAACTTATCTACCCTGTGATAGAATTTCTATAGATAACGAAAAAGTATGGAAAGCTATATATTCTAATCCAAAAGATACTCATACGTTTAGAGATTATTTCAATAAAACTTATGAAGCAGATGTTGAATATGTAAGAAGATGGATTATCGACAACTATAAGATAGAAGATTTTACAGATTTTAAATATAGAAAAATGTATATAGATATAGAAACTACTACTAAAAATGGATTTCCTGATTGGCAAAATCCTCAAGAATCAGTTAGTATGGTTACTGTTTACGATAATTATGAAGATAAATATCATTTGCTAGTGTTATTAAGAAATAAGGATATAGAGAATAATATAGGTAATTATGAAAAATTAAGAGATACTAATGTTATTGAATATGGATTTGTAAATGAGATAGATTTATTAGAAAAATTAATTAGTATTTGGAAATATATAAATCCTGATGTCGTTACTGGCTGGAATGTAGGATTTGACTTAAGTTATATTTTTAGTAGATGTGAAGAATTAAATGTATTATATGAAAGTTTAGGATATGATGGTGAATTAGTAGTTAAAGGAGACACTGAAGAAGAAATTTACATAAGAGGAACAATTGTTATTGATATGCTTAAAGCATATAAAAATATTACTTTTAAAGAATTACCTTCTTATAGTTTAGCACATGTTACTTCGGTTGAGCTTACAAAAGAAGAAGCAAAAGAACCAGTTCTAAATATAGATGAATTAAGAGAGAAAGATATAGAAAAACTTAAACAGTATAATCTTAAAGACGTAGAAGTTCTTTTAAAACTAGATACTAAAATTGGTTTTGTAGAGTATTATGAAGAAATAAGAAAAATAGCAGGAGTGCCTGATATTAATTATGCTAGAATAGCTAGTAAAGTTATAGATACTTTAATGTTACGTAATTTTTCTCAATATGTATTTCCTACAAAGAAATATGACCCTGACCAAAAAAGAGTTGGTGGGGGTTATGTAAAAGTTCCAGTTAAAGGATTACATAACTGGGTTGTTGTATATGATTTCAGTGCAATGTATCCATCAATAATGAGGACTTTTAACTTGTCTTATGATACTTATAATGAAAAAGAATATAGCTATGTAACTAATGAAGATAGTAATAACTATGTAGGATATTGGAATCTTAAAAAAATAGGTATAGCTCCTCAGTTAGTAACAATATTAATTGATATAAGAAAGAAATATAAACAAGAAAGGGATAAGTATCCTGTTAATAGTTCTATGTGGAAAGTATATGATATAAAACAATATGCTATGAAAGCTCCTATTAATGCATTTTATGGAGTTCATTTATATCCAGGTTTTAGAATGTATAAACCTGTTGTTGGTGCTACTATTACTTATTTAGGTAGAGAATTGAATAAGTTTATACAAAAACGTATAAAAGAAGATTTTAAAATAAATACATTATATGCAGATACAGATTCTTTTTTTATAGAACTAGGAAGTTATGATAAAGAACTCATTGATAAAATAGAAGAAAAAATAAATAATGTATATACTAATGAATTTGTATTTAATGTGACTAATGGTTCTGTGAAAAATAATTATTTAAAAGTAGAAGTTGCGTATGTTTTTAGAACTTGTTTATTAGTAGAAAAAAGAAGATATGTAGGATTATTATATTGGAAAGATGGTAAAATAATGAAAGAGTCAGATATTGATAGTTGGGTGTATAAAGGAGTGGACATTAAACGTAGTAATACACCTAAAATTATTAAAGAAGGATTAAGTAAATTTTTAAATATATTATTTATGATGGGTGACGAACGAGTTGTAGAAGAAATAGTAAGAGGACATATTAAAAACATAAAGACAAGTAACGATATATCTGAATTTATGATACCTATTAAAATTACTAAACAATATAAATCTAGTTTACCTCAACAAAGAGCTGCAGATTTTGCTAATGAAAATTTTGGACTTAATTTTAAACCTGGTAGTAAATTTTATGGTGTTTATACTAATATGAAACGACAAGATATTATAGGTTTTGATATACCTGAACGAGTAATTAAATATGTTCCTTATATAAATAGAGATAAGTATGTTGATATGTTTATTGAAAAAATACAATTGCTATATAATATAGATTCTAAAATACTAGCTAAACTTAATAATCAAAGTTCATTAGATGATTATAACTTATAGTTTATAAGTTAAGTTAAATAAAAAATTATCAATATCAACAATTAATTATATATAATATAAAATTAAATGAGTTATCGGTGAAAATGTATGAAAAACTATGAAGATATAGCAAATTGGAATATGTTTTTAGTAAAAGCAAATGAAGACAAATATTTTGTGAATGATATCGGAAGAGCAAAATACAAAATTTTAGATGTAGTAACAACAGGTAGAACATGTATTATTACTTATTGTTATCCAGGAGATTTTGTCAAGACAATTGAATTTGACAATTTCTGTGGTAATGTTAATAGATACAACGACAAAGCAAATGAAATTAGATTTTTTATGAAAGACCAATTAGTTGACGTTCTTAAATCAAAGGATATAGGATATGCACAACATGGAACACTTATGTCTTATCTTATTATGACAAAAGCATGTCCAGATGAAATAGATGGAAAGTTCTACAGAAATGGTAATGAATACACATATAAACCTGTTGGATGGTTTGATGCTAGTAGATTATCAAAAGATTACAATTTTGCATTATTTGTTGGAGAAGTAATTCACACATTAGAGAAAGCTTGTTTAAAGGTAATTTCAGTTGTATCAGAAGATAGAAAACAATTAATAGTTAAAGTAGTTTATTAAATTTTTATATTTTTTATTTAATGGTGATAAAAATGGCATTTAGTGATAGAGGACATCATTTAAGAAAAGAAGTTTGTCCAATACATGGCAAGACACATTATTATAATGCTGGCGGTGGACAACGAATTGAATTAATGCAAGATAATTGTATTGAAGTTATTAATTACAGTAAATGTGATTGTGGTGAAAAGGGTCAAGTATCAATAGCTGAATATTGTAATAAAGATTCAACATGGTATAATATATATTTAGAAGAGTTAAAAGGACAAACAGAAACTACTATAGAATGGGAGAATGAGTAATATGCCAAGAGTAAGTAAGCATGTAGCAAGAAAAGATATATACGAAAAAGGTATTAGAATATCAAGAAAATAAATGTAATGAATATGGAATAATTATAGAAGAAGTAAAGAATGGGGTGATTTAATGTCTTATGAAAAAGTTGAAGCTAAAATATTACTAGAAAGAGCACAATTAGAAAGTGCTATAAATAGAATAATTAAAAATTCAAATAAATTAACTATTAAACAATTAGAATTATTAGAACATACTTGTTGGATGGAAAGAGTAAATAGAGATATACAAATAGAGGATAAAAAATGAAACGTGGATTAAATTACGAAAAAGAAGTTATAAGTTCATTACGTTATTGGCTACCTGAAGCTTATATTTATAAATTTCCTAATCTAAAAAATAGTGTTGCTGTTCCTGGAGATATTCTTATGGTAGTTAATGATAAATTACATTGTATAGAATGTAAGAGCACAAAAAATTCTATTGGATTTGATGTAAAACTAATTAGACCCAAACAAGTTGAGTTAGCTAGAAAAATAGTTTGTAATGGTGGTAGGTTTTGGTTATTTATTTCTAATAGATGTTGTAATAGAAATATATCAACGTTTATTTTAGATGAATATCATGCGTTTGGATTAACTAAAACTTTTAATAATGATGAATTAATTAATAAGACAATAAAATGGTTAGATATACAAGATAGAAGTGATTTTGTAGCAACTAGGAAAGAAGGAATTATTCAATTAAAACCATGGATAGATAGATGCATAAAATTTAATAGGAGACAAATATTATGAAAAATATTATGAAGAATGAGAAAAAATTAAGCTTAATAGATAAATTCACTATAATATTTTTATTTGGATGTATTATAGGTGTCATTTGTGGTTTATATGGATTTTTAATACTTAATGCTGAACTAGTTATTAGTGGATTATTAGTAGCTGTAGGATTTGTAGTATTAGAAGCAGTTATGGTTGTATTAGCTATTGTATTAGATTGGGAGTGTTAAAATGAAACAAGAGTATTATACAGAATTTATGAAAGAAGTTCATTTAACAGTTATGATATGTGAATTAATAGAAAATATATCATACGTTCCAGAGACACAATTATTAACGTTACAGAAAAAAATTAGTGATGAAATTTTAAAACGAAGATTATATTATATTAAATCACATATAAATGATAATCAAACATATATGAGCACATATGAAAAAAATATACTTGAAAAAGGCACAGGTGATATATAATGTCAAAGGGATTAACTACTAAACAACAAGCTAAAATGGTAAAGTATATTGATGCTCAACCATTACCTTCGTTTTTAACAAAGACAGAAATAGATATTTTATTAGATGCAGCTAAAGTAAAAAATTACAGAGACTATGTTTTTATAATGACTTTATTTAGAACAGGTGCTAGAGTAGCAGAAATAGTTGGTGATAAAAAATATCCAGGATTTAAAGTAGAAGATATAAGAGAAGATAAAATAAGATTATATGGAAAAGGTAAGAAAGAAAGGTGGGTTCCAGTAACTCAAGATTTTTTAAATGTTCTTTTATCATATATAGCAGCTGGAAATATTAAAGGTAAAATATTTAACATGACTACAACAAATGCGTGGGTGATTTTACAGAAGTATGAAAAAGTAATTAATAGACATTTGAATCCTCATGTGTTTAGACATAGTTATGCAGTATATCTTTTATCTCAAGGATTAGATGTTAGATATGTTCAAAAGTTATTAGGGCATAGTAGTATATTAAATACTATGATTTATTTAAGAATTACGGATGCTAATTTAGAAGAAGCATTTAAGAAAGTAATGTGGTGATTAAAATGGAAGATGAAGACTTAAAAATATGCGTAAGGTGCAAGTATTTTAGAGATTTATGGTATAGGGTTGGGTATTGCTCCATTAATAAAAACGACAAAAAATTGAAGTATTGGGGTGAGGCGTGTAGGGGGTTTGAAATAAATGGAAGATGAAGTTTTTGAAGTTTATCGTAAAAGAATATACGCCACTTTTATTTATCCATATCTTTCAGAAGAGGAATATGACTCATGTGATGAAACAAAGCTCAAAGAAATTCTTGAAGAAATCGAGAACAATGCAAAGGGAGAAGTCTTACACCAAGTATTTGATAAGGAGGCTAAACCATGAGAAAAGAAGAACCCGATTATTTATACATAATGAAAGATGGAGTAGAAATGTCAATTCATTACAATGAAGATATAAAATTTTATTTTGTCAAATCAATACAAGGATATAGTGATTACGAAACAACAGAAACAATAACTATGAAAGAACTTTTCGGAATAATGAATGCCGTATTTGTTGGAAATTTGAAAGAACTAACAAATAATATAGAGCAGAAAGATAAAGAAATAGAAAAGTTACAATTAGAGAATAATAAACTGAAAAAAGAATATAATGATATAAAAGGAGCTATAAAAATAATAAATATGTTACATAAAACAGATAATAAAAAAGGTGAATAAAATGAAAATGAGTTTAAATGTTTGTCACGTCTGTAAAGGAACAGGAATGGATAATATTATGGGTAAACCTATAATATGTAAACTATGTAAAGGAACAGGTAATTTACCAAATATATCAGTTCAACGAGTAACTGGAGAATTTACAGGAACTGTTGCTGAAAAAATACTAAATAATAATAAACATAGGTGATTTTAATGAAAGTTGTTTGGTATATAAAAGAAAATAGAACTTATGAAAATGCAATTGCGTTTGATGAAATATGCTGTGAACAAATGAAAGAAACTATATTTGGACCATATACAGAATTAAAGTTTTGTTTAGATAATGGTAGAATAAATTTTTGTCCTTTTTGCGGTAAGATTATTGAGTATTCTGGAGATAAATCTGAAAAAACAGTTTATAAAAATGATATAGTAGATGAAAGTACTAAAGATAAATAGGTGAAATAATGACTGATATAGAATGTCCAAGTTGTAGTTATATTGGTAGAGATGAAAGTTATATACATACACATATAGATGATAGAGGAATTTGGTGTAGAGAATTATTAAATCAATGTCCAAATTGCGATTTTACATTTAATAAAAACAAATAAATTTATATATAAGATAATAGATACTATATATTGTAAAATGGTGTATAATGATATAACCAACAAAGGTGCAATCAAGAAAAAATTATATGTTAGTTCAAATGTGTAGTAAGATTAATAGTAAAGGCGCCTATAAAGATTTAGAAGTGAAAAAGTCCAGATTTTTTCTGGCATGAACTTTGTTTGGCTAATATCATAGAAATTTGGACAATATCGTATGCCTCCGAAAAGATTTCATTGGTAAAATGTTAGGAACTTACATTTTCCAACTAACATTTTTCCATGTAGAGGAAAATTTTTAATTTTCCTCTACTAAAATAAAAAGGAAATGGCATAAGAAATAGAGAAGTGGAACAGGCTGGAGTGTTCGTCTGGCTCATGACCAGAAGGTCAGTGGTTCGAATCCACTCCTCTCTATTAACATAGGTGAAAAATATGAAACATACTAATAAAAAATATATAGTTACTAAAGTGTTAGAAGAAATTAGTGTTATATGTAATGAGTGTGGAACTTATTTAGAAGGTGTGCATAAATGTAATTGTCCATATTGTAATGAAGATTTTTTTGAGTATAAAAATATAGATAATAGTATTGTATGTATTAATAATGGATATAAACATGCGCATTTAAGATGTATTAAAAAAGCAGGTATAAATTTAAATATGTGATTTTATGAATAAAAATAAATTTGAAGATGTAACAGAAATAATAAAGATATTAGAAGATATTGGTGATAAGCCGTTAAATCCACAGCAAATGGAGCAAATAAAAGGACTTTTAAAACATGCAAATATTTTACCAGATTTAGAAGCTACTCAATATTTGCTTTCTAACATTAGTCCTGAAGCATTTAAAGGAGTTATGAGAATTGTAGCAGTTCCAACAATAAACGGAATAACTAATCTTTGGTTAGCGAAAAGTGTAGATAGCGCAAATGTAGTTTTACCTATGATAGGTAGTATGTTAAAATATTTTCAAGAAGGTGGTAAGAAATGAAACATAATAAAGAAAATTTAATAGATGTATTTGCGAATACTTATGATGATAAGTATTTAAGAGAAAAATTAAAAGTTGTAAGAAAACCAAGAAAAGCTACTTCTATAGTAATAGATATCATGGATTACTGCTCCGAGGAACCAACGGATGCAGATGATATGCGAGATGTATTACTTTTAGTAATAGATAATATTAACGAACAAATTGGTATAGGTAAATCAGAAGATATGAATGAATTAATGAATAATGCTAGAAAAAATTATAGAATAAGGGCTTAAATGATTCATGGACCAAAAAATCCTAAAAACAAAGGTATTGTAAAAGCATTACCTGAAGATGATGTAGTTACAATTTATGCTGACAACAGAGATGCTTATCATATTAAAGTAGATACTCTTCTAAAAGAATTTGATATAGGTACTAATCCTGAAGGAACAACATTGTTAATTTTTGATGGTACAGGAACCACAGTAGCTGCTAATTGGAGACATGGTAAATGGAACTTTGAAGTTCATCAAACAGATACTTATTTAGGTAACATAGATAGATATACACAAAATGGAGAACATACAGAAGTAAGAGTATTTACTGAATCTAAAAAAATAACTGTAATGAAAGTATTAAGAGAAATAAGTTTGAGGTGATTGAAATGAAAATAGAAAAAGGAAAAAGATATTATCTAAAAGATGATATATTCTATTTTTATACTGATATTCCTGAAATTGGAAGAGATAAAGAATATGCAACAAGAGATATGTTATATGATGCTATATCACCGAGAGGAGTAGCTCAATTAGTAGAACGTAAAAAAATTGCTATAGTTGCACATGCGGGTAGTCCTTGCGTAGCATTAGAAACAACAGATAGAAATTCAGCAGAATTTAGTGTAGAAGATTTATATTTAGATACAGATGATGAGATGGAATTAGATATTGATTGGATAACTGATTCACCTTTTAAAACAAATTTAAGAAGTGTAAAAGATTTATTAAAACATAAATATAAACATAGGAAGTGATTAATATGCCGTTTTATGGAAATCCAGATTATATGGAGACAAGAGTAAAACATAAAAAATCATCTTTACCAAAAACACTGGTGGAAGAAATTATATACGAATATAGAGTCAATAATAGACCTATTAGTGAAATAAAAGATTGGTTGAAACATAAAGATTCTGATTGGATAGAAAAAGATTTAGGTCTAGGTTTTAGTGCATTAATAAACATAGAAGCAGTAATACAAGAAAGTGATGATTCAGTTATAATATTTGATTCAACTAATGATGTATTCTATATTAACAAGAAAACTTTAAAGATATATGATTTAGAAGAGTATCAAGTTTATTGAGGTGATTAAAAATGGAACATAGAGAAAGAAAAGTAAAGTGGAATAAAGATAAATATGATAATGTTGGATATTCTGTAAATAGAGGCAGTTCTAGACTACCTAGTTATAGTAGTTATGATAAAGAACAAATAGAAGCGTTTACAGTGATGTCTAATATAGCTGATAAAATAGCTTTTAAATTAGAAAGTATTTTACCAACAAACTTTAAAGCTGAAATAGATTTTTGGAATAACTGGGTTTATACTGAATACAATAAACAAAGAAGATATTTTAAAAATAATATTTAGAGTAAAAAGATTCTAAATTTAACTATTAATTAAATTATATATTTTATTAAGGGTTTGATAATGAATCAAAAGAAAAAGAGTATAAAAACATATCAAAATAGAACATTAAATTTAAATAAATATAATGTTTTATTAATAGTGTGATTTATATGGAACATAGTAAAAATACAAAGTTTTTGAATACAGTTGGCAAATGGAAGCTAATAGGTGAAGTAGAAGATATTCATGGTAATGTAGTAGAAAAAGTAACATTGGCTTATGTTCCTAGTCGTTCTACGGCTAGTAAATTAGCTGATGAGTGGATGAATACACATCCAGAGATTGGTATTGTGTATTTTAAATATGTTTATGAAAAAGGTCATAAACCCGAAAGAACAACAAGAGGTCCAAAACCTCAATATTTTAAGTAGGTGATTAAAAATGAAACATAAAATTCAAACAGTTGGTGATATAGTTGGTAACACTATGCCATTATATAGTGTTGTATGTATTACTTCTTTAAATAAATATTCTAATAAAGAAGATTGTCTTATAGCTATATATAAAGGCGATAAATATAGTGCAGAGGAGTATTATTTACGTAAAATTTTAGTAGATAAAAATATTTCTAAAGAAGAAATAAATGAATTTATTAAAGAGTTAAATAATTCAACTATTTCTAAATATTATTCAACTATGTGGAAAAAATATAATGTTTTAATTATAGCAAAAGAATGTATAAAAACTGAAAATATTTGGTCTATTGAACAAATGGCAGATAAACGTTTACATATAGAACCACATTATAATGCATTTATAGGTGAAATTTAAAATGATACATACTAGAGATGAATTAAGAGAATATAACGAACAACTATGGTTTAGTATAGTTAAATATTTTGATTTTATTAAACCAAATAAGTGGATTACGTTACATGAATTTAACAAAACAATTACAAGTAAAAATAAAGCAATGATTAAACAAGTTCCATATATTACTCTTAATGATTTAGAAGTTATGGAAAAGAAAGGATTAATTGAATTAGTTAAAGTGTTAAATGATATAGAAGAAACATTATTTTATGGTGAATATATAGTTCAATTGAAATTAAAAGGTGATTAAAATGATACATAATAAATCAGATAAAAAAGAAGTTATAAACGAACTATGGTCTATAGCTGAAAAAATAAAAGACTTAATAGAAAATGAATCAGAAGTTAGATTTATGGAAACAGTTCTTGGCAATATAGACCCGTATAGTGAAACTTGCACATTAATAGTAGCTAAAGATGAAGATACAGTTTTTAATTGTTGGGATTGGATTATGTTACAAGATATACAGAAAGAATTACAAGATGAATATAGTGCTACAATAGTATCAGTAGGTAGTTTAAAAATTGAAATAGGACTGGTTGATTAAAATGGCTGAATGTAGAAAATGTCATAAATATATGAATCCAGCAGATTATATGATATCTGATATTTGTTTAAAATGCACAAAAAAAGCTTATACACAATTACAAAAAAGTTGTGCTATGAGAGGTAAGAAGTATATTTAATGAGGTGATGTAAATGGAACATAAAAAAGAAGAAACAAATCTTAAGGATATATATTCTATTATGATATATGAATATGTAGGGCCAAATAATTACAGAATAAAGAATTTTAAAGATAGAGATGCTGGTGATGAATTTCTTCCAGCAGAAATATATTTAGTTAAAGCTAATACTGAAAATGAGGCTATAATTGAGTGTTTAAAATATCATTTAGATTTTGGAGCACACTATGATGATTATATAAAATTATTTAGTAAATCAATAGAAAATCTTAAGTATAAAAAAACAAAAAGTGAGATGTTTAAACAAATAGAAAATATAATTATGAGTGATGATGGTTTACTTAATATAAAAGACAATATTGCTTCTTATTTAGGTCTTATGTATTATGTTGAAGATAACTTATCAATTTTAAAAACTAGAAATATTATATCTTTAGGACTAAGACAGTATTAATTAATCTTTAATTTTTTATACTCAATTAATCTAGGCCAAACAGGTCATATAATTAAAGGGGGAAGATATAGATGAAACTAGAGAAACGCATCAATGATTGTTTAGAAATAACAAAGTATGATAAATTACGTAAAGAATTATCCTTTGCTACAGAGCCTAAAAATATTCTTGAATTAAATCAAGACCAGAAAAAAATAATAGAAAAACTTTATCCATTTCAAATAGCTGCTCTAGAGTATATAGAACTTAATGGTGGATATGCTTTAATAGCAGATGAGATGGGTACTGGTAAAACAGTAATGTCTATATCTCATTTACTTTTACACCCTGAAAAAAGACCAGTTTTAGTTATATGTCCTCTAAGTTCAAAATATGTTTGGAAAAATCATATTAAAGACTGGGCTAAAAAAGATGCATGTATATTAGATTCAAAAACTAAAGTAACACCTAATGCTCAATGGTATGTAATACACTATGATGCATTATTTAAAAGATATACAGAATTAGAAAAAATAAAATTTGGCTGTATTATAGTAGATGAATGTCATAGAATAAAAAATTATGGAGCTAAACGAAGTAGATACTCATTTGAATTAATATGGAAAAATACTCAAAGTGTATTATTTTTATCTGGAACTCCTATTAAAAGATATCCAGATGATATATGGCAAATATCTATGACTGTGGCTCCTCATGTATTTCATAGTTGGTATCCTAATGCAACATTTAATAAAACTAAATTTGATAGTTATTTTTGTGGTAAAACTACTGTTGTTTATGGTCGTAAAAGAATACCTAAATATTGTCCAGCACATCAGTCAGAATTAGGAGATTTATTAAGAAGATTTGTAATGATTAGAAGACTTAAAAAAGATGTATTAACTCAACTACCAGAAAAAACAAGAACATGGATAGTAGTAGATAATGTAAATAGAGAATATAAAGAACTAGAAAATAATTTATTAGAACGTATTAAAACAGAATCTACATCTCGTAATATAGATTTAACAAAAGTTAAATTTAGTAAAATGAGTATGGAATTTAAAGAAATGTCTCAACTTCGACAATTAGCTTTTATAGATAAAATACCTTATATTATTGACCATATTAATTCTATTTTAGATAATGATGAATCTGTTGTTGTATTTACAATGTTTCACGACAGTACAGATATGTTAGTTCAAAAACTTAAAGAAGCCAATATACCAAACGTTACTATAGATGGTAGAATAAACATGGAAAATAGAAATACTATAATTGAACAGTTTAAAGATAAGAAAGTAAAAGTATTAATAGGCAGTATACCAACTATAGGTGAAAGTATTGATTTAACTACAGCTAATACTGCTATAGTAGCAGAGCTAGATTGGACTCCTGTTAATATGTTACAAGCAGAGGACCGTTTACATAGAATAACTCAAAAAGAGAATGTGAATATTTATTACTATATTACTAAAAATACTATCGAAGAACATATAATGAACATAATTAAATCTAAATTAGACTCAAGTTCCTCAGTTTATGATGAAAATATAGATTATGGTACATTAATAATGACTAGTTGGTTAACTAATAGATAATTTATATATGCGCATTTAAACTGTTTCCTCGACTCGTTAAACGAGAAGAAATAAATTTTAACGATAATTTTAATAGGATATAACAATAATAATAGATACACTTTAAATACCTACTTTTTTATAGCAATTAATCTATATTAATTAGATTATAAGTTTTTTAATTTCAAAATTTATAGCTAATAAGAGAAGAGATATGAAATGTTAATAACTCATATCAATTAATTTTAAATAAATTAGCTTTGTATATGATATGAGGTTTTAACATGAGAATAAATTTTAAAGACGCAAAAAGAATGACAGATTTTGAATCTGTCAGAAGCTATATTCAAACAATGGATATAGCACAGCAAAAAGCTGTTCATGTGGAAGATGTAGAAGATGAAAAACACAACTTTTCAGCTATATTAAATATGGATAAAGTTGTAAGTATAGTGACAGACCAATACCAGTTAGTTCAGAACAAAGATGCATTTAACTACGCAACAGATGTTATGGAACTAGCATTTAAAGATGAGCCAATTAGTGCACAGATAATTGAAACACCAAGAAGAGCTTTTATGACAATAGTTTTAGAAGATAGAACAATAAAACCAGCAGATGGACATGATATAAAAGTAGGATACAGATTTACAAATGGCTACGACAAATTTACACCATTCGGTGGAAGTTTATTTATGCTAAGACAGGTTTGTAGTAACGGAGCAGTTCGATTAATAGCAAATGATTCAATTACAGTAAAACACGTTGGTGAAAAAGATGTTATTTCAAAATTGTCAGTAGAATTTGAACAATTACTCAAAAGAGCTATGCCTGAAGCATTAACTTTAATTAACAATGCAATAAAAACTAAAGTAGAAAAATACGTTGATTTTTTAGTAGATGTAGGTTACTCAGCTAGAATGATTGAAGAAGTTGAATCTAGATTGATTGAATGGGAGCCAAATGGAGAATACAGTAGATGGCAGATATACGACGCAATTACAAGATTCTGGTCAGAGAAATATGATGCAAGAAAGATTGACCCAATGGTTTACTACTACAGATTAAATGAAGCTACTAAAATTTTAAATAAATAATTTTTATTATTAATGAAGAAGTGATGTAAATGAGAATGTGGCTCACAGACCCTAGATTAATGTGTAGGAAACATTTACTCGGAGAGCATGTAGAAATACATATGTTTATAGGTACTATTAAAGCGGGTAAAAATTTAAAAGGATATATAGATAAAGGTTTAGTTAGTGTAGATAAAATTATAACTAGACACGATGAGCTAGTAGCAGAAATGATACGTAGAGGCTATAAACATAATTCTTTTATAACTATAGCTGAGCACGAAATGTTATGGAATTATTTATGTAAACATAAAGATGAGGTATACTTAATAGATTCTTTAAATAATGAAATTGAGTTAGTTAATAGATGTGAAGAATGTAGAAAAAAATCTTTAAGTACAGAAACTAAATATTTTGAATATAACTGTACAGTAACTGATATTTATTATTCTACAAATTTTTGTAATAAGTATATTACATGGACTGATAAAAATACAGGAAAAGAATTTGCTACTATAAATTTTACTAGAAGTTTGTATTTAAGTCAATATAGTGAACAATATGCTGATTATTGTTTATCTTGGATATTTATACACCCTGATTATCGTAATATTAATTTTACTACTGAAATGATTACAACTTTTTTAAAAATAATAAATCTTATGGATTGGACAGTTATGAAAAAATTTGTATACGCTACTGGCTATACTAGACAAGGTGAACGAGCTGTAAAACCGATTTTAGAAAAATTAATAATAGAATATCCACGTTTAGAAATGAATAAAAATAAAAAATAAATTTATCCGAAAGTAATTGGTATAGGTAATTTTTTAATTACTTCATCTATAGGATTTATTACAGTTGTAGAACAAGAACCTGCAAATAATAATCCTACAGCTAACCATTTACCATTAACGTTTATTACTACTAAAGAACCACTATCTCCACCTTCACACATATATTCTGTAACTATTTGTTTATCAAATAATACTTGTTTATCCACTCCATTTATAGTATAGTATATTTTAGTAGATGCATTTAACATTACTACTCTAGCTTTAGTTAAACCTGTTGTTCTACCTGATTTCCATACAGTATCTCCAGGCTTTAACTCTCGATAGGTAAATGGTGAAGATAATTTACCTATATCTAATATTTCATCACTGTAAACTACACCTGGTTTTATAGAAAATAGAGCAGCGTCTACAGTATTAGAACTAGCTGAATAAATAGGCGCATAACTTGTTAAATGTCCTATTACATTTTTTTCTTTTAAAGTGTCATATGGTCCTGGTTGCCATATTTCATCACCTATTTGACCACCTGTATTATCATAATTATCTGCAGCTACGTGATTGTTGGATAAGCCAAAAGGTTTACGTAATATTACTTTATTTCTTAATATTAATTGTTGTTTTTGTTTGTATTTATACGTTAAAGTATCGTCTTCATAAAATAATATTTCTAGTAGTTTTAATATAAGATATAATAAAGGTTCTAAAAAACTCCACCATTTATTTTCTGGTTCGGGTTCAGGAGTTGGTTCAGGAGTTGGTTCAGGGGTTGGTGGTTCAGCGGGTGGGTTATTATTTTCTTCTATATCATAAGTATAAACTATAGCACCCAACGTACCAGCAGTAATTCTAAAATTACCACAACTTACACCAGGTTGTAATGTATTCCATTTTTTAACTCTGTCGTCTGGTGATATGTTACCTAAATTATAATTATTAGACATAGCACGTATTTTTTCTACTTCTATTACATCAGTTTTCTTTTTACGTAAAAATCCAGTTTTAATCTTTTTAGGTATCATTTCTTCTTTAGATAAACAGGCTTTAGGTAACTTTTTCTCAACACCTATAATAATTGCATCTTCATCGGTTTGAATACCGTTAACTATTTTTTTACCATGTCCTACAACTTGAACATCTGGTCTTTCTAATAACTTTTTAATGTGTTTATCTTTCATTAAATCACCTTTAAAAATAAATTAAAAAAAATAAAAAAATTAATTTATTGGTGCATAACATGGAGTTTCAAAATGTCCAGATTCTATAGGACCATTATTATAAGTCCATACTACATTGACATTATTAAATTTACCCCATTGTTTCATTGCTGCTGGTAAATTATAAACACCATCTGCATTAACAGTATCTATAATTTTACCGTCACCTGGTCCTTTAGCAGGTTCTCGTATAATATATGTTATAGTATTTTCATCGTATTTACATTTTGTTTCTACAGTTACTATAACAGTTTTTAATTTAACATTATACACAAATATTGCTTCTGCTTTAGGTATTTCAGGTGCTTCTTCTATCCATCCTTTACTATCTGAAGGTAAAGAAAATGTTATAACATCTTCTGCAAATAAAGGACTAATAGAAGTCATTATTATTGCTAATGCAATAAATAAACTAACTATTTTTTTCATTAATTCACCTTTATTTTTGCTTTACTTAAAGCCCTTCTAATGGTTTCAGCTTCTACAAAGCCACCCAAAACTAACATAGCTATTATTG
>Ga0209606_1001020_pt1 | contig 38101 bp, 44 predicted proteins | sample AD_UKC057_MetaG_FD_184412 | JGI IMG/M metagenome (GOLD analysis project Ga0209606, IMG submission 184412) | Active sludge microbial communities of municipal wastewater-treating anaerobic digesters from USA - AD_UKC057_MetaG (SPAdes) (version 2) | ecosystem: Engineered > Bioreactor > Anaerobic >... | reverse complement strand
AGACAATATCCAGGTTATGGACCAGGACGAACCCGAAAAGTGGGCCCGCATCATCCACCCAGACCGGCATATGCCGGCGTCGTGGGACGGGCCCGGAGACCTCGGTTAGGAAATGTACATTTGGGAACGCTGGCGGCCAAAGAGGCCGAGATGTACCTTCCGCTCATCAATGGAAAGTAGCTGATATGACTGGATAAAAGCGGCTCACGAGGATTGACGAGAAGCGACGATCTCCACCGGGCGCGACTGATCCATCGTCCCGAAACGCACGCAGCAGAAGGAATCCGTGATCATGAGCAAGAAACGAGCAGGGATCTCCTGGACGAATCGCAACGAGTACCAAGAGGCGCTCCGGGCCTACTGGACGAGCCTCCCGAACCAGGCGCAAAGCGCCGTCAACCTGACGGCCTACCAGGTGCGCGACGCCCTGGTCGCCGAGATGCGGACGCGTTTCGAACGCCCCACGCCCTACACGCTCAACGCCCCCTACGTGCGCGCCGGTACCGGCAAGGGCCGCGTCATGAAGGCATCGGTGCTGATGCGCGAGCAGGGCGGCAAGCGCGTCAATCCTGAGAAATACCTCATGACCCAGGTGGAGGGCGGACGGCGGCGCGGCAAGCGCTTCGAGATGGCGCTGCGGCGCATCGGCGTCCTGCCCGAGGGCCTCTACGCGGTCCCGGGCGAGCGCGCCCCGCTCGACGCCTACGGCAACCTGAGCCCAGGCTTCATCGTGCAGATCCTATCCTACTTCCGCGCGTTCGGCGAGGCGGGCTACCGGGCAAACATCACCGACAAGAAAAAGCAGAAGATGGCAGCGGGCACCAAAAAGAAGCGGGGCGTCAAGTATTTCGTGATCCGGCGGCGCGGCCGCGGCCTGCATCCCGGCATCTGGCGCAGTACGCAATTCGGCTTTGGGGAGAGGGGCTCCTGGTCGGTCGAGCCGATGATCATGTTCGTCAAGCGCCCGGCCTACCAGCGCCTCCTGCCCTGGCACGAGATCGTGGACCGCGTGGTGCGCGACCGCTACGACCTCAACTTCAGCGCAGTCGGCGACGTCGGCTCTACCCTCAGCCCAAGGGGAGGCGCAAAGCCATGACCCGCCGCCCCGCGCCCCTTTTAAAGGATTTCTGGTCAACAGTCTATTGCGATCCCCGTCGCCTGCGGGTCCTTCCGCGCCGCCCGCCGCCTACGGTAATTTAAACCCCGGATTGTGCGTCCGGGGAAAATATCATTTTAGTGGGAAAATGGGAAAATCGGAGAACGATGCATGACAGACGGATCGGCTGACGATATGAGGCAACGGGTCCAGGAGCGAGTGGACCGCGAAGCGGCGGGCGCCGCCGGAAATGCTGGAGGACTGAAACCGCCGGTTGCGGATGATGGGGCGACGGGCGGAGGAGGGCCGGGAGCGGCCGAGGGCGGAGGGGCGGGCGACGGGATCACGAGCCGCTTCATCCGGGATTGCCTCTTCGCCAACGAGCTGGGCGACGGGGCCCTCTATGCCGCCCTTCACCGCGGCGGGTTCGTCTTCGCGAAGAACAGCGAGGAGTGGTACTACTGGACCGGCCAGCACTGGGAGCGCGACGTGATGGGCCGCGCCGCCGTCGCCGTCGAGGCGGTCGTCGCCCGCTACCTGGAGGAGCACGCCCGCGCCGGCCGGGACCGGGACGCCGCGATTACCGCCGGCGTCGCCTCCGGCGTCCCCCCGAAGGAGATCGAGCGGTCGGAGGCGGTCGTCAAGCTCGACGATCTCCGCGACGCCCTCCTCAAGCGCGCGATCCAGCTCCGCGGCGACCGCCGCCGCACCGCCTGCCTGAAGTTCGCCCACACGATCGCCGACCCGCTCGCCATCATCAACGAGTCCTTCGACGCGCACCCGATGCTCTTCCCCTGCGCCAACGGCGTGATCGACCTGGAAACCGGCCGCCTCCTCGACGGCCGCCCGGAAGATTACCTGACGAAGGCCTCCCCCGTCGCCTGGGCCGGCATCGACGCCCCCTGCCCCCTCTGGGAGCGCTCGCTCCTGGAAATCTTCGGGGGCGACGCCTCACGCCCCGCCGCCGCCGAGCCGAACGTCCGCGCCGCCGCCCTCTCCGCCTACCTGCGCCGCCTGATCGGCTACTCGATGACCGGCCTGGTCACGGAGAAGATCTTCCCCGTGCTCTACGGCAAGACCGGATGGAACGGACGCAGCCTGATCATGGACATCGTCTCCTGGATCATGGGCGAGATGGCCGGCGTGATCCCGTCGGAGATGCTGCTCGCCCAGAAGTTCGGCAGGTCGTCGGCCGGGCCCTCCCCGGACATCATGGGGCTGAAGGGTATCCGCCTGGCGATCGCCTCTGAGGTGGACGAGAACCAGGCCTTCAGCGCGGCCCGGATCAAGTGGCTGACCGGCCGCGACGAGCTCGTCGGGCGCAACCCGCACGACACGTATCAGACGCGCTTCCGCCCGACGCACAAGCTCTTCCTCATGACGAACACGCAGCCCGAGGCCCCCTCCTCCGACACCGCCTTCTGGTATCGGATGGCGCTCATCGAATTCGACGTGAGCTTCGTCAACCGCGACCCCCAGGAGCCCCACGAGCGCCGGGCCATCCTCGACCTCGACCGCCAGATCCGTGCGGAGGCCCCCGGGATCCTCGCCTGGATGGTCCGCGGCTGCCTGGAGTGGCAGAGCGACGGCCTGGCCCCGCCGCGCGAGATCACCGCCGCGACAGAGAAGTACCGCCGGGCCGAGGACCTGGTCGCCGACTACATCTACGAGTGCTGCGACATCACCGATCCCCATGCGATCGAGACGGCGACCGCCCTCTACACCCGCTTCGTCGCGTGGTACGAGGCCAACATCGGAAAGAAGCCGCGCAGCGGCACCTGGTTCGGCAAGCAGCTCTCCCGCAAATACGAGAAGTGGAAGTCGAACGGCAAGGTCGTCTATCAGGGCATCGCCCTCAAGGGATCTCCGGATCAGGGAGGCTTAGTCTAATTTTACAGCAAATGACGAGCACGATGGAAAAAACGACGGCACGAAACAAAACACGGGCAAACCCTCCCTTCCTCCCCAAGGGCCAGGCGGCAGCAGGGACTCCGGGGAGGATTCGTTTTTCGACCGCAGTCCGGTCCGTGCCGTCAATCGTCAATCAATCCACAGAGATGGCCGGGGATAGCTGGAAGGCGGCATTCTTTTCCGGGGAGGGTAGGGGCCAAAACCCCCTATTTATGCGATCGCATATTTTGCGCGAATATTTTGTGCGCGTGTAAATATAGCGTTTAGGCCTCTACCCTCCCCGGAAGCGTATAGGGTAGAGGGGGTGTTATTAATAACTTAATGAATCTGGATAGATATAAAATAATAAAAAAGAGAGGAAAGCGGCGGCGGGCGGCGGGGGCGACGGAAGAAACGGAATGAAAACAAACGGATCGCACAATACAGGGACGGTTTTGGGGGCGACGGAAGTACTCGCTCCTGAAAGGGAAGGGGGGCGCGGATGAACGTCCTCGATCTCGCCCAGGCCCGCGTCCAGATGCGCAAGGCCGCGATGACCCACGGCGGCGAGTGGCAGGGCCCCTGCCCGGCGTGCGGCGGGGAAAACCGCTTCCACGTCTGGCCGCTACAGAACGATGGAGACGGCGCCTACTGGTGCCGCCAGTGCGGCCTGCACGGTGACGCGATCCAGTTCCTGCGCGACTTCGAAGGTCTGGGTTTCCGGGAGGCGTGCGCCAGGCTCGGCGTCCAGCGGGCCGAGCGCGACCGGGCCACCGCCCCGCCGTCCCAGGCGCGGCCCCCTTCCCGCCCGGAGTTCGTCCCCGCCGAGCCGGAGGCCCCGCCGGAGGCTTGGCAGGCGAAGGCCTGGGCGTTTGTCCGGTGGGCAAGCGACCATCTCCGCCACAATGACGAGGCCCTCGCCTGGCTGCACGCGCGCGGCCTCGAGGCGGACGCGGCCTGCGCCTGCTGGCTCGGCTGGAACCCGGGCGAGGAGGGCCGCGATCTCTACCGACCTCGCAAGGCCTGGGGCCTGGCGGAGGCCCTCCGCGACGACGGCCGCCCCCGGGCGCTCTGGCTGCCGCGCGGCCTCGTCATCCCGTGCATCGGCCAAACGGACCCGCGCCTGGATCCGGCGGGCGGGCGCCGCTCCGAAGGGGATGACGTCGCCGCAGCCGCCCCCTCCATTCTCCGGATCCGCATCCGCCGGCCGGATGGCGAGCCGCGCTATTATGTCCTGCCGGGATCGGCCGCGACGACGATGGTATGCCACCCGGAGCGGCGAGCCTTCGTCGTCGTCGAGAGCGAGCTCGACGCGATCGCGGTCGCCTCGGCCTGTCCGCTCGCCGGCGCGGTCGCCCTGGGAAGCGTCGCCGCGAAGCCAGACCGGGCCGCGACGCGCCTCCTCGCGGGCGCCCTCCAGATCCTGAACGCGCTCGATTACGACGCCGCAGGCGCGCGGGCGATGGCCTGGTGGAAGGACACCTTCCCGCGCTGCGACCGCTGGCCGGCGCCCGCCGGCAAGGACCCGGGCGAGGCCGTCCGGCTGGGGATGGATCTGGATCGGTGGGTTCGGGCGGGGCTGCCGCCGGCGCTGACGCTGGGGGCGGACGGCCCGAAGGAAACGCCCCGGGCCGACGCCCCGGGCGCCGGGGCGGCGATCGCGGGGGCCGTTCCGCCGGGCCCGGCGGCGGAGGGGGAAACAGATCCGGCGCCGGGAAACGACATCCCGCCCGCCGTCATCGAGCTCGCCGGCCTCCTCCGGAAGAACCCGGGCGTGCGGATCGTCAACACGCCCAGCCGCTACACGGTCCTGAAGGACGGGCGCTACGTCGGTGGACGGATCAACGAGCTTGTGTTCCGCGATCCGGACGTCATTGCCTACGTCCAGCATCACCCCGCGGCAGAGATCCACGGGGGGAATCTGATCGAATAAGGAGGGGAATATGGGATCAATGCCGAGACTGAAGATCAAGGACGAGATCCGCTACCGCAAGGGATCGACCAACGAGTCGCAAAACTGCCGCGCCTGCGAGCACTTTAAGCGCGATTTCTATGAGTTCCACAAGCAGACCGGGACCGTCGTCGAGCACCGCTGCGCGATCATCGGCCTCGCCCAGAGCATCCGCTACCGGGTCCGCGCCGACTACACCTGCGACCGGCAGGAAATGGGCGACCACTACCGGGACTATCTCGATAAATTGTCCGGGAGGGCAAAATGACGCAGTTCGAATTCGACTGGCTTCAGTGCCTGGAAAGGAATGTGGACGCCAATTGGGACGAGTTGTCGGCATGGGAGCAGAGATTCATCGAAGATCTCCTGGAGCGGTTCCGCCGCTGGGGCATGAAGACGAAAATCAGCCCGAAGGAATGGGGCATCATAACCGAGATCTCCGACAAAGCCATTTTATAGGAGACGTGCGTGATTGAGCTATCGGCGAAGCATTTCGAGGGCGACGACGACCGGCCCCTGACCGATATCGCCGCGGTGCTGAAGTATCTCCAGGCGGGGGACTGGCGGGTGACGAAGACCTCGCTCTACCGGCACCGCAAAGAGGGAAAGATCGCCCCGCGCCGAGACGGCGGGTTTGCCGTGCGCGACGTTGAAAAATATGCCCGCACCTGGCTCAAGCAGAAATCGACCGGAAAGAAGCTGGCCGAGAAAAGCGAGGAGATGCAGAGCCGGAAACTCAGCCTGGAGATCTCGGTCAAGGAGGAGGAGCTCAAACGGATCCGGTTTGCCAACGAGCGGGAACGCGGCCTCTACATCCCACGGTCCCAGGTGGATCTGGAACAGGCGGCGCTGGTCGGGATTCTGGACGCGGCGCTGCGCAACTGGGTGCAGGCGGAGCTGGCGGAGTGGGTGCGCCTCGTCGGAGGGGACGTGCGCCGGATCGGAGAGCTGAACGCCCACGTCCTGCGCGGCCTCGACCGGCACCTGAATTCCCTGTCCCGCGACCGGGAGTATGATGTCGTGATCCCGGTCGAGGAGGCCGCGGAACAGAACGACGGAGGGGACGACGGAGGGGGCGATGAACCGGACGCCTGACATGATCCGCATCCCGCGTAGCGCTCCGTGGCTGCCGCCTTCGCTTCTGACCGGCCCGGAGGAAATCCGCTTCCGCTACCGGCCGTGCGAGGCGGTCCGGAAAGGCCTGCACCACGGGCAGCGACGCCGGGCGTCGGCCTGGTGCGAACAGCACCGCATCGTCACCTTAAGCTCGCGGCCCGGCCGCTGGAAGAATGCCACGACGCCCTACCTGGCGGGCATCATGGACGCCTCGTTCCACCCCGCCGTCCGCCGGATCGTCATCTGCGCGGCGCCGCAAACGGGGAAGAGTGAAAGCGTCTATAACTGCATCGCGGTCGCGATCGACCAGGACCCGGGCCCGGTCCTGATGGTCTACCCGGACGAGAAGACCTCCGACGACAACTGTGCCGACCGGATCCAGCCGATGATTCGCAAGAGTCCGCGGCTGCGGTCCTACATGACGGGGATCGAGGACGACATCGGGAAGAAAGGGATCAAGCTCGTCCACATGCCGATCTATTTCGGGTGGGCCCGGTCCGCCTCCTCTCTCGCGAACAAGCCCTGCAAATATGCGGTCAACGACGAGACGGACAAGTACCCCGAGACGACCGGGCGGAAAGAGACGACGCCGATCCTGCTGACGCAGGCGCGGCTGACCACCTACATCGGCCAGGAAAAGCACTGGCTGCTGTCCACGCCGACCGTCGAGAACGGGCCGATCTGGAAGGAGTACCTCGGCGCGCAGGTCCGGTTTGATTACTGGGTCGCGTGCCCGTTCTGCCGCACCCGGCAGCAGATGGTCTTCGCGCAGATCAAGTGGCGGCACCAGCAGACGCCGGCCGCGGACGGGCGCTGCCACTCCGAGGATCCGGAGCGGATCGAAGCGGAGGGGCTGGCCTGGTACGAATGCCCGCATTGTGGCGCGGCCTGGAACGAGTATGACCGCGATCTCGCCGTCCGCGGAGGCGGGTGGAGAGAGAGGGTGGAGGCCGATCCGGAGACAGACCCTGCGCCCCCGCCTGGCCTGGGCCTGGAAGAGTGTCTGAAGCGGAAGCGGCCGGCCAAGATCGCCTTTCATATCCCGTCCTGGCTGTCCACGTTCGTTCCGTTCGGGAAGGTCGCCGCGTCGTTTTTGCGCGGGCTCGGGGACATCCAGGAGTTTAAGGATTTCTGCAACAAGCACAAGGCGGAGCCCTGGCGCCCGACCGTCGTCTCGAAGAGCCAGGCGGAGGTCCTCGCCGCCCGCTGCGACCTGCCGCCCCAGACGGTGCCGGAGCGGGCGATCGCCCTGACCGCCGGCGTGGACGTCCAGCAGCACGGCTTCTGGTTTGCCGTCCGCGCCTGGGCGCCGGACCTCACCTCCTGGCTGGTCCATTACGGTTTTCTGGCGACCTGGGAAGACGTGGAGCGCCTGCTCTTCGAGACCGCCTACCCGGCCGCGGTCGACGGCGGCCGGCCGATGCGGATCTTCCGGGCCTGCGTCGACACCGGCGGCTCGCGCAAATTCAAGGACATGACGATGACGGAGGAGACCTATTTCTGGCTGATCAAGAACCGGGGCCGCGGCGGCGTCGCCCTCTGGGGGACGAAGGGCTCCTCGACGCCCCTGCCCGGGATGCTCAGTCTCGGCAAGGGCATTGTCTCCACGCCCTCCGGAAAGTCCCTGCCCGGGGTGATCCGGCTGCTCTCGGTGGACACGGCGAAGGCCAAGGACCAGTACCATTTCCGCCTGAAGCTCGCCTCACGCGAGGACACCCGCGACCTGCCCGGCGCGGCCTTCCTGCATGACGGCGTCGGCCTCGACTACGTCGCCCAGATCCTCGCCGAGGAGAAGCAGGCGGACGACAAGGGTCGGGAGATATGGGTCAACGTCCACGGCCGCCCCAATCACCTGCTCGATGCCGACTGCCTCGCCGGCGCCTGCGTCGAGATGGAGTTCCCGGGCGGCGGCCTGCGCCTCATCGCCGACCGTCTCGCCGCCGTCTCCGCCATCAAACCGGAACGCAACCGCAACCGCATGTTGAGTCGGGGGGTCGAATGAGCGAGCTCACCAGCAAAAAAATCATCTGGACCGTGGAGAAGATCGCGGTCTACCTGAACGTCTCCCGGGCCACCTTCTACGAATTGGTGAAGGTGGGGCTGCCGGCGGTGGTGGTCAACGGTAAATGGTGCGCCCACGCGGACAACCTGGAGCTCTTTTTCCAGCGGAGGACCGCGTCGGGGACGAAGCAGATCCCGCCGGACGCCAAATAGAACGCCGGAGGGGACACCCCTCCGGCCTGCCTTTTTATCCCGCCAAAGCATCCCTCCGCAAGCCTGTCAATACCCTTTTTTAGTTCAGCAGACGTCTATTTTGGTTCAGGGGCGTATCGCCGCCGCATCTCGCAAAAAACCGGGTGTAGTCTATCCCACACATAGTACCACCTTTGTCCGGCCGGCGGCTGCGGCCCGGTCATCCCATGCCGCCGGCCCCCACTATGGGGAGGAGATATGGCAGGCATCACCCTCACACAGGCCAATGCCCAGCTCACCGCCTGGCTGGCGGCGTCCCTGGCCGTGGCCAACGGCCAGTCCTACTCCATCGCCGGCCGGTCGCTCACCCGGGCCAACGCCGCCGAGATCCGCGAGCAGATCAATTTCTGGAACGAGATGGTCAAGACCCTCACCCGCGGCGGCCTGTCGGTCAAGGGGGTGACCCCATGCTGAACACCGCCCCGCCGCCCAACCGCCTCGACCGCGCGATCTCCTGGATCTCGCCGGCCTGGGGCGCGCGCCGGACCCGCGCCCGCATCGTCGATGCCCTGTACGGGTCATGGAACGGCGCCTCCCGTTCCCGGCGGCAAACCAAGTCCTGGGCGACCCAGGCGGCCGACGCCGACGCCGACACCCTCGACGACCTCAGCGCCCTGCGCCAGCGCTCCCGGGACCTCGCCCGCAACGCCCCGGTGGCCACCGGGGCCATCGGCACCGCCCAGGCCAACGTCGTCGGCACCGGGCTCAAGCTCCAGTCCCGCATAGACGCCGAATTTCTGCGCCTGTCCGACGACCAGGCCGACGCCTGGCAGGACGCTGTGGAGCGCGAGTGGCGCCTCTTCTCCGAAACCACGGAGTGCGACTATTCCCGCATCCTCAACTTCCACGCCTTGCAGGTCCTGGCCTTCCGCTCCACCCTGGAAAACGGCGACTGTTTCGCCCTGCTGCCGCGCCTCAAGCGCCCCGGCTCTCCCTACCTCCTCAAGATCCAGCTCGTCGAGGCGGACCGCGTCTGCAACAAGGACCGCGCCCCCGACAAGGCCGGCCTGGTGGCCGGGATCGAGAAGGATGAGGCCACCGGAGCGCCGCTGCGCTACCACGTGATGAACCAGCATCCCGAATGCCCCTATGTCGCCGCGAAGGGATACTCCTGGGAAATCGTCGAGGCCTTCGGGGAAAAGACGGGCCTGCGCAACGTCCTGCACCTCTACGAGCAGCTCCGCATCGGCCAGACCCGCGGCGTCCCCTTTCTGGCCCCGGTGATCGAGACCCTGAAGATGCTGGACCGCTACACCGAGGCGGAGCTCATGGCCGCTGTGGTTTCCGGTCTATTCACGGTTTTCGTGAAGAGCGCGACGGGAGATCTGGACTTCGGTACCCTGAGCGGCATGGCGACCGAGACCGGCGCGACCTCCTCCGACGACGACATCAAGCTTGGGCCGGGTGCGGTGGTGGGATTGCAAACCGGGAAGGACATCGTCTCCGCCAACCCGGGCCGGCCGAACACCGCCTTCGACCCCTTCGTCAAGGCGATCCTGGAGCAGATCGGCGCGGCCCTGGGGATCCCCTTCGAGGTCTTGATCCGCCACTTCAATTCGTCCTATTCCGCCTCCCGGGCCGCCCTGCTGGAGGCCTGGCGCTTTTTCCGGACCCGCCGCGTCTGGCTGGTCTCCTCCTTCTGCCAGCCCGTGTACGAGACGTTTCTCTGGGAAGCCGTATCCTCCGGCCGGATTCAGGCCCCGGGCTTCTTCGCCTCGGAACTGATCCGCAAGGCCTACAGTCGCGCCGCCTGGATCGGCGACTCGCCGGGCTATGTGGACCCGGATAAGGACGTCCAGGCGGCCACGGACCGGATCGCCGGCCGGCTCTCCACCCTGGACGAGGAGACGGCCCTGCTCACCGGCGGCGACTTCGAGGCCAACCTCCGCCAGATGGCCAAGGAGAAGCGCATGCTCGACAAGGCGGGCCTCGCCCCGGCGCCTCCCCAGCCGAAGCCTGCAACGGGCAAGCCCCAGGATGACGACACGCCGCCCGTGCCGGGCGGACAACCCAACCAAGGAGGCGGCCAATGAAGCTGCTCGACTTTATCTCCCGCCCCTGGGCCATCGTACCGGCCAAGCTCGCCGAGATCCGCACGGTCTGCCTGGCCCAGCTCCGCGGCGAGCAGACGGGCCTGGCGGAGATGCTGCGGCACGCACCCCTGGATCCCGCCTCCGCCGAGACGGCGCCGGCCGCGGTGTCGTTTCTGTTCGCCGAGGACCCGCAGGCCGCCGAGCCCTACCAGCTCATCGACGGCGTGGCCGTGATCCCGATCAAGGGGCCGCTGACCAAGGAGGCGGGTCTGATCTCCTGGCTCTTCAGCGGCCGCTCCATGCGCGGGATCGCCGCGGCCTTCGAGGCCGCCCTGGCCGATCCGGCCGCCCGGGCGATCGTCCTGGACGTGGATTCCCCCGGAGGCACCGTGGACGGCACCGCGGAGCTGGCCGCCCTGATCTTTGCCTCCCGGGGCGTCAAGCCGATCCTCGCCCATACCGACGGCATGATCGCCTCGGCGGCCTACTGGATCGCCTCGGCCGCGGACGCGATCTATATCTCCGGCGACACGGTGGATGTCGGCTCCATCGGCGTGGTGGCCACCCACATCGACTACTCCAAGGCCGACGAGCGCTACGGCGAAAAGTGGACCGAGATCACCGCCGGCCGCTACAAGCGCATCGCCTCCAGCCACCGGCCCCTCACCGAAGAGGGCGCCGGCTGGCTACAGGGGCAGGTCGACTACCTCTACGCCGTCTTCGTGGACGCCGTGGCCAGGCACCGCGGCATCGAGACGGAGGAGGCCCTGGCCATGGCCGACGGCAAAATCTATATCGGCCGGCAGGCCATGGAGGCCGGGCTCGTGGACGGCATCGAGGCCTTCCCGGACATCATTGACCTGGCCGTTTCGGCGGCCCAACGCATCACAGCAAAGGAGGATGGAATGACACTTGACGAATTGAAGTCCAAGCACCCCGAGCTTTACCAGGCGGTCATCGCGGAAGGAAAAGCCGCTGCGGACGCCGAGGCTGAAAACCGGGGCAGGCAGGCAGGGCTTGCCGACGGCAGGACCGAAGGGGCCGCCGCGGAGCGCCAGCGCATCGCCGACGTCCGCGGCCAGCTCATCCCGGGCCACGAGGCCCTCATCGAGGAGATGGTCGCCGACGGACACACCTCGGGCCCCGAGGCCGCGGTCAAGGTCCTGGCCGCGGAGAAGGAAAAGCGGGCCCAGGCCCTGAAGGATTACCAGGCCGACGGCCAGCTCAAGGTGCCGGCCGCCGACGCCGAGCCGCCCGTCGCGCCGGCGAAAGATAAGGCGCCCAAGACCAAGACCGAGGCCGGCGCCGAACTCGACCGTCTGGCCAAGCAGATCCAGAAGGAAAAGGGCGGCTCTTACGGAGACGCGATGAATCAGGCCCTGGCGGCCAATCCCGCCCTGGCCAAGGTCTACAACGGAAGGGAGGATTGAGTCATGGCAAAAGGACAGAGCAACGTGATCGCGACGTTTACCGGTCCCGCGAAGAGGGACCTTTCCAGCTACCAGTATCATGCGGTTTGCATCGATACGGACGGCAACATCGACTACTGTGACACCAGCGCGGGGACCATGCCGCTGGGCATCCTGCAAAATGCCCCGTCCGTGGCTGGGCAGGAGGCGGAGGTGGCGATTCTCGGCACGTCCCTGATGGTCGTCAATGCGACCACGGACATCAGCCAGGGGGATCTCCTGGGGAGCGGAAACGACTATCGCGGCGTGAAGGTCACGGCGGACAATGCCAAATACTTGGCGATGGCGCTCGATGACGCAACCGAGGACGGCGACATCATCGAGGTGCTGCTGACCGGACCCAGCTACATCAGCGCAGGCTAAAAACAAAGAAGGGAGGGTTAGACCATGCCATTGCACACTGACGTCCATGTTGATCGACCGCTCTCCAATTTTGCGGTCGAATACCAGAACGCGGCGTTCATCGCCAGCCAGGTCGCCCCGTTCGTCCCCGTGGCGAACAAGAGCGACACCTACATGAAGTACACCAAGAGCGACAAGTTCGCGCTGCCAGACGATCTGCGCGGTCCGAAGTCCGCGGCCAAACAGATCACCTGGGGGAGCTCCACGGGGACATACGCCTGCCTGGACCGGGCGCTCCGGGACTTTCTGTCCGACGCAATCGTCTCCAATTCCGACCCGGGGGTCAACCCGCAGCAGCGGACCGCGGCATTCCTGACGAACCTGCTCCTGCTCGGCTTCGAGTCGCGCATCGCGACGCTGGTGACGACCTACGCAAACTATGCCACGACCGGCAATCGCACCACGCTGTCGGGCACCACGCAGTTTTCCGATTACGCGGGCAGCGACCCGATCGGCGTCGTCGACACGGCAAAGGCCGCCTGCTTCCAGGAGCCGAACACGATCATCATGAGCCGCGCGGTCTACGATAAGCTGAAAAGGCACCCCCAGCTCCTGGCCGCGATCACCGGCGGCGCATCGCGCTCGGAGCCGGGGCTCATCAACCTGGCCACCATGGCCGAGATCTTCGAGGTGGAGCGGATCCTTGTCGGCCGCGCCAAATACAACTCCTCAATCAAGGGGCAGACCGCCACCTACACCGAACTCTGGGGCAAGCACCTGATCGTCGCCTACATCGACCCGGCCGTGGGCCTGGACGGCGTCAGCGCCTTCAAGACGTTCCGCTGGCAGCAGGTATCGACGGACGCGGGCTACAAGGTGCGGCGCTACCGAGACGATTCCCTCGGCGGCGGTGGCGAGTACATCGAGGTGGAGATGTCCACGGACGAGGAGATCATCTGCGAGGACGTCGCCTACATGGTCAAGGATGCGGTGGCGTAAGAAAGGAAAGGAGTCTGCCATGAAAAAGCGGTTTAGCATTTTTGCAGTCGTGGCGGCGCTGCTTTTCCTGGCGACGTCTCTACTTGCGGCCCCGTCCTATTTCGACGGGAACTTTACCAACGTGCTCCTGAAAGGATATTTGTCCGGCCAGAAAAGCTGCACGCTGGACAACGTCCAAACATCGAACGTCTGGACCGCAACCGTTCCGGCTGCCGGTTATTTCTACGTGAAAACCGGCAACCTGAAGGTCGGCAACGGAACGCCGGACGCCACCCTGAACGGGGAGGATGCCTATATCAAAGGGACCCTGGAGGTGGACAGCGCCGTGCGCTTCGACGCCTCGACGCTGACCCTCCGCGGCGTGGCCTATACCCTGCCTGCCGCCGACGGGGCGGCCTCCCAGTACCTGCAAACAGACGGATCCGGTGCGCTCTCCTGGGCGGCCGGGACCTCCGGGTCGCTCGACGATGCCTATAACGGCGGCGTGGCGGTGACAGTGGACGCGGGGGCCATCGCGCTCACAAACAATGCGGCGAACAACACGGGGCTCCTGTCCCTGGCTAAGTCGCCGGTCGGGGCGCAGAGCGGCGATCTGCTGGCCATCACCGCCGGGGCGAACGCCTCCGGCGACCTGATTCAGCTCGCCAATTCCGGTACCGGCAAGGACATCGCCGGAACCGGTGCGACGTGGTCCGTGACCAAGGCCGGCGCCGGGACGTTCGACTCGCTCTCCACGACGGGCGACGTCTCGGTTGGCGGGGTCCTGACCTCGACGAATTTCTACCAGGCGGCGATCGCCGCCGCGGCGGCCGGAAACGTCAACCTGACGGTCGACGCGGCCGGAAACGGAACGATCACGGTCGGAGGGATTTCCACCGGCAACACGATCTTTCCGGGGGCCGCCGTCTTTAACGGCAACGTGGACATCGGCAACGCCGCGACGGACACGCTGACCATCACGTCGATCATCGACGGCAGCGTCACGCTGGACGATGGCGTGACGGATTCCCCCTCGCTGATCCTCAAGGACGCGACGGACGAGACGGCGACCCTGGTCAAGACCGACGGGGCAAATCTCGACCTGACCACGTCGGCGACAGAGGGGCTCCGGATCATGACCGGCAATCTCCGCGTCGGCAATGGGAACCCGGGAACGGCGGCGATGGACGGAGAGGATTTTTACGTCAACGGCGCCTCGGAGTTCGACGGCGCGGTGCAGCTCGACGGGGCACTCACGGCGGCGGCGGGGGCGACCATCTCCGGCGCAGCGTCCACGATCAATCACGACAGCAACTTCAACGTCGGCATCAATACCGGCAGCTCGAACGGCGCCCTCTCCCTGGGCGGGGGCAGCGGGACGGTGGCGGTCAACTCGACGACCTGGGACGTTTCGACGGCCGGCGCTTTTACCGGCGTGACCGGGCTGACCTTTGCCGCGAACGCCGCGGCGACCGTCACGGTCGCCACGAACGGCGCGGCCCAGGATCTGACGCTCTCGCAGACCGGCGCCACCGATTCGAGCATCATCGTATCGACCACGGGCACCGGCGCCGACGCCCTCCAGCTCACCGCGTCCGCGGGCGGGATCGACATCGCGGGTGCGGCCGGCGGCGACATCGACATCACCTCCACCGGAAAAAGCGTCAACATCACGGCCACCGAGGCCGCGGCGGACCAGATCAAGCTCTCGGCCGAGGGCGCGATTGCGGGCAACGCGGTCAACATTGCCACCACCGACGGCGGGATTGTCCTGACGGCCGGCGGCGCGGCCAACGGGGACATCACGCTCACGGCGGGCGACGACCTGACGCTCACCGTGACCGATGCCCTGGCGGTCAACGCCACGGGCGTCGCGGCCATCACCTCCGCCGATTGGGGCATCACCTCCGCCGGCGCCGTGACGAAGCTGGCCTCGGTCGGTTTCGATTCGTCGACGATCGTCTATCACGACACGGTCGAGCTGTCGAACGCCGACATCAAGGCCCTGAACGCCGCCCCGAAGGCGCTGGTGGCGGCGAAGGGCGCCAACACGGTCATCGAGCTTGTATCGGCGGTGATCATCCTCGACTATGGAACCGAGGCCCTCACCGCCGGCGCGGGCGACGATCTTGTGATCGAGTACGCGACGAGCGGCCAGGATGCCACGGCATCGATCGAGTCCACGGGTCTCGTCACCGCCGCCGCCGACACGATCGCCGTTATTCCCGCGGCGACCATTGCGGCCGTGGCGGCGTCCAGCGTGGTCAACAAGGGGCTCCAGCTCTACAACATCGGCGCGGAGTTTGCCGGGAATGCGACGGCCGACGCAACCATGACGGTCAAGGTGGCCTATCGGGTCCATGCCGACGGGCTGTAAGCCCATCGTATCTGCTCCCGGCCGGGTGTCCCAACCCGGCCCCGGCCGGGTTTTTTATAGGAGACGCGCCATGAAAAGATTCCGGGCGGCCCTGGCCGCCATCCTGATCGCGCTGCTTGTCCCCGCCCTGTCCCTGGGAGCGGACTCGGTCGTCACCGTTTCCTACACGAGCGTCAATTCGGAGGTGTCGACGATCACCTGGTCCTGGCTGGCCAACAGCGGCTCCGGCGCCGTGACCAGCACGGCCTGCACGTCGTTCAAGGGATGGGTCTTCATGGCGTCGACCGATCCGGACGGCACCGCGATCCCACAGGACCAGTACGACATTACCCTTTCCGATTCAGACGGGGTCGACATCTTCGGCGGCGAGCTTACGAACCGGAGCAACACGACGAGCGAACATGCCGTGCCGGTCATCGGTTCGTCTTATTATGGGGCCCGCTTCGTCAACGGCCCGCTCACGATGGCGCTGTCCGGAAACAATGTCGGATCGGCCAAGGGAGTACTCAAGATCTACTTTACGCGCGAGCGATAGGTTGGAGGAACCCAGAGACGTGAAATAGCGAGGAGAGTCCGATGGCCGGTGATGACATCCATGTGCAGATGCTGGTCGCGGAAATGAAAAGCCAGCGCTCGGCGATGGAGCGGCAGGAGGCGCGGTCCGACGAGCTCCACAAGAAGCTCGACGACATCATCGCGCGGCAACTGGCCTATGTCGAGCAGATATCGCGGCTTCAAGCGCTCGTCTGCAACGGACTGACACACAACATGGAGTTCGTCCGCGCGAAACTGGAGAAGGTCTGCGAGGAGTACGGCATGGACATCAAGGCGCTCAAGAGCGATGTCGCGGGCCTGAAGGCGTCAGAGTGGTTTTTGAACTGGGTGTCGGACGCCTCCAAGATCACGCTCAAGACGCTGCTCAAGCTCGCGGCGCTGGGAGGCCTGATCTTTTTGATCATCCATTTCGGCCGGTCCGGCATCGCCGAGCTCTTGAAGAGGCTGCTGGCATGAACGCACACGAACTCATCGCCCGACACGAGGGGCGCCGGCTCACCCCTTACCGCTGCCCGGCCGGCGCGCGGACGATCGGCGTCGGGTGGAACCTGGACGCGAACGCCCCGCCGGACGACATCGCCCGGCACCTGCAGGCGCACGGGTCCATCACCGACGCGATGGCCGATCGGCTCCTCAAGATCTCCGTGCGGCGCGCCGTGACCGACTGCCGGGTGCTGTTCCCGGCCTGGGACGGGATCGACCCGGCCCGCCGGATGGCCCTGACGGACTTCGTCTTCCAGCTCGGCTTCGCCCGCGCGCGGTGCTTCGTCCACGCGATCGCGGCCATCAACACGCGCCGCTGGGACGACGCGGCCCGCCACCTGCTCGACAGCGCCTGGGCCCGGCAGACGCCCCGCCGCGCGCGGGAGGTGGCCGAGATCATCGAAACGGGGGAGATCGATGGCATCGACGACTGACAAGCTGCCCGCGCTCGCGCCCGGCGACGTCTTCGCTTCAAAGAATCCGCAGGGTTTGGGGCGGGCGATCTGTCTCGCACAGCAGATGCAATCGCCGGACGGGGAGGCGGAATACTCCCACACGGGCATCATCCTCGACGCGCAGGGAACGACCCTGGAGGCCCTGTGGCGGGTCCGGCGGCAGAATCTCTTTAGCGCCTACAAGGGCAACAAGGTCCTGGTCGCTCGCTGGAAGGGCATGACCGACAAGGCGTTTCGCGCCGGGTTCGCCTCCGTCGCGGACCAGGAAGGGCGCATGTACCCGTTCCATCGCCTCGCCCTCCACGTGGTCGGCCTGGCCGGTTTCGTCCATTTTCTTGGCGTCAAGGTCTGCTCGGAAATCACGGATTGCTTCCAGTATCACGCGGGAATCACAACCCTGCGCCGCGAGAAATACTACGGCGTCACGCCGGATGAGCTTGTGGACGAGTGGCGGATCTCGCGCCATTTCGACATCGTGTTCGAGGGGACGTTATGACGCTCAAGGCCGACCTGACAACCGATCTGACCGCCTTCTTCGCCACGGACGAGTTCGCCGAGAGCGTGACCTTCACGCCGGCCACCGGGACGGCGAAGACGGTCTCGATCTGCTTCGAGGCGGAGGACCTGGCGACCCAGTCGCCCCAGCCGCCCGGGGACGAGATGATCATCCTGGTCCAGTACGCGGACGTGTCCGCCCCGGCCCGGGGCGACGTCTATACGATCAATTCGGCGAGCTGGTATCACGACGAGATCGTCGGCGGCGGACGGGCGGAGGGGATCTGGCACCTCCGGGTCACGCGCTCCGCCCGGCGCGACCTGGCGACCTGGCGAGGTGAGCCATGAGCATGAAGACCCTCATCCAGGCGATCCAGACGGACCTGAAAAACGCCTCCGGCCTGTCCTACGTGTCGGATACCAATATCTTTGTGACGCCGGACGAGGACATGATCCCCATGACGGCGACCTTCCCCGCGATCGGCCTCAAGGACGGCGCCATCGCGATGGAGCGGCAGGCGGGCGCGGCCGGCGGGAAGCACCTCTGGGAGGTGACCTACCAGGTCCACGTGATCATCTACGTGGACCTGACCGCCGGGGAGACGCCGGTCGTCGGGCAGACGAGCCCGTCGATCAAGGGGACGCTCGACATCAACGACGACGTCCGGACGGTCCTGCACGAGGACTACCAGTCGATCACCGGGGTCATCGACGCCTACTGCGTCGCGGAGGGCGAGAGCGAGATTATCGGCAACGACGACGCCCTGGTCCTGAAGAAGCGCATGACCTTCGAGTACATGGCGCTCGAAACACTTTAAGAAAGGAGGAGCGACATGCCCAAAGCGTATAAAGGAAGGATCCGGATCCGCTGCGGCGCGGCGGCCTGCCCGCGCGACCGCGCCCGGGCCGATGTCGTACCGGAGTGCTTTACCTGCAACGACGCCCAGTCCGATATCCTGGACCTGGAAGACCGCGTGATTTGCAGCATCGGCGTGCTCGTGGCGGACCCGGCGACCGTCGCGGCCGAGGCGGCGCCACCAGCCGAGGAGGCGGACGGCGCCGAGCCGCCGCAAGCGAAGAAACCCAAACGATAAAGGGAGGATGGAAAAATGGCCTACAATTCGACACCGTTCCACGGGAAAAAATGCCGCGTCGAGAAGAACAACGTGGCGATGGACTACAGCAAGGGCTGGCAGCTCTCGGTCAACCTCGACATGGCGGACGCCTCGCGCGTCGGTCAGGACTGGAAGGAGGCGCTCCCCGGGATGGGTTCCTGGTCCGGGAGCTTCGACGTCTATTTCGTGATGGGGAACACCGAGCAGAAGGCCTTCTTCGACAATATCATTGCGGCCACGCCCGGGACGAAGCTGACCGACGTCAAGTTCCTGCTCGACGCCTCGACGAACGCCTTCAGCGGGAACATCTTCATCACGGGCGTCAACGTCAACGCGACGATCGGCGACATCGTCTCGGCCACGATCAACTTCCAGGGCGACGGCGCGCTCTCGATTTCCGACGCGGCCTAAGGCCTGAGAAAGAAAGGAGGGCGGTCTCATGGGATCCCCTACAACCCCCACCCACGGGAAGCTGGGTGCGCTCTACGTGCTCCGGCCGAACGGATTCAACGGCGCCGGCCTGAACGACCTGACCTGGGGAACGGGTTTTACCGGTGCCGCGACGGCCTATTACGAGGTCGTCATCGACGCCGAGGCCGCCACGGACACCTTCAAGTGGCGGAAGAACGGCGGGGCCTGGACGGCCGGTGTCGCGATCACCGGGCTGGAGCAGACCCTGGATGAGGGGCAGAAGCTCACCTTCGCGGCGGTCACGGGCCATACGCTGGCCGATCAATGGGTGATCGGGAACCTGAAGGCGGAGGCCACGACGGAGAGCGGTGCCTCCGCCCAGATCACGACGGCCGCGAACCGCCTGCTGAACCCGAACGCCCCGCCGACCTTTACGGACGACGGCGGCGAGACGGCCCTCCAGGTCAACTTCACGAACGGGACGGCGATCTTCAGCGCCAACGTCGGCAACGTCACCGTGGCCGGCAACAACGGCTACATTCCCGCGGCGGCGCTCAAGAAGGTCGGCTACCTGATCGACTGGTCGCTCGCGCTCACGCTCGACATGGCGGACTGCTCCCGGATGGGCCAGCAGTGGAAGGAGGCCCTCCCCGGCCAGGCCGGCGGGAGCGGGTCCGCCAACGGCTGGTTCATCGCGACCGAGAGCCTCTGGAAGAACCTGAAGGAGGCGATCGAGAGCGGCGAGAAGTATTTTCTTCTGCAACTGTTCAATTACGATCCGGACCAGGACCAGACCGGCGACCATATCAACGCCTGGGTCTCGTTCACCGCGTTCAACCTGACCGCCGCGATCGCCGAGGTGGTCAAGGAGGGCGTCAGCTTCCAGGTCGTGGGCGCGGTCTCGTTCACGGCGGACACCTAACCTAAGAAAGGGGCGTTATGAAGCTCAACATCGCAAAGGGGCTCTACGAGGCGGACTGGCACGAGTTCGGCGAGGGCGTGCGGCTCAAGATCCGGCCCTATCCGGCCAGCCGGGCCGCCGTCACGCTGAAGGCCGGAGCGCTCGTCATCTCCGGGGCCGAAAGTTTCGAGATGTTCGACTACTGTCTGGTCGACTGGGAGGGGGTCGTCGGCGCGGACGACAAGCCCCTCAAGGCCACGGCGGAGATCAAGCGGTCCGTCTTCGACTGGCGGCTGGGCGAGCGCGAGGTGGACGGCGAGCGGATCACGATCACGGACTTCGTCCTGAAGACCGCCCGGCGTCTCGCCGCCGCGATCGAGGGCGACGAAAAAAACTGATCGACTGGGCCCGGTGGCACTTCGCGAAGACGCGCTTCGACTGCGATCTCTGCCGCCTGGCCCAGGGCGATTCCGGCGGGCCGGTCTGCCCGGGCATCGGGGCCCTGGGCGACTGCCCGGAGGGCAAGATCCCCTCCCTCTCGCGCGCGAACCGGGCCTTCTGGCGGGTCTTCCAGCGCATCCTGCCGGGGCTGGTCCGGCCCGACGGCGGGTTTGATTACGCCGCCGTCCGTCTGGGCCTCGAACTGTACGTTCCGCGTCCGGCGCGGGCGAGCTTCATGGACCGCGTCGTCGCGGTGATCGGGGTGATCAGGGAATGTCAAAAACGCTGAAGATCGACATCGTCGTCGACGACAACGGGACGCCGGTCATCAAGTCCTTCGCGGCCGACACCGCCCGCCTCATGGGTCAGGCGGAGCGCGCCGGCTCCGGCGCCACCGCGGGCCTGAGCAAGCATTTTGACACGCTCAAGACCCACTGGCTCGCCGTGTCGGCGGCGATCACCGCGTCGCTCGCGATGGTCTACCAGGCCTGGAACATGGCCGAGGCCTCGGCGGGCTACCTGGAGCAGATGCAGCTCCTCGACGGCCTGGCCCGCCAGCACGGGACGACCTCCGCCCGGATGGTGGACGACATCAAGCGGGTCTCCGACGGCATGATCTCGATGTCCGCCGCCGCGGAGACCTCCGCCGCCGCGCTCGCCAAGGGCATGAGCGCCGACCAGATGGTCAAATTGTCCGAGGCCGCGGTCACGCTCTCCGACGTCATGGGCACCACCGCCGAAGACGCCTTCCAGCGGCTGGGCCAGGCCCTGGAAAGCGGCAAGGAGCGGGTGGTCAAGCTCGCCGTCGGTCTGATCGACCTGGAGGAGCGCTACGGCGCGGCCGCCAGCCAGATGTCGGAGGCCGAGCGGCGACAGGCCCTCTACAACATCATCCTGGAGAAGGCGGCCGAGATCGAGGCCCGGGCGGGTTCCGAGACGAAGAGCTTCTCGGACCGGATGGAAATGCTCACGACGACGATCAAGGACGCCAAGGTCGAGCTGGGCGTCGGCCTGGTGCGGGCCGGGGCCCTGGCCATCGGCGTCTTCCAGTCGGTGGCCGCCGCCGCCCTGGCGGGCTCCGGGGGCATCATGAAGGCCCTCTCGATGCTGCCCGGGCAGATGGGCGAGGAGTGGAAGCTCAACGCCGAGGCCGCCTTCGCCGCCGCGGATGAACTCTGGAAGCGGGCCAAGGACAACTTCTCCGTTCTGACCGCCTCGACCGCCGAACTGACCGCGGCGAACGGGAGACTGGCGCCCGCCATGGATGCGTCCACCGCGAGCGTCAAGGCGCAGGAAGAGGCCCTGAAGGCCCTGAACAAGCGCAAGAAAGAGGCCGTCGACGAGGCCCAGGACGACCTGAAGGCCCTGGAGAAGAACAAGGCCGCCCACGAGAAGTACTACGAGCGCCTCCAGGACCTGATCGAAAAGAACGTCGAGACCGAGAAGAAGGCCCTGGAGGAGATCAAGGACCTGCGGGCCCAGGAGGTGGACCTCGCGGAATCGACGGCGAAGATGCTCGTCGACGCCGGCGGGACGGACGAGGGCTACGAGACGAAGCTCTCGCGGCTGAACGACCGGTGGCTCGCCGCCCGGACCCTCTCCGGCCAGGAGGCGATCGACGCCCTGGAGGCCTACAAGAAAGGTGTCCTCGACCTCCAGCAGGCCTACAAGGACGCCGCGAACGCGACCGAGATCGCGGCCCAGGCGCAGTCGGACATCAACGTCGCCTACGCCCAGCAGCAGGCCATCCTGCTCGGCATGCAGGCCGAGAACCGCCAGCTCGCCGACGTGGCCGAGGAGAGCGGAAAGACCCTCCAGGCCGAGGCCGACAAATCGAAGGGCACGATCCTCACCCTGGAGGAGGCGATCAAGGCCCTCTCGGGCGAAATCGCGGCGCTCGACGAGGACGTGGAGATCGAGGGCGTGGACCGGGCGACGCCGGTCATCGACCGCGTCATCGCCAAGCTCCACGAGATGCATGCGGCCAACAAGGCGCTGACGATCTCGACCGCGTCCGCCTCCGAGACCGCGATCACCGCCACCGCCGCCACGAAATACACCGGCAAGACGGCCGAGGACTACTACAAGTGGCTTAACCAGCAGATCTCCGCCTCCGAAAAGACCCAGCAGGCCGCGGAGGCAACCCAGGCCGCCGCTGAGACGGCCGTGCAGGCGGCGGAGGCGACCGAGGCCGCGGCGGACGCCTGGACCGGCGCGGGCATCTCGACCGACAGCGGGGCGACCTGGTCCTCCGGCGTCGAGGGAACCTACGCCGAAGGGACGGATTACGTCCCGAAGACCGGCAAGTACATCCTGCACCAGGGCGAGATGGTCATCCCGCCCGACGCGGCGGCGGCCATCCGCGCCGAAGACAGCCGGATCGCGGGGATCATCGCCAACATCCGGGGCTCGATCAGCGTCATGTCCGCGGCCGTGGACGCCGCCTCCGGGGCCACCGTCCGGACGGCCGAGGACGTCCTCGCCCTCGCCCGGGCGCAGCTCTCGGCCTACCAGGGCGTCTTCGGGCGGTTTACCGATTTCCTGACCGAGCGCACCCGCTCGTCCTGGGGGCAGTCGGAGTACCTGTCGGAGTTCGACCGCCTGGCCGGGGCCTTCGGGGCGTCCGCCGACATCGACACGCAGATCGGGATCCTGGGCGAGATGCTCGACGTCATCGAGACCCTGGAGGAGTTGGGCGAGAAGCAGCTCGCGGCCCAGCGGGCCCAGACGGAAAGCCTCGCCGCCCAGGGCACGTCCATCTCCGACTGGCTGATGGACCTCTCGCAGGGGGCCCTCGCCCCGACGATGTCCTCCGCGGGATGGGCGGCCCGCTTCGACGAGATGCTCGCCGCCGCCCGCGCGGACGAGGGAAAGGTCGGCGAATTCCTGGCCTACGCCCAGAAATACCTGGAATACGAGCGATCCTACGGGAGCGCCGGCAGCTACGCCGCGGCCTATGAGGCCATCGTCGCCGCGGTCTCCGGCCTGGGCGACTTCATGACGCTCGCCTCCTCGCTCTCCGGCCTCGGGATCGGCGACAGCCTCTCCGAGATCGGCGGCGTGATCGAATCCTTCCGGGCCCTCGGCGTGTCGATGGCCGAACTTACGGCGGCGGCGGACAGCGCCTCCTCCGGGGGGCTCCAGGGCCTGGCGACGCTCCTCGGGGTCACCCTGCCCGGCGCAGCCGAGGACGCGGCCGGGAACGCGGGCACGCTCTCGAACACCCTGATGGGCACGGAGGCGCCGTTCGCGAACGTGACCTCCGCCCTGAACGACCTTTCCTCCGGCGTGGCCCAGAAGATCGGCGAGGTCTCCGGGTTTTTCTCCGGCCTCGCCTCCAGCCTGGGGCTCACGTACAACGCGGGGACGCTGCCGACGGCCGTCTCGACCCTCACGCCCACGACCTACGCGGAGCCCTCCGTGATGAGCGCCTGGGCCTATTACCCCCGCAGCGCCACCGAGGGCAACTGGGTGTATCTGCCGACGAACCAGAACTACGTCATGCGCGCGGGCAAATCCCCCGAATACGAGGCGGGCGAGTGGTGGATCGAGCGCGCCTATGGGCAGGATCCGGGCAAGTATTACCTCTGGGAGGGGCTGTCGAGTGGGAAAAGCTATCCCACGCCGGCGGGCCTGGCCGAGGGCGGCCTGACCGACGGCCTGACCTTCGCCGGGGAGCGCGGGCAGGAATGGGTCGTCCCGACCTACGAGCCCGAGCGCAGCCGTTTCCTGGCCGACGTGGGGGCGGACCCCGCCGCGATCGCCCGGGCCGTCGCCCGGCAGATCACCCCCACTGCCGGCGGCGGCGAGACCCATATCCATGTGGAAATCGACGGGCGCGAGATCGCCCACGTCGTCGCCCGGCAGAGCCGCTCGCACGCCGAGCTCCAATCCGCATTCCGAAGGTTGAATGCCTAATGGCCGCCGCTGAGATGTACGACTACCTCTCCACGATCACCGCCGACGTGGACCAGACCCTCGCGATCGACGCCCAGGGGTCGCTCACCGAGGAGGGCAGTTTCAACCAGGTGATCCACCTGGCCGACGACGCCTCGGAGGAGCGGATCACGCTCTCTTCGAACCCGCTCTTCTACGTCTCCTGGCCCTGGAATGTCCTCACCGAGGCGGAGGCGGGGACGATCTTCGATCTGTACTTCGACGCGGCGAAGGCGAACGGCATGGGCAATTCGTTCAAGTGGACCGCCCACGACGGCCACACCTACGTCGTGCGCTTCGACTGCAAGCTCTCGCGCACCGGCCAGGCCGTCTCGCGCTGGGGCTATCCGTCCGTCCGCCTCCGCGTCCTCGGGAGGATCGCCGACTGATGCTCTCGCTGACCGCCACCCAGACCGCCCTGGTCGCCGCGACCTCCAAGGCGGCGATGTGGTCGTTCCTGATCACGGACAAGAACGGCGTCATCTACCGCTTCGTCTCGGAGCCCGCCGCCGCCATCGCCTGGGCGACGGGGATCTCCTGGGACACGGGGATCACCTGGGACGCGGGCGATCACCTGTCGTCGATCGTCCTGACCGATTTCAGCGGGATCGATCTGCGGCGGAACCTGGCCGAGGGCGCGATCATCGCCCCCTCCGAGACGACGTTCAACCTCTCGAACGCCGGCAGCACGCTCACCTTCTCCGACTTCAAGGGCGGGAGCGTCCTGATCGAGCTTTACCTCGAAGCGTCGGGCTACGCCCAGACGAAGGTCGCGGGCTGGCGCTTCGCCATCAAGACGGCCGAGCCCGCCTACCAGAACATCCGGATCGTCTGCGAAGACTTCCTCCAGAAGTACCTCCGGGGCGACTACCCGAACACCCGCCTGCCGGCGGACATCTTCGCATCGAACAGGTCCTACGAGAACGATGGCGTCTGCATTCCGGTCCCGTTCGGGACGGCCTACGTGCCGCTGCGCGACGTCTATGTGGACGGGGCGGTCACCGTCACGGCCGCGACGATCGCGGCGGTCGCCTCCGCCGCCGGCGCGAACTGCAAGTTCACGGATTCCGCCTCCGGCCTGGGGGCGATCCAGGTCGGCGCGACGGTGACGGTCTCCGGTTTCACGACGGCCGCGAACAACGGGAGCTTCCAGGTCCTCAAGGCGTCCGCCGCGGAGCTGGAGATCGCCTACGACGCGGGCCTGGTGGACGAGGCGGAGGGCGACGACGTGACGATCACGCACGGCGCGGGCTACCTGATGCTCGGCGACCCGGCCCGGACGTACACGATCACGAAGATCCGGAACCCCTCGGACCTGGGCTACAAGAGCGAGTACGCGAGCGCCTCCTATACCTTTACGCAGTCCACCGTCACGGATGCCGACGGCGACACCTGGCGGGTCTTCCAGCCGATCATCGCCGACACGGACCTGGACGGCACGGCGGACGCCCCCGGATCGTTCGGCGTCCCCGGGGGGCTGACCTACGACCCGCCGGTCCAGTTCACCCGGGACGACACCGCCTCCATGACGAACCCGGCGGACGTGATCGCCTTCGTTCTGGAGGACATGGGCGTCCCCTCGGCCTGGATCGACGACGCCGCGGGCGGCACCTTCGCCACGGCGCACACGACCTTCGATGGCTGGGGCCTCACGTTCAACGGGGCCTTCTGGTACAAGGAGCCCCGCGAGACCGTCCTCGCGCGCCTCCTCAACATGTGCCATGCGACCCTGCGCGTGGGGGAGCTGGTCGAGCTCCACGTCCTGTCGAAGACGTCCCAGAAGACGATCACGGCCGCCGAGGTGCTGCGGAGCGCCGACCAGGGCGAGGGGTCGTTCACCTACCGAGACGTCCTGGCCGAGAACTACAGCGACTGCGGGCATGTCGCCTGGCAGGAGAGCGGAGCGGCCCAGGACCGCTTCATGAAGGTCCTGGTGCCGGCCAAGGCGACCCGCGCGGTCGTCAGCGGCGAGATCCTGGAGTGCCCCTTCGTCCAGGACTCCCAGGACATCCAACGGATCGGCACCCTCTACTATTACCGCAAGCTCCTGAAGGACGCGGAGATCGGCCTGCTCGCGCCCGGGACGTGCCTCGCCCTCCAGCCCGACGACGTGGCCACGATCAACCACGCCAACTACGGGGGCTCCTACGCGGTCCTGATCGACGCGATGAAGATCATGAAGGACCTCTCGATCCAGTTCACGGCCTCGCACTACTCCGCCGCGATGGACGACTGGGGGGACCTCTCCCCCGCGGCGCTCACGATCCCGGCGGACGACACCGCCCACGCCTGGCAGCCCTCCATCTCCGGCCCCCAGACCGACCAGGACATCGGGAGGACGGCTTACACCCAATGGGGGAAGGAGTACCTGACCGTCGGCCCCACGACGAACGTCGGCCAGGAGACGGACCTCCAGAAGGCGCTGAATGCCGTGGGCCAGGCCGGCGGCGGCGCGATCTATCTCCTGAACGGGACCTATCAGATGACGGACGTCCTCTATCCGCCGGACGTGAATCTGGAGATCGCCGGCCAATCCCGCGGCGGCGTGGAACTCAAGAACAAGGCGGGCTCCAACCTCCTGGCCCTGCATAACCTGACAAAGTCCTACAATTTTCACGATTTCACCGTCACGAGCCAGGACGCAGCGACGTACAAGGCCCTGATCAACGTCTATGGAGATACGGCCGCGGAGAACACGGCGCAGGTCACGCTGGAGCGCATCAGCCTCTCCCTGTCGGACGGGGGGTCCTGGGGCGGCAACGGGGACTACGGCATCCAGAACTACAAGAGCGACGGGAGGATGATCGTCCGGGACGTCCGGATCTCCGGAGGGAAGATCGGCATCTATGCGGGCGAGGCAGCGGCGATTGTGCTGAACGCGATCGAATGCGACGCGGTCCTGTTGGCGGATGTCTATTTGGGCGAGATGGGCGATTTCGTGGTCGATACGCTGATGTCCCGGGACTTCTGGCAGAACTGCGTCGCGGTGGTCAATACCGTGACGGCGAGCCGGGGCGTGATCCGCGGCATCAACGCCATCGGAAAGGCCATTTCCGGCGCGGCGAATCAGTATGGCGTCCAGGTCGCCTACATTGACAAGCTGCAGTTCGCCGAGAACACGATCCGGATCGCGCATGCGGGCACGGGGGCTGCCAGCGGGTCTATCGGTCTGATCATGACCGCGTGCAACGAGGCCGAGCTCAAGAAGAACATCGTGGATATTGACGTATCAGACACAAGCGCCGCCACGGGCCTGTCGATCAACGCATCCAACGACTGCATCATTGCGAACAATCGGGTGAAGGTCGACAACGACGACACGACCGCCAACCACGAGGGCATCATCCTCGCATCGAACAGCAGCCGGTGCGTTGTGGCCGGGAACAACATCGACATGGTGAACAACGACGCGAAGGATCTCGGGATCTGCCTGAATTCGGGGAGCAACAACAACCAGGGCGGGGACAACATCACCTACAACTGCGGCACCTCCGTGAATGACGGGGGAACCGGAAACGCCATCACGGCGAAGGACGTCTGATATGGCCCACTGCGCGATCTACGAAAAGGGCTCCGACAAGATCACCTATTTCATTCAGGATTGCGTCCAGTCCGGGCGCGACTACAGGGGATCGAATGGCAGCGTGACCGGCGTCAAGGAGGACGTGTTCGACGTGCTCTGGACGGAGACCATTGCGACCCCCATCCTCGACGAGACCGGGCGCATCACGGGATACGATCTGACCGTCCCCGAGCTGGCCGCCGCCCTGCGCTACGAAGGCCGGGTCGTCTCCAGCCGGGCCGACGTCAACGCCGTTACACGGGCGCTGATCGCGGTGCGCTACCCGGCGAGCGAGGAGACGAAGATCCTGCGGCTCAAGCTCGCCGGGGACGAGACCGGCTGGGCCGAATATCAATCCTATGTCGATGGGCTGGTGCAGCAGGGCCGGGCGTTCAAGGATGCCCATTTCCCGGAGCAGCAAAAATGACAGACACATGGAGGGCATGACATGGCAACAACGGCCTACAAGAAGACATCGCTCACCGGAGGCGGCGCGACCGCCCTGGACGGCATTGACGGCGACTCGCTCCTCGACGGAGACTTCGCCTTCGTGATGACGGGATCCCGAGCCTATATCTATCAGCTCGATGACGATTCCGCCGCGGTGGAAAATTCCCCCTGGATTATCAAGCCGGACACGAATCCCGGCGACAAGCGCTGGATCCTCCAGGAGGTGACGTCCGCGGGCGTCGTCGGCGGCCTGATCGGCAACCCCGGGGAGGCCGGTTTCGGCGTCGGGATCTGCCCGACGGCGAGCCTCCCCAGCGGCATGACGCCCCTGCCCGGGTACGACACCGTCGGCGACTCGAACTACGGGAATTATCAGTTCAGCGACGGCTCGGTCATGGTCTTCATCCCGAAGTTCTACTATCGGATCGGCCACGCCTCGAACCCGACCTATGCGACATACGGGGTCAACTCCGTGGACGTCCAGGGCATAGACACCTATCCCGACACGGCATCGGCCGAGGCTGCCGGCTATGCCCTCCATCGTGCCTTCATCGACGGCGGCGTCGAGCAGCCGGGGTTCTTCATCGATAAGTATATGTGCAGCAAGGTCGCCCACGGTACGGGCTACACGGCGGCCTCGATCCTGAACGGTCTGCCGCTGTCGAGCGCGGCAGCGCACAACCCCTTCTCGGGCTGCACCGGCGGCGCGAACGCCTACTACAGCGCGGTGGATCTGGCGCACCGGAGGGACGGCGTGGACGGAGCGGTCAACGCCAGCTCGATCTTTCATGTCGCGTCGATCTTCCAGCGGGCGGCCCTGGCCCTCTTGTCCCTGGCCCACGGCCAGGCGTCAAGCGCCACGACCCACTGCGCCTGGTACGCGGCGAAGAATTATCCCAAGGGCCTGAACAACAACCAGGCCCCGGTCGCTGGGGTCATCTCCAGCGCGGACTGCGACGACACCACGATCACGTTCGAGTGGGACGGGTACAGCAACTGCGGCAAGACGGGTTCGGGCAGCCCCTTCGCCCGGACGACCCACAACGGGCAGACCTGCGGCGTGGCGGACGTCAACGGTCTCATGTGGGAGATCAGTATCGGCTTGACCTGCATCGCCACCGCTCCCGCGATCGAGGCCCTGAGCGCGGCGAGCCCCTGTAACGTCAAGGTCACGGGTCACGGGAAGGCGACCGGGGATTATGTTCAGATCAACTCGATCACTCAGGCGCCCTGGAGCGGCCTGAAGGACAAGATCTACAAGATCACCTATGTCGATGCGGACAACTTCACGTTGGACGGGATCAATACGGCCGCCTACGAAACATCGGTCGCCATCGAGGGGATGACCCGCGCCAACCCCTGCGTCGTCACGTGGACCGGCCATGGAATGGTCGGGGCCGACAACAAGGTCCGGTTCGCCGGCATTACCCAGGCCGACTGGACGGCCCTGAACGGGACGGAGCAAACGATCACCGTTATCAATGTGGATACGTTCAGCATCGCAGTCGACACCTCGGGGTATGCGGGCGACTACGATGCCGGAACCGATCCCGGAACCGTCACCAAGGGCGTTTACAATGCCGCCGTGGACGCGGGCACGGTCACCATCGGCAAATGGTACGTCGCCAAGGAAGCGACGGCGATGAAGTCGTTTACCTCCGGCGCGACGCTCGCGACCGACCACTGGGGGGCGACCGGGGTCGCGGCGATGATGCAGGAGTATACGCCCATCTTTGAGACCGCCTCCGGGGGCACGTTTGCGCAACGCATGGGCAGCGGCGCCAACGACGTCCTGTCCGCTGCAGTATCCGGGGCGGGCTGGCTCCAGACGGGTATGGGCTTCCCCATCGACGCTGACGGCATCGACACGACGGGCACAGACCTGTTTGGGAAGGACTACTATTATCAATACATCCGGGATCAACTGTGCCTGATTTCGTCCGGGAATTGGGGCTACACGACGCATGCGGGGGTGTGGAGCGTGCATTGGGCCCATTATCGCGCGGTTTCGTACGCCGACGTGGGTTTTCGCGCGGCCTGTTACCCGGATTGAGCCCTGCGATAGCAGGGCAGGAAGGAACCCGTGATGGGAATTCACAGCGAGGCGGGAATGAATCGGAAGTTCGTGGAGTTCGCCAAGCTCCTGAACATCTACCTGAATCATTTCCCGAAACATGAAAAATACGCCTTGGCAAACCGGATCAGGGAGACGGCCTATGAAGTCTATGATCTCATCACAGAGGGCCAGAAGCGGTACTTCAAAAAGACCACCTTGACCGGCCTGGACATCGCCCACGAGAAGCTCCGGATGCAGCTCCACCTCGCCAACGAGCTGGGCTATTTCGAGTTCTCCGACGGACGCTCTCGCTCGTCTACATGCTCAAGGCCATCAAGGAGGGAAACGATCATGGCAAAGCTATACAGGTACCGAAAAGTTATCGACCGCTATACGACGCACTCGCTCGTTGAGCCGGATTACCAGCTTTTGGAGCGTGACGCCCCGGAGCTGGTGGGCGTGCGGATCATGGAGCTATGCGAGATCGACGGCTGGACCTACGTCAGCGTGCCGGACGCGATCCCCCTGCCGGCCCAGCCGGAGATCATCGCCGCGACCCTGGAGTCGGTGAACCTGTCGGAACAGCCGGCGCTCCGCGACGCAATCCGGGCGGCCTCCCCGAACTGCCGAGCGATCAAGGGCCGGGTGGTGGACCGGATCCGTGCCGCCTATTCCGTCGACGACGAGTTCAAGATGCTGCGACTCGCCCCCAGCGAGGAGACCGCGGCCTACAACGACCACGTCGAGGCCTGCCGGGCCTGGGGGCGCGGAGAGCTGGAAAAGCTGGGGGTCTGAGACGGGAGGATGCCGCCATGAGGCACATCATGCGCCTGATGGAACGGAGGGAGGAGAAAACGATGACCCGGAAAGTGCCGACCTGGTGCGTGCCGAGCGCGATCTTTTGCGCCCTCGCGTGGCTGATCAAGGAACGGGTCCCGACGCGGATCGCCGTCCAGAAACTGTCAAGCAGCGAAGATCACGCCCAGGCGGAGGCCCTGATCAACGGCGAGTGGACCCCCCTGACGGAAATCTGGGACGGGATCAGCATGGCGGTCGTGCCCTACCGCCGCCATTATCCGCATGTCGCGCCTTACCGGACGCCGACCCTGCGCGAGTTCATCGACGAGCAGATGGCGCTCTTCGATTTGCCGGCGCAGCCCCCAGACGATATAGTCACTTTATAGTCAGCAGGGGTAAACGGCAACCTCGGGAAACCTTGATGGTGGTGGGACGTGCGGGAATCGAACCCGCGACCAACGGATTAAAAGTCATTCAGGGTCGGCCGGAATCATTAAGGTTTTCGGCCCTTTTTGTGGTCACCACCCCGAGGCTTCAAGCCCTGCGCGGGATTCTTGGTCAGTACCGCTGCCGAACTGCATCATAAGACACGCCAATCGCCGCCGCAAATGTATATTTGTCGCCGTTATCGGCAACTAACTTATTGATATTAGTGACGAATACAGAATCTTTGATAATTATCGATTTTTTCTTGACATCTGCATTATGGTTGTGTATATTTCCACCCAATTAATACAACAACCCGCAACCCACACACAAAAGGAGGACACTATGGACCAAGTCATCACCACCGAGGAAAAGATGGAGGTGCTCCGCCGCGCCGTCAATCGTGCGGAGGATGAAAGCATCGTCCCCGCGGAGATCTCCAAACTGACCGCGAAGTACTACAAGGAATTCATGGCCCTGATCAAGGGATCATGAACCCTTGGGCGACGCCGGCTCGATCTCCCCGTAGAACTTCAGGATGCGCTTGTAGATTTTATCGAGCAGCCTGTCGGCATCGCCCCGCTCGCCCTCGGAGGAGACATAGATCTTGACGACCTCCAGGGCCTCGTTGAACGCCTTGATCTTGGAATTTCGAGAAGCAGCCATGACGGAACCTCACGACATCGATAGCCTGAGAAAGGCGGTCAAACACCGCCTGGTCGATCTCGGCCTTGACCGGCCGGGATCCTACGATCTCCTCGTCCCCCACATCCGGCTCCGCGTCAGCCGGAACATCATCAGCATGGCCATGACGGGCTACCGGAGCGGACCGGCGGCCCTGGCGCTCCTGGAAGAGATGGACCGCGTTCTGGCCGCCTGGCCGCCCGCGGCTTCTTCCCCGTTTGGTGTAGATATACACAAACCGGACGCATAAAGCCATTAAATTGTGGAGGGAGGTTTTTAACGTGTCAACGCTCAAAGATCGACTCTACAACACGATTCACCGCAACGCCAAGCCCCTGAAGGCCATCGCCGAAGAGATCGGCATGAGCGAGAATTACCTATCGCGCGCCGCCCTCCCGGATCTGGAGGAGTCCGACACCGGTTCCGGCTGCCGCTTCCCCCTGAAAAAGCTCGTCCCGCTCATCCGTGCCACGGACGATTACGCCATTCTGGATTTCATCGAAGACAGCGTGGGCCGCGTCGCGGTCCATGTGCCGCCGGCGACGATCACGAACAGGGAAGTGTACCGGCTCGCCATGCAGGCGGTTAAGCAGTTCGGCGAACTCATGGGCGGGCTCGATGCCGGGCTCGCGGACGGCAAGCTAACCGCGGCCGAGAAGGATCGCATCAGCAAGGAAGGCTATCTGGCGGTCCAGGCGATCGTGACGCTCCTTCACACGCTCAAAAACGGGAAGACGCAGAAATAACGCATGACCCTCGAACAACGCATCGCAAGAATCGAACAGGTCCTCGGCCTCCGGAACGAAGACGGATCGGAGGAGGCCCTGTATCGCCATTGCATCCGGGAGATGTCCAGGGGGAACCGAAAACCCCTGGACGCCTACCTGAAAAGCGGTCGAAAGGTGTACGTCGTCAACTCCCCAGTGAACCGCGGTCATGCTGAGAGTCCGGCCCCCGCCGGAAAACCAACCGCTGTCCGCCTCAGACGGGCGAGCCGGGGCTGACCCTCGGCCGCCCACCTCAAGGAGGGAAGGGGGTAAGCCGTGTGGACAAGATCGATGAAAATACCCATCGCGTGGCATATCGTCGCCCAACTCCGCAGGAAGGCGCGGGCGGCGGCGAATCGGAGGATTACCGAATGTCTGATCGAGCGGATCTTCGAGGTGGCGAGTGGTCCCGTTGCCATTTTACTGCTGATGGCGATCATGGTCGCTTTAGCCTATATCTCCGCGCCCACATACATGGGAGGATAGCGCCGTGCGGAATCTGATCGTGAGCATCGTCCTTATCATCATCGCCCTGGTCGGTGCCATCATCATCATCGAAGGCTGTGCGTACCAGGACGAGCAGGATCGGCCGAGTGAAACCGAGATCCGGCACGTGTACGGCTGGATGGCCTACCACGGCACCGACACCGCCTACCAGCGGGACGGTTCCTGGTATTTCGACCGCGGCGGCGCCCGCTGCCGCTTGGAGAGGAGGGAGCGATGAACAAGGCACGCCGGAAACGGATCGCGATCGTCCTGGATAAACTGAGGGTGGCAAACGAGGAACTGACCGCCATCCGAGACGAGGAACAGGACGCCTACGACAATCTGCCGGAGAACATCCAGACCGGTCTGCGCGGAGACGACATGCAGGAGAAGATCTACGCGCTGGACAACGCGGCGGAGGGGCTGGAGAACATCATCGGCGACCTCCGGGACATGGAGAATTAAGGGATGCTGCCGGCGCCGCACCGCATCGCCCGCTGGGGCACACAGGCACGCCGCGTCTACGACCTGCTGTACTGCGGGCCCGCGACCGGCGATCAGATCGTCCGGCAGACCCATGTCCACCAGTACGGCAAGAAGATCGCCCAGATCCGGCGGCGCCTGGCCGGCACCGGCGTGACCGTCAAGGCGCGCCCGTTGAACGGCCGGCGCTCCCGTTGGGAATACCGCCTGGGACTGACGTGCGCAGAGGATCGCAACTAGGAGGTGTCGAAATGGCGCAGAGGATTATCAGAAGGGACGAACTTTTGATGCTGGTGGGGCTTTCTGACGCGACGATATGGCGGATGGAAAAAGCGGGGCGTTTCCCCCGCCGGATTCAGCTCGGCAGAAATTCCGTCGGCTGGCTCTCCGATGAAGTAGATGCATGGATGCGCGAGAAAGCCTCTAATCGAGACCAAAACGAACCCTATCGCGCGGGTGGATCGCAAGATCTAAGCACCGAGTTACCCTTTGAGCTCATGTCTATTAGGTTATACAACTGCTTAAAAAACATGAACATAAATACCTACGAAGAGTTATCTAAAAACACGAGGGCCGATCTTTTAAGGGCACATAATTTTGGGAGGAAAAGCCTTTCTGAATTAGAAGCACTGGTAAATGACAAGCGTCTGAACTGCAACAACTGTCTCCTGAAGCCTGAGCCACCAAGAACATTACCACCAATAAAAGAAAGAATTTTACTCGCATTAAAGATGCATAGCGAGGGCGCAAAATATAGGGAAATAGGAGCCGCGCTATCAGTGTCGAAGGAAAGGGCTAGGCAGATTATCGCGAAAGGAGAGAGGCAAGTAGCACTCAGAGAAAGATATTTGCAACGAACCAAGGAGGCGTGAATGAAGAACCTATATTTCGGAAAGTACGAGGAGATCGGCGCCGAGATCGGGCGCTTGGTGGATAGGAAGCAGCGCGCCTACGGGCGGTCGTTCGACAACGTCGGCAGCATCCTGGCGATCCTGTACCCGACGGGCATCCGACCGGAACAATATGACGACCTGGGCGCCATGATCCGCATCCTCGACAAGTGCTTCCGGATCGCTACAAACAGGGACGCCCTGGGCGAAGATCCATGGCAGGACGTCGCGGGCTACGCGCTCCTCATGAACCGCGACCTCGTGATCGCTCACCCGGACGCCCTCAGGGACGCCATCTTCGACAAATACCCTCCCCTGCAGGAGGTTTAATGATGGACGCAGAAATGCCGACCGTATGGCACGAGAGAGAGCCACGCGCTCGCAAGCAACATATCTGTTGCGAGTGTGGCCGGACGATAAGCGTCGGACAGATCTATGTGCTGCACGAAAAACAAGCGATACCAAGGAGATACGACAATGCGAGAAGGTAAAAAAACGCCTCCCGATTTAACAGCAGGAGAATTTAACAGGAGTGAATGATGGACACGATCATAGTTCGGCTGGATTTAGAGGTGCAAGTCAGCCTGCCGGAAGGGGTCATTTTGCACGAGGGGGAATTAAACGACGAGTGCAGAGAAAGAGCAATCGAGACAGCGCTTTGCGCCATTCCTCAACAGGCAAAAATCTACATAGACGGAGAAGACAAGGATCCTGCCGAGGTTTTCATCGACGCATCAGAGGCTTTTTCGGTGGAAGAAGTTCGAGTTGAAGATGAATAACGTTGGAGGCGGAAATCAACATCAAAATAAGCTTCCGGTATATATCGTTTAACAGCGAGAGAATACCCGTTAGTTTACAGCGATGATAAAAACAGGACATTTTTTTTCCGGCGGTGGCGGTGGAATTTTGGCCGCGGAGGTTTTAGGACATGAATCAGTATTTGCACTCGAAATCGATGAAAGGCGATGTCGAATCATCCGCGAGTCTGGATGGTTCCCCGGCATCCACGTCGAATGCTCAGACATCCGGCAGTTTGACCCTGAACCATGGAAAGGACGAATGGATTGCATCGCAGCGGGATTCCCTTGCCAAGATATTTCATCTGCTGGTCCAGGTCATGGAATCAACGGAAAAAGATCGGGGCTTATATGGCAATTATTCCAGGCAATTGACGTTATTCAACCACCAATCATCTTCCTTGAAAACTCCCCACGAATCAGAACCAAAGGCAGGCGGGAAATCATTAAGGCCCTCGTGGAGAGAGGATATTCCTGGCGAGACGGAACGCTTGCAGCCTCTCATGTCGGCGCGGGCCATAAAAGAAATCGCTGGTGGTGCCTTGCTGCCAACGATAACGGTCTGTGGAAACTGGAACAGGAAAGGCGCATCGCAGAACAGCGGGGATGGATTGGCAACAGCTTTACGGAAAATGCCGACTTTACTATGCAGCGATGGCGATCACGGCGGCCCGAATGCGCGAGACAGCAGCGGCAGATGTTCGCTATCCGGCGCGGTTGCGAGACTACCGACTCTTACCAGTGCGGACGGAACCGGCGGGCCTGGAAAATCGAAGAAACGCAAGGGTGGCTTGAATTTGCGGACAGCATTGAGCGAGCTTTTAAGCTCGGCGGACTTTCCGATCTTGACGCAGAAGCGATTGCAGTCGCCGGAGCGTATACAAAAACAATCAATTGGTCATCGCCTGACGCCGGCGCTTGCCGAGTGGTGGATGGGCTGGCCGATAGGGTGGACCGCATTAAAACCTGCGGAGATGGGCAGGTCCCTCTCCAAGCGGCGGTAGCGTGGGCACTTCTGGCGTGGGGTTAATATGTTCGCTGGCTGGAAAATAACCAACATCTTTGACGCCCCGATGCCATGTGAGTTGGACACGGTTGACGGGCCCTACAACAAGACCGGATACCGGCTTGAGCATCGAGAGGACGGATTTGCTATCACGGTCGGCCTGATGGAGTACATATCCGGCTGGTCGGCGTTGGAGATACTTTACTGGCTGCACGAAAAACAAGCGATACCAAGGAGATACGACAATGCGAGAAGGCAATGAAGACAACAAGCCTCATTTGTGCGTGCCGACGTTGGACGGCAATGCTCACGTAATTCCAACGGAAGTGTTTGACAAGATCATTTCTGGTGAAATGAAAATCACCGACATGGAGGATTGGGAAATCATCACCAGGACAGCCTTTTCGGAATGGCTGCGAGGATTGGAAACAACAGCAAAAGCAAGAGTTTACAAAGCTGCCGTTGATCAGCTTGCCGACTCGATGGCTGCGGGAGCATGGCAAGACGGGCCCGCACCGAAGGACGGCTCTTGGATTCTCGGGCTCTTTCATGGGCTGCCCTATGTGGTCGGGTATGACTCATGGGAGGTTGGTGGGGAGATGTTGCCAGACGGAACCGGTTCTCCTCCTGACGGCCATGAAAGCGGCTGGTGTTTGGCCGGAGACAATATCCAGGTTATGGACCAGGACGAACCCGAAAAGTGGGCCCGCATCATCCACCCAGACCGGCATATGCCGGCGTCGTGGGACGGGCCCGGAGACCTCGGTTAGGAAATGTACATTTGGGAAGGGAAAAAATTTAGGGACATACCACAGCTTGTCGGATGCGAAGAAACGGCTTAGGCAAGTTGAATTTTTTAAGCATAAAAAGAGAAAGAAAAGGAAGCGATGAGTAAACAAAAAATCGGGAAGTTTATAAATTTCTTCGGCGGCAAGTTTCGGAATTCGTTAAAATATCCTGCGCCGATGTACGATACTATCATTGAGCCGTTCGCCGGAAGCGCTGGATACTCTAATCGGTACTTTGACCGCAACGTTGTCTTGTACGACACCAATCATAGAATTTTTTCTGTGTGGGACTGGCTGATCAAGGCGACGCCGGAAGACGTGATGAGACTCCCGCTGCTTGCGCGCGCCGACCAAAAAGTAGATGAGCTCGACTGCGGCCCCGCTGAGAAAAATCTTATCGGCTATTGGGTGAATATCGCAACGGGACCGAGGAAGACGCTGCGGCTATACGCAAGAAAACGATGGCCCGATGGATATGGTAGCAAGTTTTGGGGAGCGGCTAGACGAGAAATTTTAGCACGCGACGTCGGAAAGATAAAGCACTGGAAAATATTCAACGAATCATGGGAGAATGCCCGCGCGGACAAGCCGGCGACATACTTCATAGATCC
>Ga0209606_1001018_pt1 | contig 38118 bp, 28 predicted proteins | sample AD_UKC057_MetaG_FD_184412 | JGI IMG/M metagenome (GOLD analysis project Ga0209606, IMG submission 184412) | Active sludge microbial communities of municipal wastewater-treating anaerobic digesters from USA - AD_UKC057_MetaG (SPAdes) (version 2) | ecosystem: Engineered > Bioreactor > Anaerobic >... | reverse complement strand
TTCAAAATAATCCTCCACGCAGTGGTAATAATCCGTATCCTGCGGTTGGCGGGGGTGGTATGAGGCTGCCGGCAATGACATTTCTACCTCACGGATATGAAGATCAACTGCGAAGGAATGATTTATAATAGGACGAACGTCCTATTGTCAAGAAAGAAATAATGTCTATTTCATGAACAAATAAAAATATCAGTTTGACAGTTACAGTCGATTTAGATAAAGACTGATAGTCAGAAAATAGGCTTTGTTAATAAAACAGGCGACATTTTAAAAGACGCAGAGATTCTGCAAAAAAATATGAGAAGAGGAATTCAATATGGCACACAGTAATTGGTTGTATCAGACACGGGACATCATGTTCCAGATCAAAGAATGGCTCGGCGTGGAAAAGCTCTTGAGCCTTGATGCTTACAAGGACTACTACGGAATGGACGACATCAACAGCATCCTCGATGTCAACTATAAAGTCTGCCGCGACGTGATGTGTCCGGCCAACAAAGACGCCGATGAGCCCGGCGCAAAATTTGTGGGCGGCAATGAACATGCCGTGGTGACTCCGGACTCATTCAAGAATGTTTATAAAACCGTGATGGATGCGGAGCTGGGACCCCAGTTCGGCTACCGCGGCGAAGGCAAAATACCGCTGTGCTGGTATGCGCCGATTCTGGAGATGCAGTCCGCCGCGTCGCCGTCGATCGTCATGTTCTGGTGCCTGACGCAGGGCGCGATCACCGTGCTCCAGGAATTTGCCACGCAAAAACAGCAGGACCTGTTCATCCCCAAGCTGCGGACCGGCGAATGGGGCGGGACCATGGGGCTTACCGAACCGGGCGCAGGTTCCGAAGTCGGCGCCTGCAAGAGCCGGGCAATTCCCACCGATGTCCCCGGCAAATATAAGCTCACGGGGACGAAATGCTTCATCTCCTCCGGAGACCATGACCTGACGGAAAACATCATCCATTTGATGCTGGCCAAGACCCCGGGCGCCAAGGAAGGCACCGCGGGCATATCGCTTTTCATCGTGCCCAAGTTCTGGGTCAACGACGACGGTTCGCTGGGCGCCTGGAATGACGTCACCACCATGGGCATCGAGCACAAGCTGGGCATTCACGGCTCGACGACCGCCACCCTGTCCATGGGGGAAAACGACAACTGCTACGGCTGGATGGTGGGAGAAGCGGAAGTGAAAGATGGCAGAGGCGTTGGGATGAAGCAGATGTTTGCCTACATGAACGAAGAACGTCTGAACACCGGATTGTTTTCCCTGGGATGCATGGGCTCCGCCTACTACGCAGCGCTGGAGTATGCCAAGATCCGGGTGCAGAGCAAACATTCCACCAACCCCAAGGGTCCCAGCGTCCGGATCATCGAGCACGAAGACGTCCGCCGCATGCTGATGTTTCAGAAATCCATGATAGAGGCCTGCCGGGCGTTGATTTACAAGTCCTATCTCTACCGTGATCTGGCAGTAGACGCCGCCACGCCGGAAGAGAGAGACTATTACGATGACATGTTTGCGATCAACAACCCCCTGTGCAAGGCCTATACATCCGACATGGCCAGGCTCACCACCGGGGACGCCATCCAGTGTCACGGCGGTTACGGCTTTACGGAAGAGTATGCCCCGGCGGAACTGTACCGGGACGTTGTGATCTATGGAATTTGGGAAGGCACCAACTTCATCCAGGCACAGGACTATACCGGCCGCAAGTTCACCATGAAGGACAGCGTGCCGTTTACGAAGTGGGTGGCGGAAATCGACGCCTTTGTCGTCGGCAAGAAGACCGACGAATTTGCGGCGGAATTCGCGATGATGGCGGATGCCATGGTGGCTTTTAAAGATATCGTTGAAATGAATGCTGCCTGGACAAAAGGCGATAAGCAGCTGAAACAGCTTTACGCCACCCGGACCATGCATGCCGGCGCAAGAGTTTACTGCGGTATGCTGCTTTTGGATCAGGCGCTCCTGGCGGCCCGGATGCTCAAAGAGAAAGGCGACGTCGATGCGGATTTCTACAAGGGGAAAATCGCCACCGCCAGGTTCTATGTCATGAATCATGTTCCCGATATCTTCGGATATCTGAAAACGATGAAGTGCGGCGATCGCAGCGCGATCGACATTCCCGAAGAAAGCTTCATGTAGGGCGAACGCACCCTGCTTGCGGGCGTAAAGAAAAGAAGGTTGTCGGGCATGAGATAATATAAATTAAGTTCAAAACGGGATTTGCGGAAAGGCAGGATCAAATGATCCTGCCTTTATTTTTATTTATTCCTTGCTTCCTGCAAGACACATTTTTAAAATTTATATTTTTATGCCAGGTTTCAACCAGTAATCATGACCTAAACAAATATCCTTCTTTCGAGGGATTGACAAACCAATTTAAGAGTATGTTTTAAAAATCTTTAAGTCACAATCAGAAGCATTTTGAAATCATAACTTAATGGGGGATGGATGAAGAAACATCTCTGGATTCCGCAGTTCATTTGTATTTTGATGCTTCTATTGGCGTTAAATCCAAGCAATCCGTACGCATATTACACGCTATTTCGTTGGGTTTGTTGTGGCGTATTTGCCTATCTTGCATTTCAATCATTTGAGCAGAATAAACAAGAGTTATTAAAAGGATACCTGCTCGTCAGCTGAGCGAATATTCTGCCGGTTTTTTCTTTGAGGATGATAAAACTTGTTTGAACGGTTGAATCAACATGAACAAACCTTCCGATATCCGAACCTATACCCAGAGATTCGAGGTCATTAAAATGAGTCAAATTGCTGGAAACGACATCGGTATCTACATTGTATGAAGGGTAATGTTTAAATATCTCAGGGTTGAATTCTATCCCATGCGGAGTTACGTATGCAATTTCTTTCATGTGATTTTTATTTCTTGTCTGCTTGACTGATTCTTTTAAACGATAGGCAATTTGATAGATTGACATTGCATCGATTTCGTTTTTGTAAAATTCTGTAAAACTATCGAAAACCACATTGCCGATATATAAGGGATCGATATCTGGATGTATCCCTCTGAAATCGACAGGAATTTTTATTTTAATTTTGTCGGCATCAGGCATCATCAAATGATGATATTTTTTCAATAAGAATGACGTGATGATTTGATTATTGGAAATAATATATTTTTTATTTTCCTCCTTTGCTTTCTTTTTGGTTTCGTTGAGAAATGCATCCGGAAAATATTCCCTTTTAAAGTATCGTTTGGCATTGATGGCGTGGACTCGCTTTTGAATTTTTTCATTCAGCTCGGACAATGGCGGTATAAACGATTTGTCCATTTTGTCAAAGCAAACCGGATTGCCCCGGAATAATCGTTGCGTCGATGGAAGAGGATAGCTCTTGCCCTGTAATGCGCATCCCCAAGCATATAAAAAAAGCATCAGGGAAATTCCGTCGGCTATTGTATGGGAACAGCTGACGCCGCCAAATATGCCATCGTTTACCGGTATTCCGGTCACGGCAAAAAGTGGCTCTCCCGGTAATGTTTTAACGTGCGCCATCCTGTTCTTTATATCGTCAATCTCAACCTCATCAGACGCAGCGATGATGGGCGGCAGGATATTGAATTGAACGCCGTCCGTACAATAGAGTAATGCAAATTTATTCTTGTCTGTCATGATCAGACGACTTGAGAAAAGGTTGTAATGCTCGATGGCTTTGAAAAGACACTCTTTGAATTTTGATAGAGGATTTTTTTCTTTATAGAACAGCACAAGCTCCACCGGTCTTCCACCGGGGAATCGGTCATTATCCACTAGTGATAGTGGCAAAATATTTTTTCCGTAATTTTCTTCAAGGGATATCATCTTTTTTTGAGCATTCATTAAAATCATTCCGGGATGGAGATAAAAAATCTACTTTATAACGGAGGGAGCATATTCAGAACTATTTTGCGTGTCAATGCAATTTTCAGACGCGAAATAAAAAATGACAGAATTTTCAAACGGCATGTGATACAGAAACATGGTAAAGATTCCTTTCCAATACACGGAATCAGCCAGGGTTTTTGAAAAACAGTTTGGCCGGAGGAGCAAAGAAATTTCATGAAGGTTCTGGTAACAGGGGGAGGCGGATTTTTAGGCGGTTTTATTGTCCGCCAATTGCTTGACCGTGGTGATAATGTGCGAAGTTTTTCCCGGGGATTTTATAATGATTTGAGAAAGCTTGGCGTAGAACAGTGCCAAGGGCCTTTTGACGATCTGAAGGCCGTCTCCGAAGCTGTCGCAGGATGCAATGCCGTCATTCACGTTGGCGGCAAGGTCGGATCTTGGGGGGCCTATGAAGATTATTACAGAGCCAATGTAACCGGCACCGAGAATGTGATTAACGCATGTATGAAACATGGTGTAAAACGGCTGGTCTACACATCGTCACCCAGCGCGATTTTTAACCGGAATAACATGATAGGTGTTGACGAGTCTGTTCCGTATCCGAAGCATGCCACCCATTATTCCAAAACAAAGGCAATCGCCGAACGTTTGATGATTGGCGCGAACGGAAATAACCTGCGCACGGTTTCACTCCGTCCGCGTTTAATCTGGGGGCCGGGAGATAATCATTTTGCTCCACACCTCGTTGCCAGGGCCAAAGCGGGGAACCTTCTGCTGGTTGGAAACGGTAAAAATCTTATTGACACCGTATGGGTTGAGAATGCAGCTAGAGCGCATCTCCTCGCCCTTGACAGGCTGCAACCAGGTGCCAAGATTGCCGGCAAGGTTTATTTCATCACAAACGGCGATCCGAGACCAATCGAATTCATCATAAACATGATCTTGGACGTATATGGACTGCCGCCGGTAAAACATCATGTACCCAGGTGGCTCGCTTACGCGGGCGGATGGTTTTTTGAAAAAACTTTTGATAAATTGAACCTTCAGGGTGAACCTCTTGTAACGTCATTTATGGTAGATGAACTGACCAAGTCACAATGGTTCAACATATCAGCGGCAAGAAACGATCTGGAATACAAGCCTGTAACCACCATTGAGGACGGAGCGAGACTTTACAAGGAACATATGTCGAAGGGTTTTTCTTTTTATGGAGGGGGTAGTATTTGAAGGCCTCTGATACCTCCGCAGGCCAGAAGCGGGGATTGCTTTACTGAATTAATTTTCCAATAAAGTTAAAACTGCAATGACCTGCCCCAAGACTTTGTACCACAAGTCAAGTTAGAAATCCGTTATTTTTTGTTGTTCCATTTATATACGCTTCCGGTGCAGGGGCGTTAGTTCAATGTACTGTACAGCCTGAATGTGTTGTATTGAAGCCTCCATTGTTCAGTCAGCTTCCGGGCCTCATTACTGACCCTGCCTTTCTTACGCAGATTATAAATGGACATAATTAAATTTTGCGGACAAGAAAAATTGTATTTTAGTAGGTAACGGCAAGATTCTTCCTGAAAATAAGTGTCCGCTATTTTCAATAGACATTCAACCTTCCAATATGTAATAAATACAAATATCTTCTCCATAAGGGGGATTAATGTGAAAGACTCCATAGCGGATCCGGTGGCATTACCGGATTCAGTTTTTAGCAGGTTGTCAGTTTGCGTGCAGAGCGGTGTCCGCCTTCGTGTCATGACCTGGCGACCCCAAAAACCCGTGAGTGAAGCTCCCATTGTTTTTGTTGCGGGATGGGTTTCAGCCGTATCCGGATGGATGCCCTTGTTGAAGGTAATGGCTTCCAGAAGGCCGGTTTATTATATCGAAACACGGGAAAAGCGATCAGCACTCATTGAAAAAAGGAAACCGAAGCCGGATGATTTCAGTATCAAGCGGATGGCGGAAGACCTGATCAGTGTTTGTCACCAACTGAAAATCGCCACACCAACCACCACCGTCGTCGGCAGTTCCCTGGGGGCGACAGCACTGTTGGAGGCGCTAAAAGGGGGGCACCTGACCGCGGGAACAGCATTCCTGATTGCACCCAATAGTGATTTCAAAGCCCCATGGTATTTGCAGTGGATTCTTTTTCTACCGGCTTTTCTATATCATGGGATTAAGTATTTTGTTCTCTGGTATTTAAGGACCTTCATGGTGGATGTTAAAAAAGAACCCGAACAGATGATGCGTTATAACGATACGCTGCGGGTAGCCCATCCGCAGAGATTTAAGCTGTCAGCCAGATCAGCCATTTATGATCATTACGAAGTCTGGCCAAACTTGAGCAGCGTGACCATACCTGTCGCTTTGGCTTATGCCCCTACGGATACGTTTCACTCATCGGACAATATCAGACTCCTGGCGGACAGATTACCCAAGGCAACCGTCGTTTCCTGCCCGTCAAACAAATATATGCATAGCGCGGAGGTGATGCAGGATATTGAGGCGTTTGTCTTCAAATCGGCATCATAACTCTGGGAAAAAATGGACAGATAATAAGGTTTATTGTGCTCAATGAAGGCTTATAATGTTAACTTTCAAGCGGTTATCATTGATATTTAGTGATGCAAATAAGTATGACATTTTTAGGTAAAATCAGCGACCACTTCATAAATAATTGCCGCTTATAAAAACGGCAGCGGCTTTTCCAGCCGATAAACCAGCGCCTGACAGGACGCCAGAAGCTTTCCCGAATCGTCGGTTGCGCGTATATCGTAGGCGGCGGTTTTTTTCGTCCTGTTAATTTCTCTGGCTTCGGCGGTCAGCGTAGCGCCTTTTTCCGGCGATGCCAGATAATTGATGCTCATGTTAAGGGCAACTGCCATGGTGCCGTGTGAATTGGAGGCTATTTCAAAAGCCGCATCCATAAGCGAAAAAATAGCGCCGCCGTGAGCCATCCCGAAAATATTTTCCATGTCCGGTGTAAAAACCATTGCCACTTTTGCGTATCCTTTTTGCAGATCGACGAACGTTAACTGGAATTTTTTGGCGAAAGGTTCGTTCTGCGCTTTTTTTAAAATAGTCTCCCTGTCTTTTTGATTCATGAGTATTACTCCTGCATGTTTTTCTGGACAATTGATACGTTCTTGTAACGCTATAATAAAAAGGGGGGTAATCTGTCCAGCTGAAAACAAAAACGCTCAATTTTGATCTTGCTTTTGTGGTACAGGCTGCAATATTCCGACTACTACCTATAGTAGTGCAAAAATACGATTACCACCACATATTGATTTTTTTCTTGCTTTTTCAAAAAAATATTATAAAATAACTGAAAGTTTGAAAGAAAATCTTTTGGCAGAGAAATTGAGGTTTCGGTTTGGAAGGTTCTTTGAAGCAAACGGTTTTTAGATGGCAAAATGCCAAAGTTTGTTTAAACTGGAGAGGGACCGCTTCTGACGGGGAATTTTCGATGTATCGTCGGGGAGATAGCAAAACAGAACATGATCATATGGCAAACGCCGAATGAAGCGGTTGCAAATGGTTAACCAAATTTTAAACCCTTGCCTGAAGGGCGGATCGTAAAAGATCCGCCCTTTTTCTTTCGTTAAATGTTCAGGCAAGTTAAAATCCGCCATTGCTGTATCGAAAAAAAAGTGTCTGACGAAGGCCGCCAGACACTTTTTGATATGACACGTGACAGATGTTTTCTTAGATGACTCTAACAGCGATGATTCCTTCAATGGACGTGATTTTATTTATCAGATCTTCGCTGATATCACCTTCCAGGTCGATGATGTTGTACGCCAGATTCCCTCTGCTCTTGTTGATCATGTCGCCGATGTTGAGCTTGTTATCGGCCAGCAGATGCGTGATCTTCTCAATCATGCCCGGCGTATTCTGATTGGCAATGGTAATTCTTTTCTTGCCCGATTTGTCCAGGGCGCACTCAGGGAAATTTACCGAGTTTTTGATGTTGCCGTTCTCCAGGAAATCCATGAGCTGCATGGCAGCCATCACGGCGCAGTTTTCTTCCGATTCTTCGGTGGAGGCCCCCAGATGCGGAATGGGGATGACTTTGTCTGTTTTGATAACTTCTTCATCAGGGAAATCGGTAACGTAACAGCCCACAATACCATCGGCAATCGCCTTCTTCAGGGCCGCTGTGTCCACGAGCCCGCCTCTGGCAAAATTCAGGAGGACGGCGCCTTTTTTCATGACAGCGAACTTTTCGGTGTTCATAAATCCTTTGGTATCTTTGTTTTGCGGAACGTGCAGCGTGATGAAATCGCACTCAGCCAGAAGCTTGTCGAGACTGGCTGCCTTTTTGGTGTTGCGGGAGAGCCTCCAGGCCGCTTCAATGGAGAGGAACGGGTCATATCCCCAGACTTCCATGCCCAAGCCTTCGGCGGTATTGGCGACCATCGTGCCGATAGCGCCCAGACCGACCACGCCCAGTTTCTTGCCCATAATTTCAGTTCCGGCAAACTTGGATTTGCCCTTCTCGATAAGATCAGGCACTTTGTCGCCTTCGCCAACCAGACCTTTAGCCCAGGCGATTCCCCCGACAACATTGCGGCAGGCCATCAGCATGCCCAGGATGACCAGTTCCTTCACGCCGTTGGCGTTGGCCCCCGGTGTATTAAAAACGACAATGCCTTTCTCTGAACATTTGTCGATGGGAATATTGTTGACGCCGGCGCCGGCGCGGGCGATTGCTTTCAATGATAACGGCAGGGTCATATCTTTCATTTCTTTACTTCTCACCAGGATGCCGTCCGGATCGGGAATATCAGTGCGATACTCGTACTGATCTGAAAAAAGGCTTAACCCCTTTTCAGAAATCTTGTTTAACAGATCGATGCGATACATAAATACCTCCTATTCCTTTCTAATGAGACCCAAATTTCAGAAACGATGTCCACTGAAACTTGTAGGTCGAATTTTTCCGAGGCGAAGCATGGCGGGACATTGAGCCATCCCGAACAGCGTAGATGATGAACCTCAAAATTTGCTTCGGGGTTCATACCCGTGAATAAGGAGTTCTGGCAGGAAAACTCCTGAGCTTTGTCGCCATAGTACAATACAGATTGAATTTATCTCATGGATACGAAACCATCTGTTTTGCAGGACGAGTATAGAATGGGTGCTTTTACGTGTCAAGGAAATCTTAATGAGATCCATTGAGAGCAAACGAAGTGATGCTCGAAATGCGAGGGATACTGTCCAATAACCGGAGTTTATTGGACAGTATCCCCCGGTGCATAGCGCCGTGGAAACTGTGTTTACGGTAAGGAAATATGAATTTTAACGAGACCCAGATTTCAGAAACGAAGTGCACCGAAATTTGATGGTCGAATTATCCCCGAGGCGAAGCCGAGCGGGATAAATGTGGGTCTAATTCCCCGCCCCCTAGAGCGCAGTTCCTTTGGATACCATGCTGTTGTCGGCGGGGTTGTTTATCATATCAAATGAGTCTTGGTAGATGTAAAAAAAGGTTCCCTTAGGGGGAACCCTTATTTTTCCTGGTGGGCTGTGCGGGGATTGAACCCGCGGCCAATGGATTAAAAGTCCACTGCTCTACCGCTGAGCTAACAGCCCTTTGTCTGCAATTCTAAAAGCGTGCCCTCTTAACAACTAGTTGGCACTGTGTCAAGAAAAAACTGCTAAATCCTGTTCAGAAAAGGATCTTCCATAACGATGGTTTCTTCTCTGCCCGGCCCGACCGATATGAGTGTAATTTCCGCTTCTGCCAGTTCTTCCAGCCGCTTTAAATATTTTCGGGTGTTGGCCGGCAATTCACTTATTTCCTTGGCGTAAAGGATGTCTTCATTCCAGCCATCGAATTCTTCGTAAACCGGCTGACATTCAGCAAGAGCTTTTAAACTGGCCGGTGCGGCATATGTATATTCGCCGGACGGCGATTTATATCCAACGCATATTTTTATTTTATCCAGGCCGGTTAAAACGTCCAGTTTTGTGATGGCAAGAGCATTTATGCCGGAAACACGTACTGCCTGTCGTACCAGGACCATGTCTAGCCAGCCGCAACGGCGTTTTCTCCCGGTGGTGGCGCCGAACTCCTGTCCGACCTGCTGCAGATGCTCGCCAACCTGATCGTTCAATTCCGTGGGAAAAGGGCCTTCCCCGACACGGGTGGTGTAGGCTTTACAGATACCGACTACTTTATTGATCGCATTGGGACCGATTCCCGTCCCACATGAAGCATTGGCGGAGACCGTGTTGGACGATGTTACATAAGGATACGTTCCGTGATCGATATCGAGATGGCATCCCTGAGCACCCTCAAAAAGAATTTTCCTCCCCTTCTTGATTTCGCGATCGAGAATCAGGGAAACATCCGCCACGAACGGCTTGAGTTTTTCAGCATAGGCCAGGTACTGAGCTGCGATTTCTTGTTTGTCCAACGGTTTGTCATGAAAAAAATTGGCCAGAAGAAAATTCTTTTCTTCCATGCTTATGTGCAGTTTTTCTCTGAACAAATCTTCTTCATAGAGGTCACCCACGCGGATACCCGTGCGGGCAACTTTATCCTCATAGGCGGGACCGATGCCGCGGCCGGTCGTTCCTATTTTTTTGCCCGAATGACGGGCTTCTCGTGCCTGATCGATACTCCGGTGATAGGGCATGATGAGATGGGCTTTCTCACTGATAAACAGCTTTGTGTTGGCCGGTAACAGATTGCCCTGTCGTAACTGTTCCAGTTCTTCGAGAAACACGACCGGATCAAACACCACGCCGTTGCCGATGACGCAAATTTTATTATCATGCAGAATTCCCGAGGGGATCAGATGCAGAATTGTTTTTTTGCCCTTGACCACCAAAGTATGGCCGGCATTATTGCCGCCCTGAAACCGGGCGATGATATCGGCTTTTTCGGTGTAAAGATCAACAATCTTTCCCTTGCCCTCGTCTCCCCACTGAGTGCCTACGATAGCAACATTGGCCATGATTTATTTCCTACGTTTAATGGGTTGGATAGAAATAACATACGGCAGCTCTGGCAGTATCATGATGCAATAGCTTCCCGCTGCCGTATGGATATTTAAATCTCGTCAATCAATTAAAGGTTTTTAACCTTTTCGTTAAAAACCTTTTCCAGTTCGGCAAGTGCCACCTTGAGATCAGACTCTTCAACCGTCGGGCCGCACCAGAAACGGTAACCCGCCGGCGCTTCCTTGTATGAATTGATATCGTGAGCAATATTTTTCTTACTCAGATCGGAAGTGATGCTTTTCAGGAACTTGCTCTTTTCATCGGGACCCATTGCCGCTACTTTAGGATGGATCACATTCAGGCAGACAGACGTGTTGGAGCGTACTTTGGGATCATCGGCCAGAAATTCAATCCAGTCGGTTTTGGCTACCCAATCTTCGACAACTTTCAAATTGGACTTGCTTTTCTTGATCAGACCGTCAATGCCGATTTTACCTGCCCAATCAAGAGCGTCCAGGTAATCTTCCACGCAAAGCATGGAAGGCGTGTTGATGACATCGCCGTCAAAGATCGCTTTGCTGATTTTGTCGCCTTTTTTCAGTCGGAAAATTTTAGGCATCGGCCACGGAGGATCGTAGGACTCGAGACGGGCGACGGCTTTGGGACTAAGAATCATCATTCCGTGCGCGGCTTCACCGCCTAGGCACTTCTGCCAGGAGAAGGTCAGAACGTCAATTTTACTCCAGTCAACCTCATTGGCAAAGGCATAACTGGTTGCGTCGCAAATCGACAGACCTTCACGGTCGGCCGGAATCCAGTTCCAGTCGGGAATCCTCACGCCGCTGGTTGTGCCGTTGGCGACAAAAACCACATCCGTTTTCCAGTCCACTTTGGAAAGATCGGGAATCTTGCCGTAATCTGCCTTGATAACGGTTGCATGGAGCTTGAGTTGCTTATTGACGTCGGTTGCCCAGCCGTTGGAAAAACTTTCCCAGACCAGAACGGTAACCGGTTTAGGACCCAGAAGTGACCACATGGCGCATTCAAAAGCGCCGGTATCTGAAGCCGGAAGAATACCCACAAGGTAATCTGCCGGAATGTTGAGAACTTTTCGTGTGTCATTGATGGCTTTAACGATTCTTTCTTTGCCCAGTGCGGAACGGTGTGAGCGGCCAACCGGCGCGCCCTTCAGCGCGTCGATACTCCACGCTGGTCTTTTGCTGCATGGACCGGAACTAAAGTTTGGGTTTTGCATAATAAACATCCTTAAGATAAATTTTAAAAAACTAATTATTTATATCAGCATTGAAATCTTTACTCAAGAAATTTTAGCTTATTTTTTACCGGGGGAAACATCTTGCGCCGATGAGAATTTCCAAAATAGCTCAATTGGCAAAAAATAGGTACCGTCCGGTCCGATATGTTTTTCTCGGGGAAAATGTTAATTGATCTGGATATTTAGAAATAATAAGCCCTGGGAATCATAAAGCCGGAAAATCCGGGGAAGGACCAAATCACTTGGACTTTACGAAGGGTTTTCTTGCCTTTTTTTCCTGTTTTTATTTCTTGAACGGGGTTTTTTGCTTTTATCCGTTTGTGTATGGCCCTTGGCCTGATCAACAACCTCGGCGGCCGGAGCCGGCGGAGCGTGCAAAGATTGTTGATAATAATCATCCAGGAGCATGGTGATTAATGAAAGTTCATCTTCTGCCTGCGCCAGGGATCTTGCCAGAGGCAAAAAACGCCGCATTCTTTCAATCTGCAGATTATCGCGGGCGCGCAGTTTTGCTTCCAGAAGCGCGGTTATTCTTTCAGATACAACCCTTTCCAGCTCGTCTTCCGAGGGCAGGGGTCGCTCTTCCATGTTGATGTTGTAGTAGCGGGCGATGCTCTGCAGTTTGAATTTTTCCATTTCTGCGACCAGGGAAATCGCCACGCCGCTCGATCCCATCCGGCCGGTGCGTCCGGCACGGTGAATATAGGCTTCGGGATCTTCCGGCGGTTCGTACTGAATGACGTGAGACAGATCGGGGATATCAATTCCACGTGCGGCGACGTCGGTTGCCACCAGAAAACGCAACGCACCCCGTCGGACACGCGCCATAACCTTTTCCCTCATGCTTTGGGCCAGATCGGAACTGAGTTCATCGGCATCATAACCGAATCGTTTAAGCACGACAGACAGATAGTGGACATTTTCTTTTGTGTTGCAGAAGATAATGGCCGAAGAAGGATTTTCTATTTCGATGATCCGGACAAGCGATCTTTCCTTGCGCATGCCAGGCACGACATAATAAATGTGTTCTATTTCGGCAATGTGGACCTGACTGCCGCTCAGGCTCAGCAATTCTGCATGATGTAAAAACTGATCGGCCAGGCGGATGACTTGAGGAGGAAACGTTGCGGAAAACATACTGCTCAATATTTTGTCAGACTGGATATATTTACGGATTTTCACCATGTCGGGATAAAAACCCATGGACAGCATCCGGTCGGCTTCGTCAAATATCAGAATTCTCAGATGATCCAGTGAAAGCGTGTTTTTCAATAGATGATCAAGAATGCGTCCCGGCGTGCCGATAACGAGTTGAGCGCCGCCGCGGAAAGCCTCCAACTGGGCGTTGTAGCCGACACCCCCGTAAACCACGGCTATTCTAATACGCGTTTCCCGTGTCAGCATTTCTGCTTCCCGGGAGACCTGAAGCGCGAGTTCACGGGTAGGCACAAGAATCAGAGCCTGGGCAGCATTTTGCTGGGCGTTGATTTTCTGCAAAATGGGCAGGATGTAGGCGCCGGTTTTGCCGCTGCCGGTTCGCGACTGCACCATCATGTCGCGGCCCGCTAAGAAATAAGGAATGGATTTGGCCTGCACGGGTACCAAGGTTTTCCATCCGGCACGATCACAGGCGTCGCGCATTTCGGGCGTAAGCTCTTCTATGGAAATTTCCGGAAGAACATCCTGAGGATAAATAGTTTTTGAATCCGTTTCCATATTATTTTCCATAAGCAAACTCACATTGCATAAGGTCTGTCGAGGTCATTAACGTATCCTCCCGAAAAGGTAACAGCGCTTATGATTTTCAATTTCAAAAGTGATTTAGTGTTTATTTCACTATTCTGTAATAAGCAAGAGGAAAGTTGTTCTTGCTTATCTGCCGGTGACAGCAAATAAATAAACATGGGGGATTATAAAGCCCGGTGGATGACTGCAGACCGACAAGGACGGGACCGTGGTGAATGTTTTGATAGAACAGAATCAGCGCAGCAGCCTCATCTTCAAGAAACTGAATATTGTCAAGGTAAGGCAACCGGACAATGATGGTTATCCCAAACATCAGTGTCAGAATAAGCAATACAAGATTTAATTTTCCATCTTTTGATGGCAATTTAATAGTCCTGATTGTCAAGAACGGTATGATCTCAAGTCCCAGTACACAGGGATGTCGCAGGCAATTGCCACCGATAAACTGCTGACTTTTCGAAGCATTTTACAGAAATGAATATGCTCACATAACATCATTTTTCTCTCAGATGCAGCACTTCCTCGGATATCGGAATCTTCTGATGGAACGGCTTTCCACCGGAGATCCGGATGATTTAAAAGCTGGCTTTTTACTATGGCAAATCCGCCGAAAGCGCTGTTGACGTTTACCACACCGGCAGCATTGAGTTTGTCTTTTGCATTTTTGGCGGAACACTTCCCGCAGCCGGAAAATATGCAGTGGGGCCAGTAGAAACGGTTATCTTCATCGAGAAAAGCCCAGGTGTCGTAATAATGGGACTGCGTTATCCATCCTCCTCCTGTCGATTTTGGAAAGCCCTTCATGCCGTTGGCAAAAAACATCCCGAGTCTGGTAATTCCTCCTGTCCCTTTGCGTTCGGGCAGTCCCTCCATCCCGAATGCACAAAGCATTCCGATCCCTTTTTGCGAGGGGGATAGGGCAAACATGTCGGCCAAAATCTCTTCCGTAAAATAGATATCCGTGTCCAGCAATACCGCCCAATCGGATTGAAGGGGACGAATATTATCAAGCAATGTATTTCTGATTCTGGCCAATCTTTCGGTTCTGGGCTGCTGGTCGAGAAAAGATGTGTCCTCAGGCGTTATAATCTTTCCGACGCGACCGTGGAGGAAATCAGTCAATAGTGTGCGGGTATCGTCTGAAGATCCGTTCTCAGCAATGAAATATTCGAAATCGCAGTCATATGTCTTTTCAAGTCGGATCAGTGTGTCAAATAAATGTGGAAGGAATTCCTGATTGTTTCTGCATAACCACAGGATGGAAATTTTGCGAACGGGTATTCCTGATTCTGACAACGTGATTCGCATGACCATCCTGTCGTTTGATCGGTTTCGGGTTATGTCAATTTTCGATCTGTCCGATCATCGATTGAATTGATAAAAAAGCTTTTTTTGAAGACAAAGTATAAGGAACGCACTTTTCTGCGTCAATAAGATTTTAGGCGCCCTGTACAGATTTTTTAAAACCGTTTGTCCGCATTGCGCCTTTATGATCCGGATCCGGTTCATAAAGGTTGATCTCATGCCATGTCGGCTGCTCTTTTATATTGCCTGCAGAACAGTCATATTCTGTCACGCAGAGGATGTGATGATGGATAAAAACATCATATTTTCCCAAACGCCCACACATCTGCAATGGAAAATCGGCCAAAGTTTTATGGGGATTGTCGCAATTACCTTGACAGGTGAAACGGTATTTCTTATTCTTTTTTACAGAATCGAAATCTTCAAACAATGATTGTTTTATGAATATTCAAACGGATGAAATCCATGCTGGTACGTCTGGTTAAAGATTGGTCGTGGCCTGACTTGATGCGTCAAACACCGCAGGAAGACGGTAAATGGCGCGATATTCAATTTACCTTTGAACCTGTTAAGCACTGCGATTATCTGATCATGCTCAACAATAAACGGGATATCCCCGTTTCAGTTCGTTGTCCGCCGGAGCATGTCTGGTGCATTATGCAGGAGCCGTATATACCCTTTTCGAATGACTGGATGCTGAAGGATCTGGACTGGTGCTCAAGAATCTTAACGCATTACCCCGCGGGGCTAAGCAGGGCCGAGGAATCTCATCCCGCCGTTCCCTGGCATGTTGACCTAAACTACAAACAATTAATGTGGGGCAGGCGGCCGGTCAAGCAGCGTCTGCTTTCATGGATCACCAGCCGGTTGACGGTTACGCCGATGCAGCGTAAGCGCATGGCCTTCTATGAATATTTACAATCCTGTAAAGTCCCGGTGGATGTTTATGGAAGAGGTATCCGCCACATCCGTGATAAATGGGACGGCTTGGCTCCTTATTATTATTCGCTGGCAATCGAAAATGATCGAAGCAGTGATTACTGGACGGAAAAACTGGCGGATTGTTTTCTGAGCTGGACGGTGCCAGTTTATGACGGTTGCCTTAATCTGGAAAAATATTTTCCACCGGAGTCTTTTATTCGTATCAATATCGATGATCCTGATGCCAGTTTGAAAATCATCGCTGAAACATCAGAGCCTGACGATTGGCGTCGTCGTCTGCCTGCATTGCAGGAGGCGCGTGAATTAGTCCTGAAACGATGGCAATTTTTCCCCTTCATCTATGAAAAAATTAAAACTGATCTGCGGCAGGCCGGTCCGGCATCAGAAATTTCCATCCCGGATAATCGCATCATGCGCCTGACGGATGAGTTTCGTTTTCTGATGGATGAATTGAAGCAAAGAGGACCGTTAGCCCTGGGCCGGCAGCTCAATAACAAAATCAAGTATTTTCATTGGCGCAATTATTAAAAGAAGACGGTTCGATGCGGGGCAGAAAATGAATAATCCTGACCTTTTTCAAAGTAAATCGATTAAGTTTCAGAAAAAAATATTTTGTTAAACTTTAGAGATGGTTTTTTATTGTTTTCCGCTCTTTTTCTGCAGAAATTATTTTAATAAATGACGGCTCGCCCAGCCTTTAAGCTTTTGGAAAAGGAGCTTCTCTGAATCCATGGATTATGTCCTGTCTCCCAACCATTTGCGCAGCCAGTGTTCAGGCATCCAAGAATACCAGCCGTGCCGTAATCGAAAACGTGCCAGGGGGCGATAGACGGCTGCCAGCATTCTCAGGGCTGCGGAATCGGATTGATAGCTCATTTTCCGATCGGCCAGAATGCTTACGATCTCAATTTTTTCCATCAATGCTTTCGTGTCCGCATCCTGGTCGCGTCCCATGTATTGTGTCCAGTTAAAGTTTCCCCATCCTTCCAGTGTTGAAGGTGTTACATCATCTTTGTGAATGACACGTTCTCGCAGGCTGGTGCCGGGATAGGGTTTATAGAAATGGAAGGCGCTGATCAAGGCATAAGGATTATCCCGCAATAATGTCCAGGCCAACGCCGCGGTCTTCAGGACATCCTGAGCGGTTTCCGTCGGGAAGCCGCACATGAAATTGTAATACACCTTCATGTGAGGATGGCGCGACAGGCGTCTATTGAAGGCCAGTACCTGTTCGGGATGAATTTTTTTATTGAGAATGTCCAGTATGCGAGGTGATCCCGATTCGACGCCAACCTGTAGAAAAGTGCCACCGGCTTTTGTAATCAGTTCCAGATCCTCATCCTGAAGGTCATCAACCGTGTCAATGCGGGCACCCTGAAACCCCATTTTAATTTTCCATTTTCGATTCAGAATGCCTCTCATGATTTCCCGCGTACGTTCATGATCGATAAAAAATCCGTCGTCTACAAAGTGAAAAGCCTTCACGCCGTGCGTTTCAACAAGGGGTTGCATAAACTCCAGGATTAGCGAAGCGCTCAAGGCCCGCCAGCGGCGCCGGGAGTATAAGGGATTATAGCAAAACGTGCAGTTAAAAGGGCAGCCTCTCGATGTCTCAAATTCCAACACGCGATCTTCATCAAAATAGCGGTGCAGATACTTGTTAACATCAATCAGGTGGTAAGGTACGGGAGGCAGGTCATTCAAATCCAGGAAGGGACGGTCCGGATTATTCACAATATCGCCGCGGTCTTTATACACAACCCCTTCCAGACCGTGCAATGATTGTTTCTGTTCCAGACGTAAAGCCAGTAGCAGGAACGTTTCTTCGCCTTCTCCTTTGACCACAATATCCACCAGGGAATGTTCAACAGTCTGCAACGGAAACAGCGTCGCGTGAACGCCTCCCCATATCACCGGCACCGCTGAATGCTGCTTGACGAAGGCCGACATCTCCAGAGCATGGGTGATCTGAGAACCGGTCATGGACGTTACGCCGACACAGATGGGATTTTGCGACAGAGCTTTTTGAAGGTCTGATTTCCAGTCTACAGAAATCCGCTGATCAATCAGGATGATTGGGTAGCCGGCTTCATCCAGTTTAGAGGCCGCCGCCAGCAGCGATAAAGGCACCCACGGGCGAAATACTTTCGCGTAAAGCCCTTCTGCAGGCCGCAGCAAAACAACCGGTCTCAATTTTTTCTTGTTTGCGTTGATTGTAATAAGAATATCCTTTTATTTTAATTTCAACGGACAGTATTTAGTTGGCTTTATGTTGTGCCGCACGATCGAAAATTTTAGAGAAGCTATCTCCGTATGTCAATCAATATTCAACGCAACCCAGTCTAATTTTCTCCGGTGTATTCCGGCTGGTTAATATCAAACGCCATATAACGCGGATGCGCATAAGACTCGCAAAATGTTGATTAAGATTATGAAAACGTTAAGGACTGACGGGCGGTCACGACGACGCGTGAAACTTTCGGCCGTATCCGTCTTATTTAACGGGACTCAAAGGGATACATGCCGGTTGTCTGAACAAGGATTAGTCTGCTGTTTTCTTTCAGTATGACAAAGCCGGTCTGTACAGCTGAATCCACATGCAGAATATCCAAAATATTCGATCCCATGCCCATTGATTCAAGATCATGAAGATGCGCTATATTGCTCCCATGCCCATTGATTCAAGATCATGAAGATGCGCTATATTGCTTGATACGATGTCCGTTTTAATGTTGTCCGGAGAGTAATGGTTGAAGATGTCGCTTTTAAATTCTATGCCGTATTTTGAGAGATAAGCCATGTCTTTGACAAAGTTTTCATTTTTTGCGTTATGGATCGACTCTTTCAGGCGACGGGCAATGTCATACACCGACAGATTCTCGACTTCATCTTTCGTGAATTCGGTGGTGCAATCCAAGTATGCATTCCCGATATATAACGGATCAATATCCGGATGCACGTCTCTGAGATTAACCGGATTCCGCATAACAATCTTGCGGGTATCAGGCAGGAGATGCTGATGATATTTTTTCATTAGCACGGCATTGATAATCTGATTGTTGGAGATGCAGTCATCCCCGTTTCCCCGTTTTGCGTGCTTTTTAATATCGTTGAGAAATTCACAGGTGAAATAGTCCGTATGACGATATGTTTTTATATTGTTTTCATAATGAATCCGGTTTTGAATTACATTGCTTAACTTAGATAACGACGGCTTGAACATCTTGTCAATATGGCCGGAATTGAGGGGGCTTCCCGTAAACAGCCGTTGTTTTGAGGGTCGAGAGAATGGATTGCCGTCGATGATTGAGACCCATGCAAACAAGAAGAGAAAGAAAGAGATCCCATCGGCCACGGCGTGGGAACAGCTTACGGCGCCAACGGTGCCGTCCTGGGTTGAGAACCCCGTGACGGCGAAAAGAGGTTCGCCGGGCAATGTCTTAACATGTACCATCGATTGCCTAATGTCATCAATAGGAAGCTTTGCGACGGGTGCTTCAACCGGCGGTAGAATATTCACGGTGAAACCGTCGGAGGCGAACTGCAATGCATATTGGTGATGGCCAATTTTAATCAGGCGACTGGAAAAAAGATTGTAATATTCAATCGTCTGAAGCAGACATTCTTTAAGTTCCGAGATGGCCTTCTTTTTTTTGTAAAAAACGATTATTTCAATCGGTTTTGAACCAATGAGTTCTTCATTTTCAATGATTGAAAGCGGCAAAATATTTTTGCCGGCGTTGTTTTCAAGATATGCACGGATCTCTCTATTCTTCATCAACGTTCTTGCGTCATGGGATTGCTCGCTTATAATTCAAAATGGAATCAATTTCAAATAGAATGACTAGGTCATCGGTTTTCTTTTTGCAGAAAATGCGCGAAGCATGATAAGATTATCCGGAATCATACAGCCCATGGACATGACGGATCAAAACGACATGGTTGATTATGTTATAGAGCCTCTGACGTTCAAATATCTTCTGCCGGCGCTCAGACTGGTTGATTCTGTTTTCCCCAGAAGAGAGCAGGGCGGCGAACGGGCTGATCTAGCCTTTACGGCCAGTCTCCTGACGTTAGGAAGACGCATTGCCAAATGGATGGGATATCCCATGGTCCGGTATTGGATTGTGCGTGATGTTGCGACGAATCGGATTTACGGCACGATAGGACATTATGTGCGTGCGGATGATCCCGATGCGTACTGGGGAGGCTGGATGTGCGTTGATCCCCGGGCGCGGGGATTGGGCATCGGGAAAAAACTCATCAATTTTGTTGTGGGCGAGTCGGTTCGCAGAGGAGACAGGCCGTATCACCGCTTTTACACCTCAACAGATCCCAATGAGGCGAAAGCCGTGGCGATGTATAATCGTGCCTGTTTTAACGTTTATAAGCAAGAATGCGATCCCGTGACAGGGTATACAAGGTTATATTATCAGGTGCGCCTTGACGACGTGACTCTGCCGGTATTGTAATTTATGCTAGGCGTTGTTGAAGAGAATTGGAGAAAAATTAATCTGTGCGAAAAAAAGTCGTTTTATTTTCCGGAGAGAGTGTTTTCGGCAGCACAATCATCAACAGGCTTCTGAATAAGCAATCCTTTGATTTAATCGGTGTATTTTATTCGACAAGAGTATATAAAAAATCCTCCAGTATATTCTCGTTTTATCAAGTGCTTTCCATAACGGGAATGCAATATTACTGGAATATTGTGAAGCTGAATGCTCCATTTGCAAAATTGTTTTATCCTGAGGTTACCCGAACCGGGAAAGTCTGCCGGCAAAACGGTATTCCAATCTTTTATGCCTCCGATGTTCATTGGCCCGCAAATATTGAAATTATCACGCAACTTAAGCCGGATATTATTTTGTCCGCGTACTTTAATCAGCTGATAAAAGAACCCATTCTTTCTTTTCCGGCTGAAGTGTTGAATATTCATCCCGGCATTTTACCGGAGTATCGGGGGCTTGATCCGTTATTGCAGCAGATCATACATGGTGAAGATCATCTGGGCATGACCTTGCATAGAGTGGATGAAACGTTTGATACGGGAGAAATATTGAGACAGAAAACAATGCTGCGGGATAAAACAAAATCGCTTTTTGAACTTTACATGGAAATTTGGGAACAAGGTGTCGATATGCTGGAAGACTATATCCGTTTCGGCAAGCAACCTATTGAGAATCTGACTGAAAGACAGCAGCGCAGCTCATATTTTTCCTCGCAGCTCATATTTTTCCTGGCCGACCAAAAAAGATGTGCAAATTTTTTTAGAAAAAAACCGGTTTTTTTAAATCTTCATTGGCAAATAGAAGACATTATTGCCGTCATGACATCAGGCTTCCTGGATAGGATGGAGTGGCTTTCTCTAAAGATTGTCTGATTATTAGCTTTTTTAGTGTTGTAAGACCGCAGGATTTTCTGCGTATTTGATTTTGAGGATTTCTTTCGACGAATGGTGTCTACCGGGATGTCCTGATGCTTGTCGAATGATCTTTTTAAGAAGCTCTCATCCTCTGTGGATATTACATCCTATCGTATACAAGATTACGAACAAAATTAATCGTCAACTGTTCTTATCAGATTTGATAAATTCTTGTTCTCGCCACGAAAAATTGCCGGTATAGCCAACAACCTTTCTCCTGGTGTACTCAATTCCGCTCCATTTCATACTGCGGTAATAAGGCATGGAAAGAAAGTTGATTGTATTAAGAATCTGGACCAGCATCGGCAGAAATACTGCCCATAAATTCAATTTGATATTCAGCGCTTCCCGTTGAGCTTTCGTTAATAAAGCTGTCATGATTATGAAGCTGTACGTCATGTCAATCAAGGGGGATAATAGGGCAAGTGAACTCAAAGGATACCACCAGGCAACAACCATTGCACAAAAAAACATGGGCATTCTGATTTTGGTCATTAAGGAAGAGAGCAGCCATCGACTCCTGTTTGTCCAGAAAAATTGCAAGACTTGCCGGTTGGTAAAGCTGATAACATCGCGCCATTTTTCTTTTCGATCAGGCGGGTATCGGGGTACGATGCAATTAGGAACGAAAACAGTTTCATATCCCTGTGTGCGTAGAGCGTTATTAATATTGTTGTCTTCTGAGGTTATAGGATGTTTGCCTTGGCCGTTTATGCTCGATATTAAGTTTGCTTTTTCGAACACTGCTTTTGATATGGCCAGCCCCCCGCCCCAGATATACCCATGTTTTCCTGCCAGAAAAGGGGCGGAGTTGATGATCCATAAGGCCTGAACCCATGACGCTAATCCTTTTCCGGGAAGATAAAGTCTCGCCGAAGTGACGGCGCCGAGCTTGGAATGACCATCCGTAAAAGGAGCCGCCAGATTCCTTAACCAATCCATGAAGGGACGGGCATCGGCATCGACAATAACATATACTTCAGTTTTTGGAGAGGAAGAATTTATTGCCGCTACGACATTGCTGTTCTTTTGTGTTCTATGAATGCATTGGTTCTTGGAGAGCTGAACAACATCGTCAGCAATGACTATCCTGACATTTTCATGCTTGTTGGAATAGTTCTTCAGCAACGGCAGAGAAGCATCGTCTTCTGTCGTTACAAAAATAACCTCCCAGGTCCCGGGATACTGCTGTGCTAAAAGAGCCTCAATATTTTCCGGCACGATTTTCCCCCGTTGGGGTGCGATAACCGTCAGCGCCGGATATTTCCCGGGTTTATGACGTGACCAGTTTTTCACATGCGATCGCAAAGTCAGAGCCATTGTAAATTCTATGAATGAACTGACGATTGCCAGAAATGCGCAAGTATATCCGATATATTCAAACATTGGAGCTACTAATCCTTGGTCATTTTCATGTTGGTTACGCTGTCAATGATTGCCGACTTTTTTGCATACCAAAGCAAACAGCGCAATCGCAAAAAAAGCGTTACTTTCCTCGGTGGCCGTCAAAATATACAGCCGGAAGTACGGTTTCATCGATGCAGCTTCCTCCCTTAAAAGCATAGCTGCATTCGTAACAAAAGTGATTCTTCGGATCATTGCGGCGGAATCGGTCTCGAAAAGCACGATAAGCTGAGCCTTCCCATATGTCTTCAAAAGAGTTGTTATGCAAATTCCCCAGAACAAATCTGTCGTCATAATCATAAGTGCAGGGGCACACCGTTCCATTCCAGTGAATCGTGGATGAATTGTAAAGATTTCGGCACGCATTGCGTTTGCGCCGAACAGGCCTTCCATTTTCATCGAAGATAAAACGGCTGTAACGCGGATTCTGCGGCACAAGATCGTAATTTTTTATTCCATCCGGCTTGTCCCCGTAGGTATTGTCCGCCAGCGGATTTAATGTCTTCAAGGTAAGCACGTTTGCGCCCAGTTTACGGACAAAAGAAGGTAATCGTTCTATTTCGTGTTCATTATGTTTCATGACGATAAAACGAAAGTTGATCAGCGGTGTCGAAGATCGTAACACCTTTTTTCGTTCAACAAGCATGCGTAGGCCGTCTACGGATTTCTGGAGGTCTCCTTTATGACGATATTTTTCATAGGTCGTCTGACTGATTCCATCTACGGCAAAGATAAGCGTATCCAATCCGCAACGGATGGCCTCATCGGCTGCGTGTTGATCGGCAAACAAATGGCCATTGGTGCTGGATATGATCCGAATCTTTTTTTCATGGGCATATGCGATCATGTCAAAAGCTGACGGATGTATAAAAGGTTCTCCCCAGTCCCAAAAGAATAGGAAAAACAAATATTCTCCTATCTCATCCAAAAGATCACGGTAGACAGATAAATCCATAAAACCGCGCGTACGATTCATCTGGCTACTTACAGGACAGAGCTCGCATCGTAAATTACAATTATTGGTAGGCTCTATCTGAAGATGGGTGGGGAATCCTAATGGAACGACAGGCCGCAGGGGAGCAAAGGCCTCGACGCGCAACCAGTTTGTCAGCTTTTTTTTTGAAATATCATTAAATGTATAAGGAAGGGAATCGTTCTGAATCGTGAGACGTCGTCGAAATAAATTGTAAGCAACTCTCATTGCTTCCTCTATTTTCCTTATCAATAGGATTTAGAACAAAATTTTTAAGGCTGTTATTATTGTACATCAATAAAAAATACTGTCAATCACCCTAAAAGGATTAAAATATTAATTGACATTGATCAAAACTTATCTTCTTCGGAGGGCAGTATAAAAAACGTGCTCTTTGTGTCAAGAAAATCTTGGCCATACCCACTTGCCGGGCGCAGGATTTTGGAATGCTGAAGATGACATATCCATGCGTATACATTCCGCCAGGGGAAAGGATCAATCCAGCAAAGCCGAAGTACTGAAAACATTTTTGTTTGCCATTCGATGAACAGGATGTTAAATATGCAAAGATATTATGCATACTGAATTTATTTATTTACTCTATCCATACTTATAATGATCATTAAAATTAATCGAAAAGAAGCGCTCAATCTCAATGATGAAGCAACCGCGCGTATGCTTCCGCGTATTTTAGAAGGTAGTCAAATTCCTAAATTGATACATCAAACTTTTTGCGATCGCAACAGCCTCCCCAAAGAATTAAAGGACAACATCGAATATATCAAGGCTATAAATCCGGGGTGGGAGCACCGTTTGTATGATGATAAAGACATCATCAAGTTCATCAAGGAAAATTATGGCGACCGGATTTTGCAATACTATTTGCGGATCAATCCTGTTTATGGAGCAGGGAAAGCCGATTTTTTCAGATATTTGTGTATATATAAATTAGGTGGAGTATACATTGACATCAAGAGTACTTTTAAAAAACCTCTGGATAGCGTCATTAGACCCGATGATCGATTTTTGCTCTCGCAATGGAAAAACGGATCAGGAGAATCATTTGAAGGATGGGGAAAGCACGCGTCGCTTGCCCTGATCGATGGAGGCGAATTTCAGCAATGGCACATCGTTGCAGTGCAGGGACATCCCTTTCTTAAGGCAGTGATCAAAAAAGTTTTAAACAATATCGAGACCTATAATCCTTTCTTGCATGGTATGGGATACCAAGCGCTTTGGATGACGACGGGTCCTATAGCATACACACTGGCGATAGATCCGATTCGCGGCCTGCATCCGCATCGATATCTCGACATTATTTCTGAAGGAGGCTTTCAATATAGCATATATGGCAGGGATGGAGAGAAGTCTCATCATCATATTTTTAAGTCTCATTATACCAGTGTATATAAGCCTGTTGTTCGTATTAATTTTTGTAAAAAAGCAGGGTGGGAAATCATTAATTTTTTCAGAAATCTAAAGCCATTATTTATGAAACATTAATTTTCAGGTCTAATCATTTTTAAAACAAGAAATGATCGCAATCGCGCCATGATCCTCCGGCACAAGCATGTTCCCCAGTGGAAAGGATTCATTGAATACGAAGACCATCATGAGGTGATTAACGACTATGAAGATATAGTAAAAAAATTATGGATTCTTCCAGATTCTGGCAAATACGAAATCATTTCTGCCACATAAATTCATATCTGAAAGCTTTGCAGTACCATGATCAATATTTTTTACCGTTGGCCCTTTCGTAATCAAACGCGGTATTCTATTCATTTTACACCAAAGACTAATAACAATGTCATCCGTAAACACGCTTTCTTTGCATTCCTCCTTAACTTCTTTAACAAACGAAAGCCATTCTTGATGGCGATTAAAAAAGACGTCAAGAGGATGCAGGGCCAGATGAAAAGTTTCAATGATATGAACGCGTAATAGTTTTTGCAGTTGCCAAGTTAAATTAAAAAATATGAGCCTGTTTCTTTTCTTTAACCAAATTCTTCCCGCATAACCAATAGATGCATGGGGAATGTTTTTATGATGGTCCCAAAGGTTTTGTAAAATATCTGGAGGGTAAATAATATCGTCATCCATTAACACAAAAGATTTATTTAAAGGAATCTTTCCTTTTTTTAAAAAATCTAATAATCCGTTTAATTTCAAAATGGGGCCTTCATCTTCATCGACAAAGTGTAATTTGATAAGAGGATTCTGAAACAGGGGTTGCTCAAATAGTTCTTGAGGATAAGTTTCTCCGCGAAGTGTTTTGGCGGGAATGGTTAAAATAATTTTTTGGGGATGAACATGGTTGTTTAAAATCGACTGAATGGCTTGTTGAGTTTTTCCTTTCATGAGCCGTTCTGGAATAGTTGTCATTCCAATCATTACGGGAAGAATTTCTTTTTCATGAGGATGTCTTTGGACGCCGTTTATCAGAAGCAGTGGACTCCGAATGGCAAATCTTTTCATTGAATTATTGATAAGAAATTTCTTTTTTGTAACTGGAGTATAAGTAACGCGTTCTTGTGTGTCAAGGAGATTATATGTGTTGTAAGAAGCAAATGATTGGTCCGGTGTCTTCCGGCGAGTCAATATCAAAAGCCATATAAAGCAAAGGTGCATAAATTGAATTGATAAGAACTTGCTTTTCGTTGTCGGCAGTATAAGAAACGGTCACTTGTGTGTCAAGAATATTTTAGCACAAGATGTGGGGTGTGGTGCCAATGGCCGAGTTGAAGGCGTATTGCGACATCCGTTCTTTTGAGACATCTGTTCATCGTTTGGTTGTGTTACCTGCAAAACAGAGACCTCGCCGTCACGTCATGTTTTCAAATGCGTCATGACGTCAGGATTGAATGTAATCGTCGCATGAATATTCAGGATCGGCGTAATAGTCGGCTTGTGGATGTGGAGTATGTGCGAAGGAATCGACACTTTCGACACTTGTATGTGCTTTGTAGATCTTGCGGATTGATCAGGCGATCAATCCCTACATCACCGGGTTGTAGGGCGGGCACACCGTGCACGCCGTTTTCCCGTTTTTTTGCGGCGCGTTCGGGGAACGCGCCCTACATTAGAATGAATATCTACGTTATTTTGTAGGGATCGTTCGCCGAACGACCCGATATTATATGCACCCTACACACTGCGGGCTTTGCTGGTGCGGTTCCAAACGAGGCGGAAGACGGTGCTGTATTGATAATATATCAAAACAGCTTGCTGAAAATATGGCCGTTCTTCCTCAGAAAGTTATTGATGTCGTCTTTTCGTCTGCTTTTTTTATAGGCTTTGGTGATTGTTTTTAATTTCCCGTCGAGGATATTCGCAGGATAGGCCATATGTCCGCCGGAAAGCAAATGATAACCGCCTGCCGGAAAAATCCGGACAAACACGGCCATCCCTTCACGAGTGGATTGGGAAAAGCCAATGTCGTGAACAAAGACTTCTTTTTTATCGAACACATTCCGCAGAAGAGCGCCCGTCCCCTTTTTAATAAAGGTAACCATGTAAACCGATTTGGGAGCGCCGATGCGGGCATTGACCAGTTGTTCTTCATGGTTGGACAATGTTCCGGAAGCCACTAACTCCGCCAAAATAAACGGTGTTTGTTCGTCGTTGAAGTAGTAATCATTCATCAGCCACTCGTGGAATTCCTCCACATCTTTCTGTGTCATGCCGTATTTTCGGGCATCGGCAAGACGCCTGGCACCGAAGTAGAATTCCAATAATTTGACAAAGTTCAATGTCTTGTTGTCTGTCAGTTCAGAAATGAGTTTCATTGCTTTTCGGATGACCCAGGTATCGATTTTTTTGTATTTTTCCACCTCTGCCTTTTCGTTTTCCTCTTTAGCCAGACAGCAGGCTTTATATTTTTTGCCGCTTCCGCAAGGACAAAGTTCGTTGCGCCGCTGTTTGGATTCAGCCGATAAATACTGCCAGTTCATGGCCACGGATTGGAACAGAGGCGCCAAATCAGCTTCCTTCTCCAACGCCTCCTTTTCGTCTTTCGAAAAAGTATTCCAAACATTCATGATATAAGACAGCACGTGATTGGCTTCGTCAAGGGGAGGAAGTTCATCTCTTCCGGTTGCCACAGCATATTCATCCATTTTCATCTTGATGAATAAATGTGTGACCCGCATCATCTCATTTTTACGCCTCTCGGCTTCGGCAACGGTTATGCCCTTTGCCTCCGCCGACATTTTTATCATGCAATGATAACAGGCCACAGTCGGTTGCTGCGACATCGGGTTTAACACGCCCCCCATTTTATCTTTGCCTCCACAAATGCCGCAGATGCATTGGCCATCGTCAAGCATTTCACCGGTTAGTTTTCTTTTCATACAAAATCCTTTTTTTGATTCCTGTAGGGCGCGGTCCCCGGCATGCGCCGGGCTTCGCCCGAATGCGCTGTTTATTGCGGATTGATCAGGCGATCAATCTACATCGCTCCCGTAGGGCGCGTTCCCCGAACGCGCCGGATATTTTATTGTTTGCCGCGCAATCGGGGATTGAGCCCTACAGTATTTTGTAGTGATCGTTCGCCGAACGATCCGATATTATATGCGTCTTACGCGCACATTTTATGGAAATGCGTCGTAATAAATCCCGACAAACGGATAATCCTGCCACTGCGTCACCAGATTCCTGCGAACCGGATTGTTGGCGATATACTCGGCAATGGTTTGCAGTGATTCATTCTTTCGGACAATATGTTCATAATAATTGGCCTGCCACAAAGGCCTTATGTCTTCCAGCATGGACAATGTTTTGGAGTTATATCTTTTGAAAGCCGCCACCCAGTTGGCCAGGGATTTTTTATAGTTTTCGTTTAGCTTCATGAGCAGATGAACATGGTCGGGCATAATACAATAGGCAAAGGTCGTTACTTCTTTTGAAGCATGCGAACGGAAATCAATTTCCTGCGCAATATATTTCGCAAATCGCGGATTGCTAAAATACGGTATCTTATTGAACGTGCAAATCGTTACGAAATAGACGGCGTCCGTATTGGTATAATCGTAATTGACCAGATGGATTTGTTTTCGTTTCGGTAACATTTGTTTGTTCCGTAGGGCGCGTTCGGCGAACGCGCCGCTGTATGTTTCCCGGATTGATCGGGGATCAATCCCTACATCACCGGTTGTAGGGCGGGCACCCCATGCACGCCGAAACAATTACCCCATGTTGTAGGGCGTGTTCCCCGAACACGCCGGATATTTCATTGTTTGCGGCGCAATCGGGGATTGCGCCCTACATTAGAATGAATATCTACGTTATTTTGTAGGGATCGTTCGCCGAACGATCCGATATTATACGCTGCGGGCTTTGCTGATGCGATTCCACACCAGGCGGCAGACGGCGCGATAGACTTCCTTGCGTTCATCCTTGGTCAGGCCCAGTGCGTCGAAAACGATTTTATCCAGTTCGGCACGGTCCGGCAGCGGCTTGGGTTCCTGCTCTTCAATCGTTATTTTTGATTCCGGGTCAATGCCACATTCGTCAAATATAGTTTCTATTTCCCTTTCAAAGAATGTTTTTAAATATTTCGCCTGATTAAAAAATAATCCGTTTGGTATATAAAAGCATCCAATATCATCAGCACTGAATTTCAGCCCACCACCACCAAGATTTGTTAATCCAAATAATTCTCTTTCGAGAATAAAAAATGTCGAATTACAAAAAACTGCTATGGTAATTATTTCATTATTATTTTGGGGAATTATTTTATAGAATTCTTTGCCAATTACACCTTCTGAATTATATAAAACCAAATGGTCACGGCCATATGTCCTAGCCATAAGAATAGGTGCTATCACACGTGAATTTCCTTTAGTTTTCACTCCATATTTAATTACTCCTTCGCTGTTTTTCTTTAGATGAATGCTTCGAGTATTTTTTACTGATTTAATATAATGCGTCTTTGGAAATGATTGACCGGTATTGTTATCATGGACATATCCATCTATTATGCAGATATCAGATATTTTTTTAATATTTTGATTTTGTTTTATAAGTTCTAAGAAAAAATCAGGTGCGCGGAAATATTTGCCCCCCCATTTATTGCCCTCGTATTTGCCAGCATCGAGCTTTTTCTTTTCCTCGTTTTCATATTCCGTGCCGGCATCTTTGAGTTCCTTTACCGTAATGGGATAAACACGGAAGGTCTTATTGGAAATAATTTTATCGGCATTTTCAATCGCCAGAAGGTTTTCGGTATAAATCGCTTCTTCAAACGGCTTCTTGAAGGCGACAAATTTCACTAAATGCTGCGGGTCAACTTTTTTGCGCGGTGCGTGGATGACGGAAATAATGGTGTTGACGTCCGCCGCTTCAAAACTTCGTTTGGCGTGGTTGTCAATGATGAACTCCACCGGACAACGATTGAGCAGAAATTCCTGCAGCCAGACGCCGTAGCCCACGTCCAGCCACGAGTTGGAGCAAATAAAAGTATGAATGCCCTTTGGGTTGAGCAGGCGCAGGCCGCGAATATAAAAGTAGGTGTAAAGGTCGGATTGGGCACTGATTTTCTTTTTGGCCGGAAACTCTTCCGGAAAATCAAGACGCACCATGTCCTGCAAACATCCCTTGTATTCTTTTTTGTCCTTGATTTTGTTTAACGGGTCGGCAATGTCTTCCTTCTGCACATAGGGCGGATTGCCGATGACGATGTCGAAGCCTTCTTTTTCGACAAATATTTCGGCAAACTCGATGTTCCAGACCAGCGGCTTTTCTTTGCGGATACTTGCTTTCTGTTCCTGAAGTTCGGCAATCTGCGCTTCGAGTTCGGCAATTCTGGATTCGTCGAAATCCAGCGCCGACTGTTTGGGTTTGATTTCGTCAATGCCGGCAAGCGAAGCGGTTTCACTTCTCTTCTGGTGCTTCAAGACAAATATTTCCTGCTGTTTTTCACTCATTTCTGTTTGCAGTATTTCTTCAAAGACGGCCAGTTCACGCTGGCGGATTTCCCAGTCATCAACATGGGCTTTGTTGTAGAAGTATTCCGTTTTTATATTTTTGAGTTTTGTGACCTTGTCCTTGACGCCTTTGCCGACATTCGCGTGACCGGCAACGGGAAATGTTTTGTTGCCGATTCTTTGCACCAGCGAATCGCCCTGCCGGATTTTGAATTCCAGGCTGGGCAGAATGGCCGTGGGCGAATATCGCATTTCATCAGGCGCTTCCACAAAGAGGGAGAGCCATAAACGCAACTGGCAAATCCAGACCGCCCATTCCTTGACTTCCACGCCATAGAGGGATTGGGCGATGATGGACTTTTTTCTTTCAAATACATTTTGCGAATCGAGATCGTAACGCGCCTTGAGGCTTTGTTCGGTCTCGTCCATGACCTGCATCATGCCGACCAGGAAAGCGCCGGACCCGACCGCCGGATCGCAAATGGCGAGGCCTTCCATTTTGTCGAGGATTTCGCGCGCTTCTTTTTTGGAAAAGCTGCCTTCCTTCTGGTCTTCCTCCGCCTCGCCTTCGCGGAAAAACAATTCATACAGATTGGTTTTGGTGACCGGCACATCAAGATTCTTGTTGAGCCATTGGACAAGACTCAGTCGGCACATTAAATCCACTTCGGTGCGCGGCGTGTAAACCGCGCCATCGGCCTTGTTGACGAGGCGCTCAAAGATAATGCCCAAAAATTCAGGGTTGAGCTGGAGTTCGGCGTCATTCAGCGAGCTTTCTTCAATGGTAAAGCTGTGCGAGAAAAGAAAGTCAAAGAACCCGGCGATTTCGTTGTCCGGTATCCGCCAGCCCTGTTCGTCGTATTCTTTCTTTTCCTTGAACAGACCGCCGTTGAGATAGGGCGCAAGCCGTAAGGAATCGTTGAATTGGGCGGGCAAATGTTTTCTGGGGGTAAATTTATGATTGAGCGCTTCAAAAAACAGGATGGAAAGCCAGTCTTCATAGAACTTATCTTTTTCTTTGGTCGCCTGATAGGCGGCAAAAAAATGCTGAATAAATTTTTCGTTGTCGCCCAGCCATTTTCTTTTTTGAATAAAGCCCAGAAAGATGGTGCGGATGGCAAAGAGCAGAACAAAATCCCGCGCCTTTTCTTCCGTTATCTTGTTTACTTTCATGACGGCCTGGGTGAGCTTGTCGTATTCGACAAAGAATTCCTTGTAAAACAAATCCGTGACCGGGCCGACGGCAAAGGCTTCTTTGATTTTCTCTACCGTGGAGAAATCGCCATCGCCGATGCGCTGCTTGAAGGTCTTGTTGGTTACGACAGGATCGGTACTGATAAAATACGTGAACCGGCGAAAATTCGGCCAAATCTTTTTATCTGCGGTATATTCGGGATAGACCAAAGAAAAGCGGAAATTGCCCTCCGCGTCGTAAAAGATGAAAATGGCAGCAGCATAATAATCTCGATGGTCTTTGAGTATTTTTTTGGCCTTATCGTATTGCGCTTTCTTGCCGGAGCGCTCGGTCAGCGGCTTTTGCGCGGCAAAGGCGCAAACCATCAGCGCGTCGCCGCCGGAAAATTTGATTTCGCCCAGCTTCTGGCCTTTAGCAAAATCGTCGTCATGGTAAGCGGACAGATTTTCTTTGATTTCCTTAAACTGCCTGCTTTTGGCGCGGAAGAAGTGGACAAATTTTTCCGGCGCAAAATCGCTGATGATGTTTTCAAGTATCGGTTTGGCTTCGTTGGTCATTGGTTAACGTCTTTCTTCGTAAGATTGGTAAGTACAACTTTGCCTTTTTCCGTAAGCCGGTATTTCTGATGACTGCTTGTCGGCTTATCCGGTATGGTCATAATGAGAAGGCCTTCTTCCAGAAGAGGCTTTAAGACCTGGTCCCTGAACTTGGTCCTGTTTGTTCTTCCGGCAATTTCCATGAGGTCGGTTATTGATCGAGATTCTATGCACTTACGAAGCATTTCGACCTGGTCCCGACTTAGTCCCGACCTGGTCCCCACCTGGTCCCGGCTTGGTGCCTCACCCCGGCCGCCGACCGTTTCGAAAGCCAGTTGCGGTTTACGCCGGATGGTCACAACAAAGCCGTCAGTCAGAGCGAACACAGGCTCCGGCAATCCGGCTTTTTTGCAATGCTTAATTATATCGCCCGTGCCAGTGCCCATCCGTTCAATGTATTTTGTCAGATAAAGAGGCTCAGCCAGAAGCGGATTTGCAGGAACAGAGCCATGCGGATGTTTCAGTTTTTCCAAAGTTAGCGACGGGGGTAATGTGCCGGGATTCCAAACTTCGAGCCGGTCGGCAAAGAGCATAACCTGCACGCTGGCCGTGCTGGTGTATTCACGATGCGCCACGGCATTGACGATGGCCTCCCGAATGACTTCCGGCGGCATTTCATAAGCAACAGGCGCCTGAGTGCTTTCAGCGCGTGTGCCCACGGCCAGATTGATTTTGGAAAGAACAAAATCAATCGCTTGATCCACCAGTTCAAAAACGGTGCCCTTATACACCTGATAGGACGGGATGGGTTTGCTCACTTCCGTGCCGTGAAAATGCGCGCATTTGATTTCGGAAGAAATCAAAAACCGCTGCGGTTCCTTGCCGAATAGAAGTATCGCAGCATTGGTTGGCCTTCCCTTATTTAGCAAATGAAGATGTTCCAGCACTGCCTCGACATCTGTATCTTGAGCCAGGGGGAATGAACGCGCGCGTCGCGCCAATCCAACAAATTTTTTTACCTTTTCGGCGGAGATGTCATCCATGGTCGCATCGGGACAAAACGCGGCGTCAAACGGCCCCACGCGGAGCAATTCCTTGACGGCAAGATATTCCACAAGGCTGGCATAAATTCCGGGAATCAATTCTTCTGTTCCTGAAAAACGTCTTCGAACCAACTGTTCGCCCGCTTCCTCAATCATTTGTTTCATTTTCGGATGGCGATCCTTATCTTCTGTACCTTTGATGAATATGATGCGGTATTTTTCCAAGTTGGTTGCTTCTTTGAATTCCCGATGGGTGGGAGAGAAACCTTTTTCATCAGGCGCGCCATATTGATTACCGAGCAAGGCCAGGTAAATATTACAACGGCGGACCTCTTCAAGGTAAACTTCATCGGCGCGCCGATCTTTGGCCGGTATATCTTCAAAGAGAAATACATCGAAAAAGCGGCTGAGTAGAGCATCTCCCAGAATGTATGCCTTGAGCGCCTGTCGCTCTTGAGCAAATTCTTTTTGTACGCAACTGATAAAAATCCTCTGTTTCATTTTTGATTCTCAATCGCAATGATGATGTCTTTTTGCAGTTTCTTCTGACCCGCAATCGCCCGTACCAGATAGTCCCGGCCCAGTTCTTTTTGCAGTTGATTAATCTCGTCAACGGTGCCGCCAATTCTTTTTTCATCGCCGGAGAAATTGCTGATTCGGCGCAGGGCGTATTCCGACTGCGTGCCGTAATGCAGAATGTCTTCCCGCAGAGTGCGGAGAAAATCTTTATAAGGCATCAGTTCCGGCGTCTGCACGTTGTTAATCAGATTATTCAGCTTAATGAGCGCTCGCTGTTCCAGACTCTGTTCGCTGGTCGCACCCGGCATGTAAGCCTTGTGATTTTTGACAGTCTCGTAGGCCGGCCAGAAATTTTCACTGAGCGGCAGTGTTTTTTCTTCCGGCGCGCACCGGATTTTGTCAAACACTTCTTCAAAAGATTTCGATTCCGGGCTTGGTTTTTCTTCGGAATAAGGCAGGGAGGAAACATACATTCTGCCTTTTTTGAAAAAGACCAACAGCTCGTCTTCAGTAAACTTTTTGGCGACTTTCACGCGCGGCGGATAATTTTCGAGATTCTCCAGAATGTCCGGATGTTCTTTTTTAATCCTGATCAATTCCCGGAGCGCTTTGTTGTAAAAACTTTCTTCTTCCAGTTCATCGGGATTCTGCTGAATCCGTTTATACAATCCGGCGGGTGTCGGCTCTTCATTCACGTCAAATATTTTGGCATCTTCGCCCAGCGCGCTGTGAATCAGGAACATTTTGTTTGCGGCAATTTCACGCGACTTGACCAGTTCGGCGCCCTGTTCCGTCGGGAAGAAATTGACGATGTAGAGTTCGTCAAACACTTTTTTGCTGATGCGGTTGATGCGTCCCACGCGCTGAATCACGCGCACCGGATTCCAGGGAATATCATAGTTGATGACCATGCCGGCGCGGTTGAGGTTGAAACCTTCTGATATTTTATCCGAGGTCAACAAAAGGTCATACTGGTTCTCCTGTTCGGCATAGGAAGCGTCGAAGTTCTTGTTAATCTGCCCTATCTTTGCGGCAGTCAAATCACCGGCGACAACCAGCATTTTTTCTGCGAAGTGTTTGGTCATTTCTTTTTTCAGATACAAAACCGTGTCCACGTATTCGGAAAAGATAATGATCTTGCGCTGAGGTTCGCCTGCGTTTGGTTTTTCGTTCAGTTGCTTTGTGATATTTTGAATCAGGCAGGCAGTTTTCGGATCATGCCTGACCAGTTCCAGTTTGTCCAATTCTTCCAGGATTTCCGCGAACAAATCCAAATCGGATTGAATATCGCGTTCGAATTTATCTCTCTCCTTAAAATCTTTCAGTTTGTAGCGTTCATGATTTTTCGGATATTCGCCCTTGTTGATTTTTTCTTCATATTCCTGCAACTGTTTTTCGATTTCATCATCGTTGGCTTGATAGATCCGCTCCAGCAATGCCCGATCGAGAATGTATTCCTGAGTTCTTTTGATGAAAGCCTGCGCGGTGGCGGTAATGCGCTGAAAGTTGATAATGCTTTGTTTAAAGGAACCGAAGGAACTCTCGAAACGCTTGACCAGAATACGGCGCATGAAATCGAATAAGTTGCGCTGTTGGATATATTGCCGATTGCCTTTCTCATCGAGTTTTTCTGTTTTCCCTTCCTTATATTCAAACGGTCTGTAAATCGCGCCTTTAAAGCGGCCACCGTTATCTATGTCTCCGAAATAATGTTCAATAACCCGGCTGTAAAATTCCGATTGCTCTTTGGACAATTCGTAAAACCATTCCTTCGGATCGGCGCATTTGGAAATCTGCATCACTTCATCTTTATAATAAGGATTGCCTGTGAGATCCAGACGGTTGCGCCGGATCGTCACCGGTTCGATGACATTGCGAATCTGTTTTGCCAGATAATGAGATCGCTTGATGACATTCTTCATGTCAAATTTTTCTTCTCCGAATAAGCCTTTATAATTGTTTTGAGCTCTCAGACGCTTCGCCTCGTCGGTGGAATTATGGTATTTTTTGATATAACCCAGACGATCAAAGATGCCTTTGAAGCCCCTGAACTGATCCACCAGATTGCTGTCCAGCGTTATGGTTGACTGCTTGGGCATGATAAACAAGCTAAGCAAAGACAGAATATCCGCCGGTCTGTTGTTAAAAGGCGTGGCGGTGAGAAGAATGACTGTTTTTTCACGGCAGATATTTTTCAATAAGTCGTAGTCTTGGGTATCCTGATTTCGGAAACGGTGAGCTTCGTCAATAATGACGACTTCAATGTCTTCGAGTTTTTTGACAAACTCCAGCGTGTTTTCCAGATCGCCCAGTGAGCGGACTTTCCAATCGTTCAGTTTGAATTGCTCAACGTATTTCTTCCAGCCCGAATTCAGATTTCTATCGCCGACCAGACCGGGAGGACAGATAACGATGCCGCGCCTGCCCAGTTGCTTGGCCACGGCGCAGGCGATAATTGTTTTACCCAAACCGACAACGTCGGCAATGATGACACCGTTGTAATCGTCAATAATTTTCAGCGCCTGTTTGACTGCATCCAGTTGGTACTGATACGGTTTGTAACCGTTTTTTTCCATGAGTGAGATGATTGAATCACCCACTTTTTTCTGATCAAAGGCATCAAGATATGTTTTCAAGATCAGGCAAAAGGCTTCAAAAGGTGAAACATCTTTGATAAGCGTTTCTCTTTCTATGACCTCAATCAGCCGCTTTTTTGTTTCTTCATGTTCGGTGATAGTGGTTGCCTGACTCCAGAGATGATCGAAATACTCCTCCGCGTCTTCAAAACCGTAATCGCTGATTTCCACATTAAATTCGTTTTGCGTGGAAAGCCCCGCCTGCGTCAGATTACTGGAGCCGGTAATGAACAAGGCATTTTTCCCGACCTGGTCCTGCTCCAGCTTGAAAATGTATAATTTGGCGTGATTGGGTTCGTATGTTTTGCGGATAATCAGCTTGTCGTTTTTAATCAAGTCAACAAAATAGCGAACCTGCTGATAAAATTCTTCGGTATCGAAGTATTCCGTGTTGAGTGATTTTTTTATGGATTCAAAATAATTATATGTTTTTTCTTCATCCGATGATTGATCGGTTTCGGCATATTCAATGAGTCCATGATTGAAGCGATCAATATTCAGGCCGACCAGAATTTTTACTGAAACTTCAGGATTCTTTTGAAGAGCGGAATAGAGTTCCCGAATACCGGAGAAATAAAAAAAGCCGACGAGAAATTTTAACTCCTCGCTTTTGGAAATTAATTCGATCAGCCGTTTTTTAAGATCGCTTTTTTTGTTGTTGGTGATGAAATTCGACATGAGCAGGAGGCGCTCCGTAGTTTATTGCAGATTATAATACAACTTCTTGATTACATTGCAAGAATAAATATTTTTTTGATATAAATTCTTACAAAATCTCCACCCTTATTCTTATGTCATATGAATTCTTCTGTCGCAAAAAATATTTTCATTACTCTTCTGGATTCTCCGGTCGCGCCGGGGAATGACAGGGGTGATGGATGCCCTCCAAACTTTAAGATTTCTCACCCGCTTGTGGCGGGATTTACCCTGAAGGGCACTTCGCGGAATGACATTCACGCCAAGGCCGGTAGCGACTAAATATAGTTATGCAAAATTGAATTGATTGATTGAAATTGATAATTGAATTGATTGATTATTATTATTGAATTGAATTGAATTATTAATTATTGATTGATATTGATTAAAATTGATATTGATTGAATTGAATATTGATTGAATTATTGATAAGAACTTGCTTTTAGTTGACGGCAGTATAAGAAACGCACTCTTGTGTGTCAAGAATATTTTAGCACAAGATGTGGGGTGCGGCACAAGTGACTGCGCTGAAGGCACATTCCGGCATTCATCCTTTAAAGAAAAATTTTCACCTTTTAGCCGTGTTACCTGCCGAACAGGCATTTCCCCCGGAATTCAAACAGACCTCGCCGTCACGTCATGTTTTCAAATGCGTCATGACGTCAGGATTGAATGTAATCGTCGCATGAATATTCAGGATCGGCGTAA
>Ga0209606_1001015_pt1 | contig 38168 bp, 32 predicted proteins | sample AD_UKC057_MetaG_FD_184412 | JGI IMG/M metagenome (GOLD analysis project Ga0209606, IMG submission 184412) | Active sludge microbial communities of municipal wastewater-treating anaerobic digesters from USA - AD_UKC057_MetaG (SPAdes) (version 2) | ecosystem: Engineered > Bioreactor > Anaerobic >... | reverse complement strand
CTATAGTCAATTTCCCCAGCCCCGCCGCCTTTGGGTCCCTCATGGCGGCGGCGGGCCTCCGTGACATCGTCCAGTACCCCCTCACCCTCGGCACCACCTACCTCCATATCGGCCGAAGATAGCTCCGCCGGTACCCTTCCTCCCCCTTCAAGGGGGAGGTTAGGAGGAGAATGGGTTAAGAAGGGGACGGGTTGGGGAGGTGAATGGGTCATCATTTTTTGAGGAGGTAGCGGGCGCTGTCGGCGATGCGATCCACCGTGAAGCCGAACTGCTCGTAAAGGACGGCGGCGGGGGCGCTGGCGCCGAAGCTCTCCATGCCGATGACGGCGCCGTCGAGGCCCGTGTAATGCTCCCAGCCTATCTTCACCCCGGCTTCCACGGCGATGCGGGCCTTGACGGACGGAGGAAGGACGCGCTCCCGATATTCCGCCGGCTGGGCGTCGAAGATGTCCCAGGAGGGGAGGGAGACGACGCGGACCCGGATCGCCTCCGCGGCCAGTTTCCGTGCCGCCGCCAGGGTGAGGTGGAGTTCCGAACCCGTGGCGATGAAGATGAGGTCCGGCTTGACGAGGGAGGAATCCCAGAGGATGTAGCCGCCCTTTTGGAGACCGGAGGCGGGAGCCAGCTCCCGGCGGTCGAGCCGCGGGACATTTTGCCGGGTTAAGATCAGGGCGGTGGGCCCCTCCCGGCGGGAGATGGCGGCCTGCCAGGCCTGGGCCGTCTCGGCGGCGTCGGCGGGGCGGATGACGCTTAGATGGGGAACGGCGCGGAGGTTCATGAGCTGCTCGACGGGCTGGTGGGTGGGGCCGTCTTCGCCGACGGCGATGCTGTCGTGGGTGAAGACGTAGATCACCCGGAGACCCATGAGGGCGGCCAGGCGCATGGGCGGCCGCATGTAGTCCGCGAAGGTGAAAAAGGTGGCCGTATAGGGGATCAGGCCGCCGTGGATGGCCATGCCGCCGGCGATGGCGCCCATGGCGTGCTCCCGGACCCCGAAGTGGATGTTGCGGCCCCGGTAGTCCCAGCCACCGCCGACGGCGCCGGAGGGTGGAATAAATGGGGTGCCGCTGCCGGAGACGGATGCAGATGCCGAGCCGGAATCGATACTGGTCCGTGTGCCGGGTGGAGATGAATGGGCGCCGGCAGAGACGACGGGCCGCTGAAAATCCCCTTTTCCTTTGAGCCACGTCAGACAGGAAGGATTCAGATCCGCCGAGCCCCCCATGAGTTCGGGGAGGCGGGCGGCCAGGGCCTGCATCACCGTTTCCGAGACCTTACGGGTGGAGATGTCCGGTGCCGCCACCGCTGGGGGCGCCGCCGGTGCCGAGTGTGCCTGGGGCACCTGGGATACTGAGGGCGACGTCGTTGATGCCGCGGGCGCGACCGTTGATGAATTCGCCCCGCCGGCGTCTCCGGCTTCCGCCCTCGCTGCCGGAGAGAAATCCGGGATGGCCTCTTCCCATCCCGCGGGGAGTTCTCCCGCCATGACCCGCCGGAATTCCGCCGCCGCTTCGGGAAAGGCCGCCGCGTAAACGCGGAAGGCTTCCTCCCAGGCTTTTTGCCGGGCTGCGCCTCTTTCCAGGGACGGACGGCGGCAGTGGGCCAAGACTTCCTCGGGGACGTAAAAAGCCGGCTCCTCCGGCCAGTCCAGGCGCACCTTGGCGGCGGCGAGTTCCTCCTTCCCCAGGGGCGAGCCGTGACAGGCGGCGGTGCCTTCCTTCGTCGGGGCGCCGTAGCCGATGCAAGTCCGCACCTTGATGAGGGTGGGCCGCCACCGTTCCTCCTTGGCGGCGGCCAGGGCCGCGTCGAGAGCCGCGACGTCGTTTCCGTCCGCCACCTCCAGGACCTGCCAGCCCATCGCGGCGAAACGTCCGCCCACATCCTCGGTGAAGGTGAGGGCCGTCGCCCCGGCGAGGGAGACGCCGTTGTCGTCATACAGGACGACGAGTTTTCCCAGGCCGAGATGGCCGGCCAGGGCGCAGGCCTCGGCGGTGACGCCTTCCATGATGTCGCCGTCGCTGGCCAGGACATAGGTGAAGTGATCAACGATCTCGTGTCCGGGACGGTTGTATGTCGCCGCCAGATGGGCCTCCGCCAGCGCCATGCCCACGGCGTGGCCGACCCCCTGGCCCAGGGGGCCGGTGGTCATCTCCGCTCCCGGAGGACGGCCAAGTTCCGGATGCCCCGGCGTCTTGCTTTCCCATTGCCGGAAGCTCCGAAGGTCCTCGATGGTCAGATCGTAACCCGTGAGGTACAGGAGGCTGTAAAGCAACATGGAGGCATGTCCGGCGGACAGGATGACCCGGTCCCGGTCCGGCCAGGCGGGATCGGCGGGATTATGCTTGAGGTGGCGCATCCAGAGGGTGTAGGCTAGGACGGCCGCCCCCATGGGCATCCCCGGATGCCCGGATTTAGCCTTTTCGGCGGCGTCGGCGGCCAGAAAGCGAATGGCGTTGATGCATCTCTCTTCGATCATTTTACTATACCTTCTTGATTTTATAGTGTTATGTTGCTTGGGACCGGTGGGAGAAGATTTCATATTTTCGACGGCGTGTCAACCAGTGAAACGGCCATGTTGAAAATGATTCAGGCGTTGGGGCCGGCGCCGGCGGAATCCTGCTGGAAAACGAGGCCCGTTTATGATAATTTCGGCCATCATGGTAAAAGGGAGGGGGGCTATGTCCGGAGCGCTTGAATCGCTTAAGGTGCTGGATTTTACTACGTTGTTGCCGGGACCGTTCGCTACGATGTGCTTGGCCGACATGGGGGCGGACGTCCTGCGCGTCACTTCGGGATCCCGGCCCGATCTGGTGGAATTCCTGCCACCCCGGCTCCCCGCGACGGGGGTGGGCGCCGTGAGCGCCTATCTGGGGCGGGGAAAGCGTTCCCTGGCCCTGAACCTCAAAGGACCCCCGGGGGATCGAGATCGTCCATCGGCTGCTGGCGGACTATGACATCGTCATCGAACAGTTCCGGCCGGGGATCATGACCAAGCTGGGACTGGATTACGAGCGCCTGAAAAAGGTCAATCCCCGGGTGATCTACTGCTCCATCTCCGGATACGGCCAGATGGGTCCCCTGCGGGACCGGGCGGGGCACGACATGAACTATATGGCCCTGTCGGGGGCGATGGGCTACTCGGGGCGGAAGGCGACCGGGCCGACCCTCATGGGAATCCAGATTGCCGACATCGCCTCGGGTTCCAACAATGCCGTTATCGGGATCCTGGCGGCGGTGGTGAGCCGCGCCGCGACCGGGGAGGGGCAGTATATCGACATCTCCATGACCGACGGGGTGATGGCCCTCAACGCCATGGCGGGGGCCGCGTATCTTGCCGGGGGCGAGGCGCCGGGACGGGAGGAAAACTGGCTCAACGGGGGGTCGCTCTACGATTTCTACGCGACGAAAGATGGCGGCTATCTGAGCATCGGCAGCCTGGAGCCGCAGTTCTTCCGGACCCTCTGCGAGGTGATCGGCCGTCCCGATCTCATCCCCGGCGGTGTACAGCCCAAAGCTGGGGATTTCGAGCGGGTTCGGGAGGAGATCCGGGCGATCGTCCGGACGAAGACCCGGGCGGAATGGGAGGCGATTTTCAAGGAGGTGGACGCCTGCGTGGAGCCCGTCCTGTCCCTGGCGGAGGCCCTGGAGGGCGAACTGGCCCGGGGGCGGGAGATGGTGGTGGACGTGCCGCTGGCGGCGCCCGACGGCTCGGACGTGGGTAGGGGAGACGCGGGGGGTGGCGGTGGCGCACTGGGAGCGGGTGATGGCGCCTTTGCGGCGGGTGTTCAGGGTGCAGGCAAAGCTTCGACGATAAAGGAAAGCGGCGCCCGCGGCACCGCCGGGGCGGCGGGGGGTGGGGGTGCATCCGGGAAAGCCGCGGGAGACCCCGGGGCCGCCACTGGGGGAATCGCCGCGCCACGCGCCACGGTGCGCCAACTGGCCAATCCGGTGAAGTTCTCCAGAACTCCGGCCTCCTACGCCTTTGCGGGTGTCAAGACGGGGACTCACAACCGGGAGGTCCTCAAGGCCCTGGGTTATACGGAGGCGCAGATTGCCGAATTCGCCGCCACGGGTCTCTTCGATTAAAAAAAGACTAAGAAAAAAAGGAGGAAATGACGATGGCAACGTATGAGTATCGCTGCGAGGCATGCAAAAAGTCTTTTACCTTGATCCAGAAGATGTCGGAGCATGGCAAGGCGAAGGTGACCTGCCCCAAATGCAAAAGTGAGAAGGTCAAACAGCAGATCAGCGGTTTCCTGATCAAAACCAGCCGTAAAAGCTAAAAAAAATGAAAAAAAGAGGGAAGGCTCTTTTTTCCCCGTCCCCCTTTTTTCCCGATTATGCCTTGACACTAGGACCGATCTTGATTATAGCTCCACCATCAATCTGTCTATATAGATAATATGAGTCCTTTGCGTAGCGGCAGAAATCAGAAACGCGCTGCCTGCTTCGTGCCGGGATGACCAAAAAGAGAGGGAATCAGCAGCATGGGAGATCCGCCCGCACGGACGCCGGAAGATGCCGGCGCCGGTTATCGAAGGGACCAGCAACCGAGTCAGCCCGGCCCACCGCCGTGCCAAACAGAAAATGCTAATTTTAAAGACCTGACCCCATATGATGAAGATGAGATCAACCTGCTGGATCTGGGGCGGGTGATCTGGAAACGGCGGCGGCTTATCGGTTATATCGCGGCGGCGATGGTCTTCCTGACGGTGGTGGTCTCCCTGCTCATGACCAACATTTATCAGTCCGAGGCGGTGATCATGCCGGTTGCCGGCAAGGAGGTGGGCGCGGGTGGCGGAGCGGCGGCGCTGCTGGCCGCCCAGTTTGGCGGGTTGGCCGGGATTGCGACGCCGGGCTCCACATCGACCCAGGAGATCGTCAGCCTTCTGAAATCCAATGTGTTGCGGGAGAAGGTTATCGAGCAGCACAAACTGCTGCCGGTGCTTTTCGAAGAAGAATGGGATGCGGAGAAGAAGCGCTGGAAGGCGGAAGGGGGCGGATTCCGTATAAACCTGAATCCCATTTCCTGGGTCTCCAGCCTTCTTGCCTTGGTGCGGCCGCCTCCCCCGCCCAGCATCGCCAAAAAGAAGCCGGGAATTCCCGACGTCTGGGACGGCATTCGGGCCCTGGATGAGATGGTGACGGTGAAGCACGACGTGAAACAGGGCTCCATTACCATTACCGGTCAATTCCCTGATCCCGAACTGGCGGCGAGGGTCGTGGAGAATTTCCTGACTACGCTCACGGACCACATGAGCGCCGAGGCCCGGCGGGTGGCCCTCACCAACCAGAAATATCTGGAGGGTCAGTTAAGCGCGACGACAGACCCCTTCATCAAGCAAAAGATCTACAACCTCATCGCCCAGCAGGTGGAGACCTCCATGATGGCGGAGGTGAAAGAGAATTTCGCCTTCAAGATCCTGGATCCTCCCAGGGTCCCGGACCAGAAGTTCAAGCCGAAGCGGGCCCAGATGGTCATGTTGTCCTTTGTCGTGGCGCTCTTCATCGGGATCTTCATGGCGTTTTTCCTTGAGTTTCTGGAAAAGCAAAACATACACATAGACGCCGGTCGCTGGCCGCTGATCAATCGCCTTGCCGGCTGGAAGCGGAGGTTGCTGATTTGAATATTAGACGTTTCTTCGGCATCGGAATTTTTATCCTGGCGATTGCATCCATAATCGGCGCTCTGCCCGCTGTCGCCCAGACCCCGAATATTACCGCGCAGCCCCTGCCGGGGATGATGGGACAGCAGATGCCCACTACAGTCACCGCCGATGTCTGCAAGAACCTTCCGGCAAGCCAGCGGGCTGTTTGCGAGGCGGAGATCCAGCGGAGCGGCGGCCGGTTGACCCCGGAGGCCCTTCAGGCCATCAAGGAGCGGCCGGCGGTAACGGGAACGACACCCGATGAAGCCGCACGGGTCCGGCAGCTCACGGAACAGAAGGAACGCCAAAAGATAACCGTTGAGGAATACAAGGAAAAAACAATATTCGACCGCGCTCGGAATATCGGAAAGTATCAGGATGTATCCACGGACCTGAAGCGCTTCGGCGCCGATTTTTTCAGCGAGGCGGAGGTGAGCGTTACCGTTGACCGCAAGGACGTGCCCGTGCCGATGAGTTATGTCATCGGCCCCGGCGATGAGATCAAGCTTCTCCTCTGGGGTCGCGTCAACGCCCAGTACGACCTCATAGTGGACCGGGACGGCAAGATCACCATCCCTCAGATCGGACCTCTCCATGTGTCCGGCCTGACCTTCGAGCAGATGTCCAAACTGGTCATCAAACAGGCGGAACAGATTGTGGGGGCCAATATCGACATCTCTATGGGATCGCCCAAGATGATCCCCATCTTCGTGATCGGCGACGTCAAGCGTCCCGGTTCCTACACCGTCGGTTCCTTCTCCACGATCACCGACGCCCTGCTCACGGCGGGGGGGCCCACGGAAATAGGTTCCATGCGCAACGTCCAGTTGAAACGTAAAGGCCGCCTCGTGACGACCTTCGACCTTTACGATCTCCTCCTCAAAGGCGACAAGAGCCATGACGTAGCCCTTTTGGCCGGCGATGTGATCTTCGTCCCCATCACCGGGCCGGTAGCCGGCATCGCCGGCAACGTCCGCCGCCCCGCCCTTTACGAGTTGAAGCACCGCTACGATTTGGAATATCTCCTGGAACTGGCCGGCGGCATCACCCCCTCCGCCTACACCCAGCAGATCCAGATCGAACGGATCGTCAGGAACCAGCGCCACATCGTTATGGACATCGACGACAAGAAGATGGCCAAGGCTGCGGAGATCGCTCTCCACGACGCCGACCTGGTGAAGATCTTTCCGATCATGGATATCAACGTGAACGTCGTCTATCTCAACGGCAACGTCAAGCGTCCGGGGAAATACGAGATGAAACCGGGGATGCGCGTGGGCGATCTGCTCAAGAACAGCGATGACCTGCTGAGTGAAACCTACCTCGAATACGCCCTCATCAAGCGTCTGGAGCCGCCGGACATGAAAACCGTCCTGGTGCCCTTGAATCTGGAGAACCTGCTGCTGAAAAAGGATGAACGGGCGAATGTGGAGCTGAAGCCCCGGGACAGCATCTATGTCTTCCATCAGGGCCTCTTCAAGGACAGCCCCTTTGTCCGGATCGAAGGGGAGATTCGGGGTGACTGCGCGACAGATAAGGAAGCAGAAACAACCGGTGAGATGACAAGAGAGTCCCTGGCTGGAATGAGGGCGATGACAAGCGAGCCCGGGGGTGGAATGAGGACTGGGATGACTGTCGATACCCGAACGGCTGCCGGCGGCACCGCGGCGGCGGGAGCGGGATCGGAAGAATCCCGCTACAGTCAGTACTTGCTTTCCCAGAGCCGGGCGGAAAAACCTCGCTACAGCCAATACCGGCTTTCCCAGAGCCTGAAGGCAATCGAAGAGGATCTGAAGAAACAGGGATTGACTGACCTGGCGAAGCAGGTTTGGACTATCGAGAGCGAGGTGGCCGACAACCTGAAAATCCCTCCGGAAGATTTCCGCAATTTGCGTACCCAGTTGGTCAAGGTGGGCCGCCCCGATCTCGCTAACCAGCTTCTGGAAATCGAACGGAAGGTGAAAAAAGGTGGCGCCCTGGCTGATGTCACCGCGGAACTGGTCCTGATCGAGAACATCCTCAAGCGCATGAATATGTACGATCAGGCGGCAACGGTGAGGAGCATCCATGACGAGATCAAAAACTTCGGCCGGGTCCCCACGGAAAACATGCGTGTTCTCCGGGCGGACCTTATCCGCACCAATCAGGCCGATCTGGCCAACCGTTTGTTGGAGATCGAGAATCGGACCAAGCTCAGTTGCAACATCCCCTTTGTGGAAAATATGCGCGTCAAGGACGTGATCCTCATCTCCGGAGGACTGACCAGCAACTCCTATCTGGACCGGGCGGAGATCATCCGGACGAACAATAAACGGCAGTACCAGACCCTTTTCTTCGATCTGGGCAAGGCGATGGCCGGCGACCCCCAGCATAATCTTCCGCTCCAGAACGAGGATCAGATCGTCGTCCATTCCATCTGGGAGCAGGTTTACAAGAAGCATGTGGCGATCGACGGGGATGTCGCCCGGCCCGGAACGTATCAATATACCGAGGGGATGACCGTCCGCGACCTCGTTTTCAAGGGTGGCAACCTTCTGGAATCGGCCTATCTGGGAGAGGCGGAGATCTCATCCATCGTCGTGGTGGCGGGAAAATCATCCGCGACGGGGCGGCGGGTGATCAATCTGGGCCGTGCCCTGGCGGGAGATCCCCAGCAGAACGTGGTTTTGATGCCCAACGACCGGCTTCTGGTCAAGCGCATCCCCAACTGGGGCTCCCTGCAATACGTAAAACTGTCGGGGGAATTCAAGTTCCCCGGGAAATACTCCTTCCACAAAGGGGAAAAGCTTTCGTCGGTGATCGAGCGGGCCGGGGGTTATACGGACAACGCCTATCTCCGGGGGGCCGTCTTCAAACGGGAGACCGTCCGGGAGTTGCAGCAGAAGAGCCTTGACGAAATGGCCCGCCGCATGGAGCGGGAACTGCTTTCGGAGAGCTCCGCCCGGGTGGCGACGTCCATCAGCGCCGAGGAGATGGCGGCCAAGAAGCAGGAAGCGGAGCTGAAGCTGAAACTCATCGAGTACATGAAATCCCTCCAGGCCACGGGAAGGATGACCATCGCCCTGAGCCACGTCCGGATGCTCAAGGGCGGTGCTTTCGACATCGAACTCGAGAGCGGCGACAACCTCTTCCTTCCCCAGAAGACGAGCGTGGTCAACGTGGTCGGGGCGGTGATGTCGGAAGGGTCCCACATCTATAACGACAGCCTGGATTACAAGGACTACGTCGCCCTGGCCGGGGGTTATGCCCGGTATGCCGACGAGGCCAATGTATTTGTCATCAAGGTAGACGGGAGCGCCCGGAAGCTCTCCTCGGGCTTCGCTACCTGGAACGACAAGCGGGATCGCTGGGAGATGACGGCCTATGGCAAGGAAATCAAACAGATCGAACCGGGGGATGTCATCGTCGTTCCGGAGCGGATCGCCCAGATCGCCTGGCTTAGGGAGATCAAGGACATCACTCAGGTTCTCATGAACACCGCCGTCACGGCGGCAACGATTATCAAACTCTGGTAAAGGAAAAAAGTCCTTGACATAATAGTAATTAAAATAATATAAGAGAACAAAAAAAGATGTAGAGTTATATATTAATAATATCAATGAGATAAGGAGGAAAGAGAGGAAGAGTATGAAAACGATTGGCAAGTACACACTGATTGTCGGGATGATCTTTTTTATGGCGATGCTGCCCGTGAGCGTCTTTGCCCAGGCTCAAGGCGCGGGTGCCGGAACGGCTGGAGCGGCCGGCGCGGGTGCCGGAACAGCTGGAGCGGCCGGCGCGGGTGCCGCGGCCGGAGGCGGGGCTTTGGCCGGTATCGGGGCGGGAACCATCGCTGCAGCCGCCGTGGCGGCAGCGGCAATCGCCACAGCAGCGATCGCTTCCTCTTCATCCAAGAGCGATTCGACGCCCGCGGCCCATTCGGCGACGTCACACCACTAAGCAGTGAAGTTGGCTACTCTTCACGGATATGACATCGCGTCAAGAGTAGCTTTTTTATTTCCATCCTTATTTGCATAGCACGCCGGGAAGCTCACGGCGTGCTATTGCTTTCCTGAATTCATGAAGCGAAGAACGATCTTTTTGCGGTGGGCGGTGATTGCCGTTTTGATTGCCGCATCCCAGCTTATGGCACCTTGTGCTGCGGTGACGCAGTCCCTGAGCCCGGAGGCGGAAACGGTGCTGAATGCCGCCGAGGGGGTCTTCAAGGCCATGAAGGCGAGAGACTATCCGGCGATATGGGCGGGACTGACCGCCAAGACCAGAAACGAGATGGTGGAGAGTGTCCGCAAAGGCGCCGGAAAAACCGGGCACGAGTTTACGGCGGCGCAGCTAAGCAATGACTTCGCCACCGGCGGGCCCCAGGCTAAGGCTTACTGGGATTCCTATCTCGACGTCTTCAATCCCGACCTTGTCCTGGAACAGAGCCGCTGGTCCCTGGGATCGATCAAAGGCGATGGCGCCACGGTCATCATCCAGTACCGAAAATCGGAAAATCCGGCGATCCTCATCCTGAAGAAGGAAGACGGCGCCTGGCGCCTCGGACTGGAAGAAACCTTTGGCCCCCGCCGCTGGATCATGAAATAATAGGGGAAGTAGCCCCCTATTATAATGTCGAAAAAATCCATCGATAAGAAACCGCGGACTGCCTTTTTCTGCCAGAGCTGCGGTCATGATTCCCCGAAATGGTTGGGGAGATGTCCGGGCTGCGGGGAGTGGAACACCTTCGTCGAGGAGGAGTTGCGGGAGACGGCGGCAGGGGGAGCAGGGGCGTCCGGGCGGGCGTCTTTTTCATTTTCGGGGGCCCCGCAACCCATCGAGGCTATCGAGGCGGACGAGGGGGAACGCATCCGGACGGGCATGGCGGAGATGGACCGGGTTCTGGGGGGCGGCATCGTCCCGGGATCGGCGATCCTGGTGGGCGGCGATCCGGGGATCGGCAAATCCACCCTGCTCCTGCAACTCCTCCAGCAACTGGCGGCGCAGGGGATGAAGGTCCTCTACATCACCGGCGAGGAATCGGCCCCGCAGATCAAGCTCCGGGGGCGACGGATCGGGGCGGAGGCGGCAAATCTCTTCGTGCTGGTGGAGATCGACCTGGACAGCATGATGCGGCAAATCGAGGCCACCAGGCCCCAGGCGGTGGTTGTCGATTCCATCCAGACGGTCTGCTCCGCCGCCCTGGGTTCGGCCCCGGGCAGTGTCGGACAGGTGCGGGAATCGTCGGAGCGCCTGATCATCCAGGCCAAGAAGACGGGTATCCCCGTCTTTCTCGTCGGCCATGTGACGAAGGACGGCGCCATTGCCGGACCGAAGGTCTTGGAGCACATGGTGGATACCGTCCTGTACTTCGAGGGGGACAGCGGACATGCCTTCCGGATCATCCGGGGGATAAAGAACCGTTTCGGGCCTACGAACGAGATCGGCGTCTTCGAAATGCGGGGCGACGGCCTCCGCGAGGTGGCCAATCCCTCGGCGTTCTTTCTGGCGGAACGGCCGGAGCGGGCGGCGGGCTCCGTGGTGGTTCCCAGCATGGAGGGGACGCGGCCCATCCTCATCGAGATTCAGTCCCTCGTGATCCCGACGAATTTCGGGATGCCCCGGCGGACGGCCATCGGCGTGGACGCCAACCGCGTGTCGCTCCTGGTGGCGGTCCTGGACAAGGTCTGCGGCCTCCATCTGAGCAATCACGACATCTTCATCAACGTCGCCGGAGGCGTGAAGGTGAGCGAACCGGCCATCGATCTGGGGATTGTCTCCTCCCTGGCATCGAGCTTTCTGGACCGGGCGGTGGTGCCGGGGACCGTGGTCTGCGGGGAGGTGGGCCTGGCCGGGGAGATCCGGGGGATCAGCCGCGCCGATGTCCGCATCCGCGAGGCGGCGCGTCTGGGTTTTTCCCGGTGCATCCTGCCCTTTGTTGCCCCCCGGGGAGAGGCGGGGACGGACGCCGCCGCAGCGGCCAAACCTGTCGCATCATCCGCCACACCCGCCAAATCCACCTCACTATCGGCGTTGCGGTCCGCCGTGCCGGCGGCTAGAGCCGCCATTGCCTCGGCTTCCGACCGAGGCGTCGCTTCGCAAAGGGGGGGGGGGCAGGAAAGCGACATTGCCCTCCTTCCCGTCCGCTCCCTCCCGGAACTCCTTAGCCATTTGTTCTGATATTTATTGTTTACACCTTTCCCTCCCCTTCAAGGGGAGGGTTAGAGTGGGGATGGGATTCATCTCAGTTTGAAGAGCTTCTCGATCAACTGCGATTTGAGAAGATCGCCGCCGATCTTGATCTGGCCCGAGGTGTAGGCCTGCATCGCCGAAAGCTTGCCGCCCATCATGTCGAGGAAATCCCCGGCGGCCATGGTGATGGTCGTCGTCGGGGCGTCCCGCTTGCCCGCCTCGATCCGGCAGGCCCCGTCCTTCACCTCCGCGAACCAGTCGCCGCCGCCGTCGCCGGTGATGTGAAACTGGAAGACGACGTTGACCCCGGCCGCCTTCTCGGCCTGGAAGGCCTGCTGCATCTGGGCGAAGATCCCCGCCACGGTGGGCGGAGCGGGCTGGGCGGGGGTGCCGTCTCCCGCGGTTGCAGCGGCTGCGATGGCCGAGGCGCCGCCTGACGATCCGGGGTCGGAGGAGGTTGTCTCGGCGGCGGCCGCTTTGGGCTTCGGGGCGAAGGCATTGAGGAGATCCGTCACCTGGTCCATGAGCTGGAAATACTCCTTGGCGCCTTCCATATCGCCGATCTTCTCCCAGTTGTCCGCCACTTCCTCTAAGGTAGGAATCCGCCGGCCGTCTCCGATGACCGTCCCTGGGCCGGTGAGGATGGCGGCGCGGTTGTAGAAACCCATCCCGGCGTTGAAGATGTGTCCCGTTACCCCGCACGTCTCGGAGACGAGGTAGAGGACAATAGGGGCGACGAATTCGGGTTTGAGTTTGGCGAAGATGTCGGGGGGAAGGATGTCCTCGGTGAGACGGGAGGCGGCGATGGGGGCGATGCTGTTGACCTTTATGTTGTACTTCTGTCCTTCGATCTTGATGGTGTTCATGAAACCCACGAGGCCCAGCTTGGCGGCGGAGTAGTTGGTCTGGCCGAAGTTGCCGTAAAGTCCCGAGGCGGAGGTGGTCATGACGATGCGCCCGTAGCCCTGGTCGCGCATGGCGGCGAAGGCGGGCCTGGTGACGTGGTAGGCGCCGTTGAGGTGAACGTCGATGACGGCGCGCCAGTTTTCCGTCTCCATCTTGAGGAGCCCCTTATCGCGGATAATGCCGGCGTTGTTGATGAGGATGTCGAGGCGTCCGAAGGAGTCCAGGGCGGTTTTGACGATTCTCTCCCCGCCCTCGGGAGTGGCGACGTTGTCGTAGTTGGCCACGGCCTCGCCGCCCGCGGCCTTGATTTCGGCTACGACCTTGTCGGCGGGGGAACTGGAGCCGTCCCCGGCGCCGTCGCGGGCGGCGCCGAAGTCGTTGATGACGACCTTGGCGCCCCGTTTGGCGAGCTCCAGGGCATACACCCGCCCCAGGCCGCCCCCCGCTCCCGTGATGACCGCCACCCGGCCGTCAAAACGGATCTGAGCCCCGGCGGCGGGTCCGTACTCGAAGATGCCGTTGTCAATGACGACATCGCCGGTTTTGGCTTTCAGGGTACGCCATACGGCCCGTCCTTCCCCGGTCTTCCAGATGAGGGTCCGGATGGGCTCGCCGGGGTAAAGGGGCTTCGAGAAACGGCAGGCCAAGCGCCGGACCAGATCCGGCTGCCCCGGGGTCAGTTTTTCCATGAGGGCGCGACAGGCAAAACCGTGGGTGCACAGGCCGTGCATGATGGGCTTTTCAAAGCCCACCTGCCGGGCAAAGTCGGGATCGACGTGGAGCTGAAAGAAATCGCCGGAGAGGCGGTAGAGGAGCGGCTGATCAGGGGAGGGTTGGGCCGTGACCACGAAGTCGGGTTCGGACGCCGGGAATACGAAGGGTTCGGTCTTCCCTTCCTCGCCGCCGAAGTTGCCGTCGAAGCGGCTGAACATGGTAATGACATTTTTGAAGAGCTTATTGCCGTCGGCGTCGCAGGTGTCTCCTGCCGCGATGACGACGGCGCCCTTATCCTTCTTGTCGTAGTAGTGGGTGATTGACCCCTCGGTCGTCAGGGCTCCTCCGGTGGGGATGGGGCGGTAGAAGATTATGTCCTGCTCGCCGTGAAGAATGCCCGCCAGGTTCACGTTGGCGGCTCTGGCCACGTGCCGGAAGAAGCCAAAGATACCGGCCACGGAAAAGCTGGGGATGACCTTGAGGTTTTTTTCGTAAACGTAATCCAGTTCGTCGAAGCCCGCGCCGATTCCCAGAGCGTACAGGGCGGCGTCCTTCCAGGTGTAGGTCTTGGTGACCGGGCCGATTTTCTTGCCGATTGCCTCCAAATTGAGCGCCATAAGTGTAACCTCCTTATCTGTTCGGAGCGGCCTTTGATTTATTGTTGCGCGGCGCGCCTTTTGTCATCCCCGCCCCGGCGAAAAAGGTGTGTTTTATGAGCTGTCCACAATTCATCATTCTTCCGGATGCCGACGCAAGCACGGTATGACAAGCGGGGCCGCTTTCAAAGGTCGCTCGGATTGATTTGGAGTACAATGGAAATCATGACCTTTTGTCAAGAACAATTATCGATGGAATATTTTCACAATCGGAAGACGACATATGGCTTGCGCCGCGGTGTGAATCGTGAATATTGATGAACTCGCAAAAAGTCATCATTGAGACGACGAAGTAAAAAGCTCCAGAGGCAAGGCGCGCGAATCCTGAGGAATGAGGCGTACTTGTGTGTACGTCGCAGTGACGAAGGATGAAGCGCAACGCCGCATATGGACTTTTTACGATGTCGTCAACATTGAAGACTTCATCCTGCGCTTGTGGATTAGTGCTTGCCCGGAATTCCTGAGTCGCATATATAAAACATGCCCATATACAGGCAGGATGCCGTGATGGTGGGTGCGGATTCGGTACGGACGTGGAGTGTGTTCGCCGGCTGGTCTGATGACGAAGAGGCGGAACCTCGGGAAGGCGGCGGTCGCCTGATCCGGCGGGCGTCACGACACGACCCGGGACAGGGGCGGGGACGGGAATGAAATCCGGCGATGCCGCGGCCGGATAAGATGCGCCGGATTAAGATAAGGAGGGAGAGCATGTTTCAAGATGTTGCCCGGGAGTGGATCGACGAGTTGACCGCGGCGGGACGGATGGAAAACCACGACGAGGAGGGCCGGCGCGCCCTGCGCCGGGATTACGCGCAGCGAATAGAAGAGTTTTTTATCGCCGCGGTGACAAAACAGTTGGAACCCATGGGAAAGGTGTCCGATTTCGAACGGATGCTCGTCTGGGACACCCAGTACACCCACAAGTTTCTCAATCAGACGATTCCCGGCTATCCGTCCTTCAAGAGGGAGATTCTCGCGAAGGCCCGGAAGGCGATCCTCGGCGACGCTACGCCTGCCGAATCAGCAACGAAATCCTGAGGGGCCGCCGCGGGTGAAGATCATCTTTCTCGGCACCAACGGGTGGTACGATACGGATACGGGCAATACGATCTGCACCCTCTTGCGGACGGAGGATTATGACATCCTCCTCGATGCGGGCAACGGCCTGGCCAAGGCGGACCAATACGGCACCGGGGCCGACGGCCGGCCCGTCTATCTCTTCCTCAGTCACTTTCACCTGGATCACGTGGCGGGGCTTCACACCCTGACGAAATTCTCCTTTTCCGGCGGACTTACCATCTGCGGTCCCGCCGGTTCCCGGGACATCCTGACGACGCTGGTGAATCAGCCGTTCACCGTGCCCTTGAAGGATCTTCCCTACCCCGCCGCCGTTCGGGAACTGCCAGGGGAAGTGAAGTCGCTTCCCTTCCCGGTTACGGCCCTTCCGTTACGTCATGCCTCCTTGACGCTGGGCTTCCGATTGATTCTGGACGGCCTGACGGTGAGCTACTGCCCCGATACGGGCTACTGTGCCAACGCCGTAACCCTGGCCCGGGAGGCGGATCTTTTGATTGCCGAATGCGCCTACCGCCGGGGGCAGGGCAGCGAGGACTGGCCCCACTTGAACCCGGAGACGGCGGCGCGGATCGCGGGGGAGGCCCGGGCAAAGCGTCTGGCACTGGTCCATTTCGATGCCCGGATCTATCCCAATCTGGAGCTGCGCCGGGAGGCCGAGCGGGATGCCCGCGCCATCTTCCTCTCCAGCTTCGCCACCTTCGATGACCTGGAAATCGAACTGAGCCCGTCACTTTTGTGATCGTTTAAACTGACGGAACAGGAGAAATAGGGGAAGCGTCCCCATATTTCATATTTATGCGGTTCGGGAGGGAGACGCTGTCTTTTTCATCCGGATGATGTAGATGAAGAGGACGAAGGCGCCGCCGGAGATGGCGGAATCGGCCACGTTGAAAGCGGGCCAATGGTTGGCACCGATATAGAAGTCGAGGAAGTCGATCACCTCGCCGAAGCGGATCCGGTCGATGAGGTTTCCCAAGGCGCCGGAAAGGATCATCCCCAGGGAGATTGTAAGCAGTTGATCTTCGTCGGCATAGACGCGCAGGTAATGGAGGATGAGGCCGATGGCGGCCAAGGTGATGCCGATGAAGAAGACGTAGCGGAAGGTCGGCGAGGCCCCGGCAAGGAAGCCGAAGGCCGCCCCGGGGTTCCGGATGTAGGTGATGCTGAAGAATCCCGGGATCACGGGAATCGACTCGTGGAGGGCCATGCCCGTATGGATGACGTACTTGGTGACCTGATCGAGGATCAGCAGCCCCGCCACAGTCGCCAAAAAGATAACATTTCTTTTTTTCATGAATAAGTCTGCCGTCAGATGGATCAAGTTGCCTCTAAATCTTTTCCCTCCCCCTTCAAGGGGGAGGTTAGGTGGGGGATGGGGTACGACAAATTCATCCCTCCAGCGCTGCGTCTTTATTTGAGGTTCGCCAGGCAGCGGCCGCAGATGGCGGGGTGTTCCGGGTCCTTCCCCAGGTCTTCGCTGTAGATCCAGCAGCGCTGGCACTTCTGCCCCCGGGCCTTGGTGACCCCCACGTACAGGCCGTCGATCTCCTTGCTTTCATAGGCACCGGCGTCCAGGTCACCTCGGGTGACGATGTCCAGTTGCGATACGATCTGGAGGGCCTGGAGATCCTCCCGGTGTCCGGCGATAAGCTCCCGCAGCTTCTCCGGCGGGGCGACGGCCACCGCCGCGTCGAGGGAATGACCCACAGTTTTACTCTTCCGGGCCGCCTCGATGGCCTTGGAGATCTCCCCCTTGACCGCGACGAGAGTCCGCCACTTCTCTCCCAGCTCCTCATCCACAAAGGCCGGATTTACAGCGGGGAACTCGGTGAGATGGACGCTTTCCGCCTTCCCCTTGTAAGTGGGCATGGCATTCCAGACCTCTTCGGCGGTAAAGGTGAGGATCGGGGCCAGCAGCCGGGCCATGGCGTCCAGGATGATCTCCATGGCCGTCTGGGCGGAGCGGCGCTGCCGGGAGTCGGCCTTTGAGGTGTAGAGGCGGTCCTTGAGGACGTCGAGGTACAGGGCGCTCAAATCCACGGTGCAGAAGTTGTAGAGGGTGTAATAGACCATGTGGAACTGGTAGCGGTCGTAGGCGTCCCGGACCCGGCGGATCACCTCCTGGAGGCGGTGGAGTGCCCAGCGGTCCATTTCTTCCATCTCGGCGTAGGCCAGGCGGTCCCGGGCCGGGTCGAAATCGAAGAGATTTCCCAGGATGTAGCGGCTCGTGTTGCGGATCCGCCGGTAGGCCTCCACCAGGCGGGTTAGGATCTCCTTGGAGATGCGGATGTCGTCGGTGTAGTCCTCCGCCGCCACCCAGAGGCGCAGGATTTCCGCGCCGTATTCGGTGATGATCTCGTCCGGCTCGACGACGTTGCCCACGGATTTGGACATCTTTTTGCCCTCGCCGTCCACGACGAAGCCGTGGGTCAGGACGGTCTTGTAAGGCGCCCGGCCCCGGGTGCCCACGCATTCCAGGAGCGACGAATGGAACCATCCCCGGTGCTGGTCGCTCCCTTCGAGGTACATGTCCGACGGGGAACGGTGATCGGGACGGGTCTCCAGAACGGCGGCGTGGCTCACGCCGGAGTCGAACCAGACGTCGAGGATGTTCGTCTCCTTGCGGAATTCCCGGCCTTTTTTGCAGACCGGACAGACGGTGCCGGGGGGTACGAGCTCCCGAACCTCCCGCTCGAACCAGACGTCGGCACCGTATTCCCGCACCAGCGCCACGACATGGTCGAGGATCTCTTTGGTGAGGAATTCGCTCTGGCATTCCTGGCAGTAGAACATGGTGATGGGGACGCCCCAGAGGCGCTGGCGGGAGATGCACCAGTCCGGGCGGTTTTCCACCATGCCGTAGATCCGGTCCTTGCCCCAGGCGGGGATCCACTCGCCTTTGGCGATGGCTTCCAGGGCCTTTTTCCGGAGGGCGTTCTTTTCCATGGAGATGAACCATTGCTCCGTGGAGCGGAAGATGATGGGCTCCTTGCAGCGCCAGCAGTGGGGATAGGAATGGTCGATGTCCACGAGGCCCAGCAGCGCGCCCACTTCCTTGAGCTTGTTATTGACGGGGCCGTTGGCATCGAAGACGAACAGGCCGGCGAAATCCGCCACGTCTTTCGTGAAGCGCCCGTCTTCATCGACGGGGGCGTAATTGTCCAGGCCGTATTTCATGCCGATTTCATAGTCCTCCTGGCCGTGGCCGGGGGCGATGTGGACGCAGCCGGTGCCGGCGTCGAGGGTGACGAAAGGGGCGAGGATGAGGACGCTTTCCCGGTCGATTAGGGGGTGGCGGGTCTTGAGGCCCTCCATGACAGCCCCGGGGAACTCGTCGAGGATCTCGTAGGGCTTGCCCTGCCAGCCGAAGGCGTCGAGGCAGTAATCCAGGAGGTCTTTGGCCAGGATCAGGACCTCGCCAGCCACCTTGACCGCCACGTAAAGGAATTCTTCGTGGAAGGCGATGGCCAGGTTGGCGGGGATCGTCCAGGGGGTGGTCGTCCAGATGACCACGTTCACCTTTTCCCCCGCCAGTTTGGGACGCACCGCGGCCATGTCGGAGATCATGGGGAACTTGACGTAGATGGACGGCGTGGTGTGGTCGCCGTACTCCACCTCCGCCTCCGCCAGGGCGGTCTTGCAGGTGGCGCACCAGTAAACGGGTTTCTTGCCCTTATACACGTCGCCGTTCAGGAAGAGCTTGCCGAATTCGGCCACGGTGATCGCCTCGTAATCGTAGGTCATGGTCAGGTAAGGGTTTTCCCACTCCCCGAAGACCCCGAGGCGCTTGAACTGTTCCCGCTGGATATCGACGAAGCGCTCCGCGTAGGCCCGGCAGGCGCGGCGCTTGTCGGCCTGGGAGATTTCGTATTTCTTGCTTCCCAGTTCCTTATCTACCTGGTGTTCGATGGGGAGGCCGTGGCAATCCCAGCCGGGGACGTAGATGCTGTCCAGACCCGACATGTTCTTCGTCTTGATCACCATGTCCTTGATGATCTTGTTCAGGGCCGTGCCGAGGTGGATATTGCCGTTGGCGTAAGGAGGGCCGTCATGGAGGATATAGATCTCCCTGCCTTTGGAAACCTCGCGGATCCGGTGATAGATCTTCATCTCATCCCATTTGGCGAGCATTTCCGGCTCTTTTTTAGCCAGGCTGGCTTTCATGGGGAAATCCGTCTTGGGCAGATTCAAGCTCTCTTTGTAGTCCATGGCACGCTCCTTCCTTCATCGAAATCGTAAGGCGGGAAACTACCACAGAAAAAGGATGCTTTCAAGGAGAATGCGGGGCAATAGCAAAGCCCCCTGCAACAAAAGCACAGGGGGCTTTGCTTGTATTAGCTGAGATAACTTATTTCCGTCGTACCGTTACCAAAGCGCTTTTTGTTACATCATGCCGGGGTAGCCGCCGCCTCCTCCGGGCATGGGGGGCATGCCGGCGCCCTTTTCTTCGGGCTTCTCGGCGATCATGCACTGGGTGGTCAGCATCAGGGACGCTACGGACGCGGCATTCTGCAGGGCGAAGCGGGTGACCTTCGTGGGATCGATGACGCCGGCGGCGATCATGTCTTCATACTGATCCGTCCGGGCGTTGAAGCCGAAGGAACCCTTCTTCTCCTTTACCTTCTCGACGACCACGGAGCCTTCCATGCCGGCATTGGCGGCGATCATCTTCAGGGGCTCCTCGAGGGCCTTCTTTACGATGTTGGCGCCGACGGCCTGATCGTTTTCCAGTTTCAGCTTGTCCAGGGCGGAGAGGGTGCGGATGTAGGCCACACCGCCACCGGGGACGATGCCTTCTTCCACGGCGGCGCGGGTGGCGTTCAGGGCGTCCTCGACGCGGGCCTTCTTTTCCTTCATTTCCGTTTCCGTCGCCGCGCCGACTTTGATGACGGCCACGCCGCCGACGAGTTTCGCCAGACGTTCCTGAAGCTTTTCCCGATCGTAATCGGAGGAGGTCTCCTCGACCTGGGCGCGGATCTGTTTTACCCGGCCTTCGAGGTCGGCCCGTTTGCCGGCGCCGTCGATAATCGTCGTGTTGTCTTTGTCGATGACGATCTTTTTGGCTCGGCCGAGGTCCTCGAGTTTCGCATTTTCCAGTTTGTATCCCATGTCCTCGGAGATCATCTTGCCGCCCGTGAGGATGGCGATGTCTTCCAGCATGGCCTTACGGCGGTCACCGAAGCCCGGGGCCTTGACGGCGGCCACATGGAGGGTGCCGCGGATCTTGTTGACGACCAGAGTCGCCAGGGCTTCGCCTTCCACGTCCTCGGCGATGATGAGGAGGGGCTTGCCCATCTTGGCGATCTGCTCGAGGATGGGGAGGAGGTCCTTCATGCTGCTGATCTTTTTCTCATTGATGAGAATGAAGGCATCTTCCAGACTGACTTCCATCTTCTCGGCGTTGGTGACGAAATAGGGGGAGAGATAGCCGCGGTCGAACTGCATGCCTTCCACGATGTCCAGTTCCGTTTCCAAACCCTTGTTTTCTTCGACGGTGATGACGCCTTCCTTGCCGACCTTGCCCATAGCCTCGGCGATGATGCCGCCGATGCCTTCGTCGTTATTGGCGGAGATGGTGCCGACCTGGGCGATCTCCTTCTGGTCCTTCGTGGGCTTGCTGAGCTTGCGGAGTTCGGCGACTACGGCCTCCACAGCCTTGTCGATGCCGCGCTTCACGTCCATGGGGTTGCTCCCCGCGGCCACGGTCTTGGCGCCTTCGCGGTAAATGGCCTGGGCCAGGATCGTAGCGGTGGTCGTACCGTCGCCGGCGACGTCGCTGGTCTTGCTGGCGACTTCCCGGACCATCTGGGCGCCCATGTTTTCAAACTTGTCTTCCAGTTCGATCTCTTTCGCTACGGTGACGCCGTCCTTGGTGACGGTGGGGGAACCGAAGGACTTGTCGAGAATTACGTTTCTGCCTTTCGGGCCGAGGGTGACCTTGACGGCGTCGGCCAGGGTGTTTACGCCCTTGAGGATCGACTTTCTCGCTTCTTCATCATACTGAATTATTTTTGCTGCCATATGTATTTAATCCTCCTTAGTCAGGTTTTTTTACTTGCCTTCGATGACGCCCAGGATATCGTCTTCGCGCATAATGAGGTATTCCTTGCCGTCGATCTTCACTTCCGTCCCGGCATACTTGCTGAAAAGGACCTTGTCGCCCGCTTTGACGTCGAGTTTAATGAGTTTGCCGTCTTCGGCGACTCTACCCTTTCCCGCGGCAATGACCTTACCCTCCATGGGCTTTTCCTTGGCCGTATCGGGGATGATGATGCCCCCCTTGGTCTTTTCCTCTTCCGCCAAGCGCTCCACGATGACTCTGTCCTGCAATGGCCTGATCTTCATGCTTTCCTCTCCTTTCACCAAATATATTTAAGATTTTTAGTGGCTGTTTATATCCTGGGTATGTCGCGGCATAACATATACATCAAATGTTCCGTGTCAAGTTCAAGGTCGTATTTTTTTTATCGTTAATATGGGGACACTTCCCATATTTTTCCCAGAGCCGGAAAAAAAGGAGAACCGTCCCCATTTCCCCATTTTCGTCTTAAGGCGCCGCTATGGCAATTTGGTATAAGGTGCCTCTCTTCCTCCCCCTTCAAGGGAGAGGTCAGGAGGGGGATGGGGTGAAGAACTGAAAAATATGAAAGGCGTCGCCTTATGACGGTGTTTTCACCTCCACGGGGACGGGGGTAAGGCGGTGGAATTCCTTGGCGTCCTCCATAGTTCCCACGATGTCGCCGCAGTGAATGGGGATGGCGACTTCCGGATGGATCAGGGCGGCCGCCTGGGCCGCTTCGGCGGCGGTCATGGTATAGGTGCCGCCCACGGGCAGGATGGCAATATCCACCCGGATGCCCTTCATCTCGGGGATGAGATCGGTGTCTCCGGCAAAGTAGATCCGCTTGCCTTCCACGGTCAGGATGAACCCGAGCCACCGGTTGGCCTGGGGATGGTAGGGCTTGTGGGGATTGTAGGCGGGAACGGCCTCGATCTTCACGGCGCCGACCGTAATGGCATCGCCCGGCGCCATGGTCCGGACGTCGCCCTTCAGTTGGGAGGTGCAGTCCGCGGGGCCGACGATGACCGTGTCCTTCTTGCGCAGTTTTTTGATGTCTCCCGGGGAGAAATGATCGTGGTGGGCGTGGCTGATCAGGATCAGATCCGCCCGGGGTTCCCCCTTGACCTTCCAGGGGTCGATATAAATGACCGTATCCGCCTCGATGCGGATGCTGGCGTGGCCCAGCCAGAAGATCTTGCCCTGCATGTTACACCTCCGAGAATGGCCCTTCGAACGCTAAACCAATTACCGTAAATATTCCAATACTTCAAGTTTATTTTTATTAATACGTATGGTTGTCGTTACTCGGGAAGTGGATAAAACCGGTGCATGAGGACAGGCGCTACCTGATCATGATGATGCTCAGGCTGTAAACCACGGCGGAGATCATCGCGGCGATGGGGATGGTGAGGACCCAGGCCCAGACGATCGTTCCCGCCACTCCCCAACGTACCGCCGTCAGCCTTTTCGTGGCCCCCACCCCCATGATGGCCCCGGCGATGGTATGGGTGGTGCTGACGGGGATGCCTCCCAGAGAGGCGCCGATAATGGAGATGGCCGCCGCGGTTTCGGCGCAGAAGCCGCCGATGGGCTGAAGCTTGGTAATCTTGGTGCCCATGGTCTTCACGATTCTCCACCCGCCGCTAATGGTTCCCAGGGCGATGACGGTGTAGCAACTGAAGACGACCCAGAAGGGGATGTGAAAAACCGGGCCGATGAGCCCCTTGCTGTAGAGAATGATGGCGATGATGCCCATGGTCTTCTGGGCATCGTTCATCCCGTGGCCGAGGCTGTTGATTGCCGAGGAGCATAGCTGAAGTTTACGAAAGAGTTTAATGGAACGGGTGACGTTGGAATTCCGGCTGAGATTCAGGACTAGGGTCATCATGCCCAGTCCCAGGATCATGCCGATGCTGGGGGATAAAAAGATAAAAAGGGCGGTTTTCACGATGCCCCCCCAGACCAGTGTCCCGATGCCGGCCTTCAGCACGCCAGCGCCGATCAGGCCGCCGATGAGGGCGTGGGAGGAACTGCTGGGCAGGCCAAGATACCAGGTGGTAAGATTCCAGATGATAGCACCGCCCAGAGCGGCGAAAATAACGTAATTGTCCATGATGTCTGGATGGATGATCCCGACGCCGATGGTCTTGGCCACCGGAGTGCCGATGATGAAGATGGCGGCGAAATTGAAAAACGCTGCCCACATCACCGCGAAACGGGGGGAGAGGACCCGGGTGGAGACTACTGTGGAAATGGAATTGGCGGCGTCGTGAAAACCGTTGATGAAGTCGAAAGCCAGGGCGATGACAACGAGGAAAATTACGAATCCGAGTGAATCAATCATTTATGTATCAGCAAAGAACCAGTGCGGGAAGGCTCGTCGGGGTTGGTGCTAGCCATTTTTTAAGACGATGCCTTCCACGATGTTCGAGACATCTTCGCAGACATCGAGAGTTTCTTCGAAGCGTTCGAAGATCTCTTTCCATTTGATGAGTTCGATGGGATCCGTTTCGGTTTCAAAGAGCTTGGCCATGGTCGTGCGGAGGATCTGGTCCCCGGCGTTCTCAATCGTGTTGATTTCCACGCAGGCCTCCAGGATCATGGGAGCGTTTTTCATGTCCCGTAGTCCCTGGATGATCTTTTTTACCTTTTCCGTGGCGACGTTGAGTAGTTTCGCCTGTTCCAGGAGCTCCGGCGACGGGTACTTGATTTTGTAAAGAGACATGCGGATCGCCGCCGCTTCCGTCATGTCCAGGATGCTGTCCATCTTGTTTACCAGGGCGTAGATGTCCTCCCTATCCAGGGGAGTGAGGAAGGTTTTGTGCATCTTTTCGTAGGTCCGGTGGGTGATGACGTCGGCCTCGTGCTCCAGTTCCTTGAGCTTGATAAGGCGGGTGGCGAAGGAATCGTAGTCGTGGAGCATATCGAGAAAGAGCTTGGCCCCTTCGTCGATCTTGTCGGCCAGTTCTTCGAAGAGGTCGTAAAACTTTTCTTCCCTCGGAATGAGTCGCATCGCCGTTTCCTCCCGGTGGTTCCGGTTATTGATTGCCGAATCTAATGACGACCATGATCGTGGCACGTCCGGCGTCGTCGGAGATCAACCACCAGCAATTTGCTGAATCATCTATAGGATTGCTCTTGAAAATGCAACCGGTTTTCGGCATATGTAAAAGAAAATAAATAGTTGCCCCGCCAATGGGGCCGCTTTTCGCTTGCGTGGATTTGTTTTTTAGGCGATATAAATTGCCGGGAAAGAAAGGAGGTCCGTCATTGGTCTGGGAACGGAAACGAATCCTCGTCGTCGATGACGAAACGGATATCGTCGAGCTGATCGCTTACAATCTGGCCCTGGAGGGCTATGAAATCAGGAAAGCCGGCGATGGGGAGACGGCCCTGGCGATCATCAGGGCGGAAAAACCGGCGCTGATGATCCTGGACCTGATGCTTCCCGGGATCAAGGGGCTGGACGTCTGCCGGGCGGTGCGAAGAGACCGGGCGACGGAGGCGATCCCCATCATCATGCTCACGGCGAAAGGGGAGGACACAGACAAGGTTGTCGGCCTGGAAATGGGGGCGGATGACTACATGACGAAACCTTTCAGCATCCGGGAACTGACGGCCCGGGTCCGGGCGGTATTGCGCCGTTCGGAGTCCCGGCCCCACCGGGAGGCGGAGCCGGCGGAGACGGCGGAGACCTTTGCCGCCGGCGACCTCTTCTTGGATTATGCCGCCTGTAAGGTCGCTGTGGCGGGAAAAAAGATTGAACTGGGACCTACGGAATATCGCCTGCTGACCTTCTTCACCCGCCATCCCGGCCGGGTGTATTCCCGGGATCAACTCCTGGATCGGGTCTGGGGCGACGAAACCTTCGTGGAGCCCCGCACCGTGGATGTCCACGTCAGCCGCCTCCGGGCCGCCATCGAGAAGGACAAGGAAAATCCGGAATATATCCTTACCGTTCGGGGCTTGGGGTATAAGTTCGCCCGGTGACACCACCGTAAGATACGCTCATGCCGTCATGGCGGGGTCACGAAGCATGATGGTTATTTTTTGACGACATCGTAAAAGGTCAAAAAATGTCCCATTTGGGGCGGCATCGTAAAAAGATCCGCAGGCGAGGCGCGCGAATCCTGAGGAATGAGGCGTACTTGTGCGTACGTCGCAGTGACGAGGGATGAAGCGCAACGAAGCATCCGGACTTTTTACGATGTCGTCATTGCTTTTTAACGGTGGGGAAAAACAGGGCGACCGTGGTGCCTTGGCCGGGGGCGCTGTCGATCTCCAGGCGCCCGCCGTGAGCCGCCATGAGGTGTTTGACGATGGACAGCCCCAGTCCCGTGCCGCCCAACTCCCGGGAGCGGGTCTTGTCCACCCGGTAGAAACGTTCCCCCAAACGGGGGAGTTCCAATTTGGGGACCCCCGGCCCGGTGTCGGCGATGATGATGGCAACGAAAGCTTCCGGTCCGCCGTTCCTGGTTGCGGCCGCTTCGTCCTCACCCGTGAACCGATCGCGGCCGGCCGCTTTGGTCTCGACACCGACCCCCGGGCCGCCTTTTTCCGTTAATTCTTCCCTTAATTCTGTTTGCACCGTCGCCGATACCGTTATCCTTCCCCCGGCCGGGGTGTATTTCACCGCATTGTCGAGGATGTTGAGGAGCACCTGGACGGCCCGGTCCCGATCCACCCAGAGGGGAGGGATATGGGGGGGAATCCGGGTGAAGGATTTGATCTTCTTTCCCTCCAGGCGAGGCTGGATGGTCTTCAGGGCCTCGGCGATCAACTCGTCCGGGGCCACGCTCTCCCGGTGCAGTCGGATCTCCCCGGTCTCGATGTTGGACAGGGTGAGGAGGTCGTCAACGAGGCGGTTGAGGCGCTGGGCATTGGCCTGGATGGTCTGGAGGAATTTTTCCCGCTGCCGGGCATCTTGGGAGGCGGCCCCCTGGAGCAGGGTCTCCACGTAGCCGATGATGGCCGTCAGGGGCGTCCGGATCTCATGAGTCACGTTGGCTACGAAGTCCATGCGCATCCGTTCGAGCTGTTTGAGGCGGGTGACGTTGTGAAAGACCATCATGATCTTTCCCTCGTCGGCGGGTAAGCCCGCGATGGCGGAGATGTTAACCTCCAGTGCCAGGGGCCGCTCATCTCCCACGGTGATCTCCGCGGTCAACGGCTTGCCCGTTTCCCGGAAACGCAGGAAGGCCTCCCGGAGCGCGGCGCTGTGGAAGACCTCCAGGAGGGTTTTCCCCCGGATCTCGTCCTGGCGGCGGCCGATCATTTTCCGGAGGCTCCGATTGAACTGGTCAATATGATTTGCCCTGTCGAGGGTAAGCACCCCCTCCACCATCCCGGCGAAGGCCGCCTCGAGCTTGCTCTTTTCTTCCGTAGCGAGGCGGATCTTTTCCTCCTGCTCCGCGAGCATGGCGTTGATATCCTTGGTCAGTTTTCCCAATTCATCTTCCCCGTCGGCAAGGAGGGGCGCCGGTCTTTCCCCGGAACGGATCTTTTCGGTGAATTCCGTCATTCTCCGAATGGGCGCCGCGATGCCCCGGGAGAAGAAAAATGCCAGCACCAGGGAGGGAAGGGCGATGATGAAGAGAGTAAGGTAGATGGAGCGATAGAGATGGTCGATGGACGCGGAAACATCTTCCAGGGAGCAGGCGAGACGGACGTAGCCGCGAATTTCCCCTTCGCGGCCCACGGCGACGGCGATGTAAAGCATGTTCCGCCCCAGGGTGCGGCTGTAGCGGACCGCGGCGCCCAGCCCCCTGATCCTCGCTTCCTGGACCTCGGAGCGGTTGAGGTGATTGTCCCACTTTTGGTCCTGCCGGGAGGAATCGGCCAAGACCCGCCCGGCGGCGTCGATGACGGTGATCCTTGCCTGAGCGCCGGCGGCCAGATCCGCTGTTTTCTTTACCAGCTCTTCCAAAGGCAGGAGCACCATGATCCGTCCCTGGCCGATCATCCTTTCCCTTACGTTCTGGGTGATCGTTTCCCGGATCTTCGGGGTGAGGAAGAATTCCATGACCGCCATGACCAGGACCACGAGGACCAGGTAGGAAGCAAATATTTTATAGAACAGACGACCTCTCACGGCGGCATTTCACCCTAAATTATTGGATTTGAGAAGGCTTTACTTGTTTGCGGCCGCCAGGTCGAATGGCCTCCTCCTCGTCAAACGGCCACTGATGGCGGACATTCTTGCCGGTGATCATGAAGACCACCATGTCGGCGATGCCCTTGGCATGATCGGAGATCCGCTCCACGGTCTTGGAGATCTGCATGATGAGGAGGGAACGGTGGATTGTCCGGGGGTCTTCCATCATGAAGGTCAGCAGTTCCCGGAAGATCTGTTCGTTGAGGCTGTCCACCGCCTCGTCCTCCCTCCGGACCTCGTTGGCCAGCGCTACGTCCTCTTTGACCAGGGCGTCCAGGCTCTTCCGGATCATTCCCCGGGCGATTTCCGCCATCCGGGGCAGGTCGATGTACGGCTTCAACTGGGCTTCCTCATTGAGCAAGGCGACCTTTTCGCAGATCTTTACCGCCATGTCCCCGATCCGTTCCAGGTGGCCGTTGATCTTGATCGCCGTAGTGATGAAGCGGAGATCCCGGGCCGCCGGCTGCCGGAGGGCGAGCAGGCGGATGCACTTTTCCTCCACCTCGCCGTCGAGCTTGTCGATGAAGGCGTCGTTGGCGATGACCTTCCGGGCCAGACCGGTATCCCGGTCCAGAAGGGCCCGGATGCTGTCCTCGATGGCCTGCTGGGTCAGGGCGCCGAGATAGAGGAGACTCTCCTTCACCTCCTGGAGCTCCGTTTCATACTGCTTGCTGGTGTGCCGTTTGGTGTCCATTGTTTCTCCTTTTAAACCCATCCCCACCCTAACCCTCCCCTTGAAGGGGAGGCGGAAAATGTTCTCTAATCCTCCTCGTGAAAGGGAGGGGGAAAGGGTGTCCTAATTCTCCCCGCACAAAGGTGAGGGATCTGTCTTAACCGAAACGTCCGGTGATGTAGTCTTCCGTCTGTTTCACGTCGGGATTGGTAAAGATCTTTTCCGTGGCGTTGTATTCGATGAGCCTTCCCAGGTAGAAGAAACCCGTGGTATCGGAAACCCGGGCCGCCTGCTGCATGTTGTGAGTGACGATGATGATGGTATATGTTTTTTTCAGTTCGTCAATCAATTCTTCGATCTTGGCGGTGGAAATGGGGTCCAGGGCCGAGGTGGGCTCGTCCATGAGGAGGACGTCGGGTTTCATGGCCAGGGCCCGGGCGATGCAGAGGCGCTGCTGCTGACCCCCCGAGAGGGTCATGGCCGACCGGCCGAGGATGTCTTTCACCTCGTCCCAGAGGACGGCCTGGCGGAGGCTTTGTTCCGCCAGGGCCTCCAGGTCGGCCTTGGCGGCGACCCCCGCCAGGCGCGGGCCGTAAACGATGTTGTTGAATATCGACTTGGGAAAGGGATTCGGCTTCTGGAAGACCATGCCGATGCGGCGGCGGACCTCCACGGGATCCACTTCCGGGGCGTAGATGTTCATCCCTTCGAAGAGGACCTCCCCTCCCACCCGGGCCCCGTCGATGAGGTCGTTCATCCGGTTGAGGAGGCGGAGCAGGGTCGATTTGCCGCAGCCCGAAGGACCGATGAGGGCCGTCACCCGATGCCTATCGAAGTCCATGGTGATGTCCGTCAGAGCCTGAAAACTTCCGTAATAGAAATTGATTCCGCTGGTCTTGATAATGGTGCTGCCGTTGTCGTGCCGTGCCAATGTTACCACCTTTTTTTCCTGCGCATGTAGCCGCGGATGATTATGGCGATGAGATCAATGCCCAGAACCAGGGCGACGAGGACGAGGATCGTGCCGTACTGAAGGGGTCGGGTCTGTTCTATGTAGGTCCCGGCGGTGGCCAGGACATAGACGTGATAGGGGAGGGCCATGACCTCGTCGAAGACGGAGCCGGGAAGCTTGGCGGTGAAAAAGGCCGCGGCGGTGAACATGATGGGGGCCGTTTCCCCGGCGGCCCGGCCGATGCCCAGGATGGAGCCGGTGAGGATGCCCGGCAGGGCGTTGGGCAGGACGATCTTCCAGATCGTCAGCCACTTGGACACCCCGAGGGCCAGGGAGGCCTCCCGGAAGGTCTGGGGCACCGCCTTGAGGGCCTCTTCCGAGGCGCCGATGATCGTGGGGAGGATGAGAATCCCCAGGGTGAGGGCGCCGGAAAGGATGGAGGAACCGAACTGGAGGAATACGACGAAGAAGCCCAGACCGAAGAGCCCGAAGACCACGGAGGGGACCCCGGCGAGGCAGTTGACGCCCACGCGGATGGCCCGGACGATCCTTCCCTGTTGGGCGTATTCCGTAAGATAGACGGCGGCCATGACGCCCAGGGGGAGGGCCACGGCGATGGCCCCTACGGTGAGATAGATGGTTCCCAGGATTGCCGGCATGATGCCGCCCTTGGTCATGGAATCCCGGGGGGGCTGGGTGAGGAACTCCCAACTTATCGCCTGAAAGCCGTTGATGAAGATGAAAAAAAGCAATCCCCCCAGGGCGGCGGTGAGGGTCAGGGCGGCCAGGCGGACGCCCCCGAAGAATATTTTCTGTTTCCGGTAGCGCCACTTCATCGTGCCGGTCATGGTTTGCCTCGTCATAGTGTCGCGGACCCCACTTCCTTGAATTTCTGGGCGAGGTAGTCGGCGATGAGATTGAAGGCCAGGGTCATGAAGAACAGAACGATACCCGTGGCGAAGAGGGCGTGATAGTGGCCGCTCCGGAAGGGGGCCTCCCCCATCTCGGCGGCGATGCTGGCCGGCATGGGCCGGACGGAGTCGAAGATGCTCTCCGGGATGGCGGCGGCCCCGCCGGCCACCATTAGGACCACCATGGTTTCCCCGATGGCCCGGGCCATGCCGAGGATCACCGCAGTGGAGATCCCCGAAAGGGCGGCGGGGACGATGATCCGGACGATGGTTTCGAACTTTGTTGCCCCCAGGGCATAGGAGGCCTCCTTGAAATCCTGGGGAACAGCGTAGAGGGCGTCTTCGGAGATGCTGGAGATGGTGGGAACGGCCATAAGGGCCAGGATCGCCGAGGCGTTCACGATATTTAGCCCTGTGGGCAAATCGAAGGTTTCCTGGAGCCAGGGGGCGACGGTGACCATGCCGAAAAAGCCCAGGACTACGGAAGGCAGGCCGGCGAGGAGTTCGATGATGGATTTCAGGATCTCCTTGATGGCCGGAGGGGCGATCTCGGAGATATAGACGGCCGACAGCACCCCCAGGGGAACCGCGAGGAGGGAAGAGAAGAAGGTGACGATAAGTGAGGCGACAATCAAGGGCCAGATCCCGTAGGAAGGGGGATCGTAGGTGGGATACCACTCCCTGCCGAAGAGAAAGTCCCGGAGGGATACCTCCCGGAAGATCGGCAGCCCCTCCCGGAAGAGAAAGATGACAATTAGTCCCAGGACCATGATGGAGATGAGCGAAAGGGTGAAGAAGGCGTTTTTGATGACGATTTCTTTTTGATAACGGGTCATGGCTTATCTACCGGACGGGAACGAAGCCTTCCTTCTTCACGATTTCCTGACCTTTCTTGCCAAGAAGGAATTTGATGAACCCCTCTGTCTCCCCTTTAGGTGTCCCGTTGGTGTACATATACAGGGGGCGGGCGATGGGATATTCCTTGGCGAGGGCGGTTTTTGCCGAGGCCTGGACACCGCCCACGGTCAGGGCGTTGACGGACTTGTTTAGGTAGCCGATGCCGATGTAGCCGATAGCGTACCTGTTCTTCGAGACAGCCTGAACAACGGCGCCGTTGGAGGCCTGTAGCTGGGCCCGGGGCGTCACCTTGGCGCCGTTGAGGACGAGGTACCCCCAGGATTCATAGGTCCCCGAGCTGCTGTCTCGGGATACCACCACGATGGTCAGGTTGTCTCCGCCCACCTCCCTCCAGTTGGTGATCTTGCCCTGGTAGATCTGGCTCAACTGGTCGAGGCTCAGATTCTGGACCTTGTTTTTCGGATGGACGATGGGGATGATGGCGTCGATGGCCACGGTGTGAGCTACGGGGTTAACCCCTCTTTTCTTTGCCAGGTCCATTTCCTGCTTCTTGATCTCTCGGGAAGAATTGGCGATGTCCGTGGATTTGTCGATCAGGGCCTTGATCCCGTCTCCGGAGCCGCCCCCGGAAAGAGAGATATTGACGTTCTTGTGGATCTTCATGTAGGCCTCCGCCGCCGCCTGGGCTACCGGCAGCACCGTCGTGGAGCCTTTGATGACCACATTGCCGCCGGCCAGGGCCGCCGGGGCGGCGACTACCACGCACAACATGAAAACGGCGATGATCTTGATGAGTCTTGACATTTTTCCCCTCCCGATTTTTTGTCCGATTATAGTCGCGAATTGTTGCCGTTTTATGACAGAACAATTAAAGTTCTGCAAAATAAACAACCTGGGGAAGAGAGGGATAGCCGCCTCCGGATGATCCGGAAGCAGTTTTTTTACCCTATGGCAATAAAGAACTCCGCCATGCGGGGAGGTAAAATGCCAGTCGCGCAAAAAATTGCGAAAGGCCATTTTTTGCCGCTCATGAAATCGACTTTTTTTCGCAAAATCGTCAATTTACTAATATTATCATTATTTTAAGTGTTATGAATTATTCATAATTTTTTTTGGGGGTGATCGCGGATCGTTAAAATAGCGATTTTTTGGGCTCTAAAATCGCTATTTTAAGAAAATTGAGCGGTACGAAGAGGTAAGCCGCTGCGCGACCCGGCGAATGACCGTGGTTACCTTATAAGCCTGGTAATGCCTTGCGGCGTAAAGATGGGGAAAAGATAGAGAATGGGCGGCGAGGTGTCAAGGGAAAAGGGTCATCCCGGTTGTCAGAGGGTCGGGGGTGTGTTATAAAAAAAGGATCTAATGGATATGAATGGATGGAAGCGCATCGAAACGCATGGATGGATAATCAGAGCATCTTTTATGAACATTAAGCTTGACGGCATCGTAAAAAGTCCGGATGCTTCGTTGCGCTTCATCCTTCGTCACTGCGACGTACGTCCAAGTACGCCTCATTCCTCAGGATGCGCGCGCCTCGCCTGCGGATCTTTTTACGATGCCGTCAAGCTTCGCTTTATGAACATTAAGCTTCGCTTTATGAACATTAAGCTTCGCTTTATGAACATTAAGCTCCGCTTTGTGAACATTAAGCTCCGCTTTCCCGCCCTGCTGGTCCTGCTGGCCTTGTCCCTGGTCGTACCGGCGGCCTGTGGCGGCCTTACGACGGCAGCCGCCCCTCTTTCCCTGGCCCATCTCAACGATACCCATTCTCATTTGGAGCCCCTGGCCGTCGATTTGGAGATCGACGCGGTCCAGACTACGGTGGAGCTGGGAGGCTTTGCCCGGATCAAAACGGTTCTGGAGGGGATGCGGGCCGACCGGCCGGATTTGCTGTTGCTCCACGGAGGGGACGCGGTGCAGGGTACCGCATATTTCCCCCGGTTTGCGGGGAGGGTGGAATTCGATTTTCTCAACCTCCTGGGCGTTGATGCCATGAGCTTCGGCAACCATGAGTTTGATCTCGGTCCGGCGCCCATTCCGGGATGGATCAACCGGAGCCGTTTCCCCTGGCTGGCTGCCAATATCGACTTTTCCGGTGCACCGGCCATCGCCCCTCTGGTACAGCCCTTTATGATCAGGGAAATCAACGGAGAAAAGGTGGGCATCATCGGCCTGACCACGGAAGACACTCCGCTCGTTACCAGAGATGTGGGCCGGACGGTTTTTCATGACCCCGTGGCCGCGGCCCACCGTCAGGTGGAGATCCTCACCGCCCGGGGAGTCAACAGGATCATCGTTTTGTCTCACCTGGGGTACCGTCGTGATCTGGACCTGGCCGCAAAGGTACCGGGGATCGACATCATCGTCGGCGGCCACAGCCATTCCCTGCTGGTCAACGAGGACCTGATCCGGGACATCGGAGGGCTGGCGCCGGAAGGCCCCTATCCCACGGAGGTAAAGACCCCGGACGGCAAAACCGTCCTGGTCCTCCAGGCCTGGCGGTGGGGGCACGCCGTCGGGATGATCCAGGTTGACTTTTCCGCCGCCGGGGAGGTAGCGGGCTATCGGAGCGGGATCACGATCCCCTGCGGCGCGTCTTTCAAACGGAAGGGCGTGCCGGTCGCACCGGGAAGCGAAGCCTACCAGCGGATCGTCGGAATCCTGGCCGCCGGCGGCGTGGTCCGGATCACCCCGGAAAATCGACGGATGCGAGAGCGGTTGGAACCCTATGCCCGACAGATCAGGACCTACCGGGAGATGCCCGTCGCCGTGGCGACGGAGCCGGTGGTGCGTGGGCTGGACGGCGGTCCCGGTCCCCTGGCGGCGGATTCCATGCTGGCGGCCTTTCCCGAAGCCCGCCTCGCCTTCCTTAACAGCGGCGCCGTGCGCCGGGACTTCAACACCGGGACCGTTTCCGTCGCCGACGTCATGGAGGTCCTTCCCTTCGGCAACACGCTCGTCCTGGTCGATTTGACCGGCGCGGAGCTGCGGACGGCCCTGGAGGAGCACATCGCCTTCCTGTCCCGGCGGTATCCGCAACATACGCCGCCGCTTATGCCCTACATAGCCGGGGCGAGGTTTGCCGTCCGTCCCGCCGCCCCGGCGGGGAGCAGAGTAGGGGAACTTTCCGTCCGGGATCCGTCCGGTGTTTACCGGTCCGCGGATCCCAGGTCGGTTTACCGGATCGTGGTCAACGCCTTCATGGCCGGGGGCGGAGACGGTCTGGCGACGCTGAAAAAGGCGGGCGGCTTCCGCGTAGATACGGGAATCATCGATCAGGACGCCTTCCGGGACCATCTACGGAAACTGGGTTCGTTCGGCAGCCCCACCGAGCGGCGCATAACCGTCCTCCCCTGAGGGGGCATGACCTTCATCGCACGTCATACACGGGACCGATATCGATAAAATTGTCATGTTGTATCCAACACCGGCGAACGATGGAAGAATTTTTAGGGGAGATCGTGTGAGCAGCGGAAAGGTCGCGAAATGCCGGCGGCGAACGATGAAAGAATTTTTGGGGGAGATCGCGTGGATGTATGTTCATACTAAATCTGGGTTCATATCTCAGGAATGATGATTTTTCTCCTCCAGAACCTCGTGCAGCCAGGCCAGATATTTGTCGCTTCCCATACTAATGGGAACGGCAACGATTTCCGGCGTTTCATAGGGATGGATCTCCCGGATGGCCGCGGCGATGTCGGCAAAGCGATCCTCCCGGGCCTTGATTAAACACTGCCATTCCCGGGCCGTTTCGACCCTGCCCTCCCATTGGTAGGTGCTCTCGATCGGTCCGACGACCTGTACGCAAGCCGCCCAATGTCCTGCCACGAGATGGTGGGCGAGCATCCGGGCCCCCCCTTCGTCATCGATGGTGGTGGCGATCTGGATGAATCCGGTCATGAGTTCCCCCTTTCCTTTCCGATCTCGTACATCATGACGGCCGCCGCCTGAGGCAGACTCAGCGATTCGGCCTCTCCCGCCCCGGGGATATGCCACCGCTCGGCGACCCAGGCTAGGAAATCCTCCGGCAACCCGTGCGTTTCACTCCCCAAAAGCAGAGCGGTGCGCCTATCAGTTTGGTGCGGCCCGACACCCTGACGGACATCGCTGCCCACAAGGAGACAGACCCGGCTCACCTCCGGCAGGACCTTGGTAAAATCCAGATCCGCCGCGATGTTCAGATGGAACAGGCTCCCCATGGAACTCCGCACGGCCTTGGGATGGGTCCAGTCCACCGCCGCGGCGCTCAGAAATACTGTTTTGAATCCGAACCAGTGGGCCGACCGCAGGATCGCCCCCAGGTTGTTGGGATTGTTGATCCGGTCCAAAAGCAGGATGTTGCCGGATGCATGGATGAGCAGGTCCAGCCATGGCCGGAGGGGTTCGATCCGAACCAGGGCCATTACCCCTTCCGATTCCCGATCCTGGCTGAGTCGTTTCCATTCCCCGCCGTCCAGCAGATAGAGCCTTTCCATCCCCGAGCTTCCGGCCAGATACCGGACCGCCAGCGGTTTCCAGATCCTTTCCTTTTCTCCGAGGCAGAGCAGGGCGGCGGTATGCCGGGGACTGTTCAGGAGTTCGGATACGACCTTTTGTCCCTCGGCGATGAACATCCCGGCCCGCCGCCGCCCCTTTCCCGTGTCGAGTTTGGTCCATCCGGCCAACTCGGTTTTGGACGGTCGGGAAAGGGGCGACGGGAGGACGGCCGCGCCGGTTTTCATTTGTCCGGATCCGCCGTTACCACCGCAGGAATCTTCTCAGGACGCAAGATTGAAGCGATCACGGCCAGGATTAAGGTTCCCGAGATGAATCCCAACGACCAGCCGATCGGGATGTGGAAAAGATCCTGGATGAGCATCTTGACGCCGACAAAGATGAGTATGGTCACCAGCCCGTGGCGTATATAGCGGAAGAGGCGCATCAAGCCGGCCAGGGCGAAGAAGAGGGATCGCAGGCCCATGATGGCAAAGATATTGGAGGTGTAAACGATGAAGGGATCGGTGGTGATGGCGAGAATTGCCGGGATGGAGTCGATGGCGAACATCAGGTCCGTCGGTTCGATGACGAGGATGACGGCGAATAGCGGCGTGGCGTGGAGAACGCCGTCGATACGGACGAAAAATTTCCCTTTCCCGTAGTCGGTGGTGACGGGGATCACTTTATGGAGAAGACGGAGGGCGGGATTTTTTTCCAGATGGATGTCCTTGTCGTGGCCCCGGGCCATCTTGACGGCGGTATAGATGAGAAAGACACCGAAGACGTAGATGAGCCAGTGGAATTTCGTTACCAGGGCGACGCCGGCGGCGATGAACAGAGCCCGCATTACCAGGGCGCCGATGATCCCCCAGAGGAGGGCCTTGTGCTGGTAGATGCCGGGGACGGAGAAGTAGGAGAAGATCATGAGAAATACGAAGAGATTGTCGACGCTCAGGGAGTACTCGAGGAGATAGCCGGCCAGATACTCCAGGGCCTTGGTCTGACCCTGGAAATAGTAGATGCCCGCGCCGAAGGCCAAAGCGAGACTCACCCAGAACCCCGTCCACATCAGGGCGTCCCGGATCTCGATTTCCTTGTTCTTTCTGTGGGCGACGAAGAGGTCCAGAGTAATCATGATCAGAAAGAGGACCGTAAAGGTTACCCAGCCGAACACATTCATGATGTCGTGTCTTTCTCCTTGCCTATACGGGTTGCGGCACCGCCTATGGAAAACAAATCATCCCCGTCTGCCGGGGATTTTTTACATCTTTCTCAGCAGGTTTTGGGCCGCCAGATGAATGATGTCCCAGGACCCACTGAAGGGGGGGGCGTAGGCCAGATCCATGTAGCCGATATCATCGAGGGCTAGGCCGGCCCAGAGAGCCGCCGCCAGGGTGTTTATCCGTCCTACGACCCGCTGTTCCCCCACCGCCTGGGCGCCCAGGAGGCGGCCGGTGGCTCGGTCGGCGATGAGTTTCAGACCGATCTTCTTCGGTCCCGGCATGGTGCCGGCGGTGGCGTTGCCCCACAATAAGGCGCTTACGGGGTGAAACCCCGCCGCCGCGGCTTCCCGTTCCGTTATTCCTGCCGCCGCGGCTTCCCAGGAGAAGATCCGGAAGGACTGGGCACCGACGACGCCGGGAAAGGTCCGGGGCGTGCCGCCGATGTTGCTCCCGGCGACCCGGCCCTGCTTGTTGGCGATGTCGCCCAGGGGGATGTTGACCCACCGTCTGCTCACCCGGTGGAAAGATTCACAGCAGTCCCCGGCGGCATAGACGTTTTCCCGGCAGGTGCGCTGGGAGAAATTGACGGCAATGGCCCCGGAGCCGCCTATGGTGAGGCCCATAGCCCGGGCGAGCCTGGTGTCGGCTCGGATGCCGGTGGCGATGAGGATTATATCCGCCTCCCGGGGGCCATGGTTGGTGTTCAGCCGGAGACGGTAGGTGTCTCCTCCCTCGATGGAGATCAGTTCCGTCTGGGGGGTGAAGATCACGCCCCGGCGCTTCATCTCCTCCAGGAGGGCCGCCCCGAGTTCCGGGTCCCAGCGGGCGGCGGGGAGCTTGCCCCGGTGGATCATTTCCGTTTCGATACCCCGGTTGACAAAGGCCTCGCTCACCTCCAGGCCGATGAATCCCGCGCCGATGACGATGGCCCGCCGGCAACCGATTGCCGCTAGGTAGCTTTTGATCGCCAGGGCGTCGGCGAGTTTTTTCAGTAGAAACACCCCTTCCCGGTCTTCCCCGGGGATTCCGGGCCGCAGGGCCTCCGCCCCCGTAGCGAGGGCGAGGAAGTCATAGGGAAGAGCTTTTCCGTCCGCCAGTCTTACCTCCTGGCGCTGTTCGTCCACCTCCGCCACCCCGGTGTCGATGATGACCTCGATTCCCCCTTCCCGGAACTTCTCCGGCGTCCGGGCCGTCAGTTTTCCCGCCTCTTTGATTACATCGCCGATGTAATAGGGCATCGGTCAGGCGGCGGTGGCTACATGGAGCCCCTGTTCGATCATGGTTATTTCCAGGCTCGGGTCTCTCCTCTTAGCCTCGGCGGCAACGGAGCCGCCGCCGGCTCCGGCGCCCACAACGATCAATCTTTTCCCCATGGCGTCCTCCTGAGGTGGCTTTTAATTTCGAACGGCCGGCTCCTTACCCTGACGGTTCCCTTGAGGACAGGCTCCGGCGAAGCATTTATGAAACTCTAGCTCCGCTGGCATCTCCCCTGGAGCTTTCCATATTATCTTTTCGCTTTCCTGTAAAGCATGATCCCCGCTCCGCCGCCGATCATGATCAGGCAGAGGACCTGACCCATGGTGAGGAAACCCCACAGGTATCCGATCTGAGCGTCGGGCTGCCGGTAGAACTCGATGAAGAAACGCACCAGACCGTAGCCCATGAGATAGGTGACGAGAAGAAATCCGTCG
>Ga0209606_1001009_pt1 | contig 38404 bp, 33 predicted proteins | sample AD_UKC057_MetaG_FD_184412 | JGI IMG/M metagenome (GOLD analysis project Ga0209606, IMG submission 184412) | Active sludge microbial communities of municipal wastewater-treating anaerobic digesters from USA - AD_UKC057_MetaG (SPAdes) (version 2) | ecosystem: Engineered > Bioreactor > Anaerobic >... | reverse complement strand
AAGAGGGTAAGAGGGTAAGAGGGTAAGAGGGTAAGAGGGTAAGAGGGTAAGAGGGTAAGAGGGTAAGAGGGTAAGAGGGTAAGAGGGTAAGAGGGTAAGAGGGTAAGAGGGTAAGAGGGTAAGAGGGAACAGATGGCACACTTGATCACGGACGTTTGCAACGGCTGCGGCGCCTGCTTGAAGATGTGCCCCACCGGCGCCATCCGGGGCGAGAAGAAATCGATGCACGTCATCGACCCGCCGCTCTGCATCGACTGCGGCGCCTGCGGCCGCGTCTGCCCCGTCGAGGCCGTCCGGGACACATCCGGCGCGGTGTGCGCGAAGATGAAATACGCCGAGTGGCTCAGGCCCGTCTTCGATCTCGGGATCTGCACGCCCTGCCGGATCTGCGTCGACACCTGCCCCGTCAACTGCCTCGGCCTCGGGGAGCCCGCCGCCGGTCCGGAACCCCGCGTCTGGCCCTTCCTCGAGGACCCGAAGCGCTGCATCGGCTGCAGCCTCTGCTCGAAGGACTGCCCTGTCGGGGCCATCCGGATGGAGGCCCGCGGCTCGCGGGCCGCGGAGACCATCCCGTGAGTCCCCCGCGGCAGGCTGCCGGGGGGGCCGTCTGCCCCGTGTGCGGCAGGCCCATCGTCCCGGGCCCCAGCGCAGACCGCCATCACTGGCTGCCCCGGTCCCGCGGCGGCCGCGACGCCGAGGCCATCCACGTCGTTTGCCACCGAAAGATCCACAGCGTCTTCACGCCCAAGGAGCTTGTCTCCGAGTACGGCACGCCCGAGGCGGTCCGCGCCCACCCCGAGATCGCCGCGTTCGTCCGTTGGGTCCGCCGCAAGCCCCCCGGGTTCGTCGACAGCCACGCGAAGCCGAAAAAATAGGGACAGCCGTTTTCGGGCTGTCCCCGGTTGCACGACCGGCGGACCGGGCGCGCGGCCCGGGGTCCCTACGGGCAGACCTGCCGAGAAAGCCGCTCGTGCAGGGTGCCCGGGGCAAGATCCCTCCACGGGGAGCCCCCTGCAGGGCTTCCCGCGACGCGCCTGCCGTCGGCGTCGTAGATCGTCATGGAGAGGCTTCTTGCCCTTGCCGCCTTGCAGTTGAATTCGCTCACCGTGATCGCGTGGTCCGGCGTCCGTCCCTTGTGCTCGCCCGTCGCGGCGAGAAATTTCTCGGCAGACCGTTTCCCGTCCTCGCTGTAGACGGTCTTTTCCCGCACGCTCACCGTCACGTTCGTCTTCTTCACGCTCTGCCTGTCGAAGTAGTGGGCCCCTTTCGACGTCGTGGCGAAGTAAACCCACTCCTCCCCCGCCGCCATGCCCCGTGCGACGGCTGCCAAGAGCGCGGCGAGAACAGCCGCCGCGACGAACGATCGTCTGCTCCGCATGATGTCCCCCTTGTGCCCGTTCATGAGACGCGCCGGGCGGTCGGCAGAAACCGGGTTCAGCCCCGCACTTCACGCGGCTCCGCCGGCGGCCCACCGGAGCAGGGAGCCCGTTCCCTTTCGGTGCCGGCCTTTATGGCCTTGTCCCGGGGTTTCGACAGCCCGGCGGCGATCCGGACGGCGGCGACGGGCAGCAGGACGACGGCGGCCGCGGCAATCGCCGCGGCGCAGACCACCCCGGTGAAAAGCTTTTTCATGGCTCACCCTCTCCTCGTCCATGCCGCCTGTCGGCGGGTTGCCGCGCTTCCCTGCCACGGATTCATCAGGCGCGATACCACTGCTCGATCCCGTCGAAGATCGCCGAGACCCTCAGGGTATGCGCCATGAATTCGTCATACTGCTCGGGCAGCGGGATCCGCGTATCGATGAGGATGCCGAAGTTTCCGTGCTGCAGGGCGTGCCAGTCCCCCCGCTCCTTGAGATTCTTGCAGTATTGCTCGATCTCGGCGGATCGGATCAGGGCGACGAAGAACCCCTTGCGGAGCAGCGTGGCCGCGAGTTCGTGCTTGCCGCAGCGATCCAGGGTCACCAGGACGGAATTCACCGTTTTCTTCACATGCTGGTCGACATTCGTGCTCATGGTCCCTATGCAGGGCGGGTCGGGCTTCCGCCCGTCTGGATGATCCGCTGCGCCCTGCCGTCCCTAATGTCGCTATTCCGATCGCTTCTGTCAAGGCCGGCGGCCGGGGCTGCCGCACCTGTCCCCGGGCGTGTCCGGACGGCCCCGGCAGAGGCGGGTTTGCGATGCCCTGCGCGGCGGGCCGGAGAGCGGCAAGGGAGCCCGCGCAGGGACGACGCGGGACCGAACGGCGGATCCGTGGGACGTCCTCGGGCACAGGCCGACGAAAAAGGGGCCGGCCGAAAACGGCTGACCCCTTCGTTCATGGCGGGCGATCTGGGGCTCGAACCCAGGACCTTTGGTTCCGGAGACCAACGCTCTATCCTGCTGAGCTAACCGCCCGTTGTGTGCCGGCAGACGGAAACCGGGACGGACCGGTGAAATCTCTCCCGGGCCGCACCCGGAAGAAGCCTTTTAGCACGTCCCGTCGAATAAGTTAATACCCGAGAGAGAATTTTTTTTCAAAGCCCGATCCGCCCCGCCCTGCCGGGCCCTCCCGGGCCCGGTCCGAAACGGACCGTCCCAATCCGGCATGCTGAAGTGAACCCGCTGAAATCCAAAGAAAAGTTTCAAGACGATGCCCGAACGGCACGGCCGGATGCGCTGCACGGCAGGGCCTCGAGAAGGGCGGATCGTGCATAACCATTTGAAAATACGCGTTTCGTCCAGCGGCCGGGGCCCGAATCCCCCTTCGGCACGGCAGGTGCTCACGAGGGGTGCAAACCGAAACGCGGATTGCCGCCGACAAAAGGAGACAACATGATGGGACGAATCCTCCGCAAAGAAGAATGCAGGCTGCAGCTGCTCCAGGTCGTCCGTGAGATTCCCGATATCAGGCAGGAAGCGGTGGAGCAGCTGAAGGACCGGATCGGGCGCGGCCGCTACACCGTCGATGCCGACGCTCTTGCCGAGCGGATGATGGGGGAGGCCCTCGCGGACGCCCTCCACAGGTCGCGCAAGCCCCGCCACTGAATCCCGCCCGAGGGTTTACAGGCCCAGCTCGCGGACGATCTTGCGCGCCGCGCGGCTCTGGTTCATCGTGCAGATGTGCAGGCCGCAGACCTCGTTGTGGATCAGGTCCCAGGCCTGCAGCTGGGCGTACTCGATGCCGTACTGCTCCACCTGGTCGGGCTTGTCCTGGAGCCGGCAGAGCTTCTCGCCCAGCGCCGCCGGGATCTTCGACCCGCAGAGCTCCGTGATGCGCAGGATCTGCCTGTAGTTGAGGATCGGGAAGATGCCGGGGATGACGGGCACCCGGATCTTCATCGCCGCCGCCCGGTCGCGGAACCTGTAGAAGTCGTCGTTGTGGAAGAACAGCTGCGTGACGATGAAGTCGGCCCCGGCGTCCACCTTGCGCTTGAGGTTCTTCAGGTCGTCCTCAAGGCTCGGCGCCTCGGGATGCCCCTCGGGGTAGCCCGCCACGCCGATGGAGAAGCCGTTGTGCGCCTTGATGAACTCGACGAGCTCGTTGGCGAACCCGAAGCCCCCCGCGGGCCGGACGAACTTCTCCTCGCCCCTCGGCGGGTCGCCGCGCAGGGCGAGGATGTTCTCGATGTTCTGCGCCTTCATGTCCTCGAGGATGCGGGCGATGTCGTCCCGTGACGAGCCGACGCAGGTCAGGTGCGCGAGGGCCTCGCCGCCGATTGCGTTCTTCACGCGCGAGGCGATCTCGATCGTCTTGTCCCGCGTCCCGCCGCCGGCGCCGTAGGTCACGGAGATGAAGTCGGGATTGAGCTCCTTGAGCTCGGCGATCGTCGCGAAGAGGCTCTCCAGGTTCCCCTCGCGCACGGGCGGGAAGACCTCGAAGGAGAGCGTTCGCTTTTTCTGGTTGAACAAATCGCGGATCAGCATGGGGTTCCCTGCGGAAATTGCCTGTGTAAATGGCACTTCGGGCCGAATCTGTCAACAGATTTTCTCTCACGCCGGTGTTGTGCAACCGCCGGAAATCTGATAGATTCGGCACGGTTGAGGCATGCCGGTATCGAGATGAGCAAACTCCGCAGAGCGATCCTTCCCGCAACCCTGCTTATGGCGGGCCTTCTGGCGACCCCGGCCTGGGGGCTCGTCTACGTCTCCAACATCCGCCACTGGGCCGCGCCGGACTACACGCGCGTCGTCATCGACACGAGCGACGAGGCGACCTACATCGTGACCAAGGAAGGCCGCCGGCTGACCCTGACGGTGAAAAAGGCCGACGTGGCCGAGGACGTGCCCCTGCAGAGCTTCCTGAACAAGCCCGGCATCGAGAAGATCGACGTCACCGCCCTGCCCGACGAGAGCGTCCGCATCGAGATCACCCTCACGCAGGACGTGGAGGCGAAGGTCTTCAAGCTCAAGAAGTTCCTCGACAAGCCCAACCGTATCGTCATCGACCTGCAGTTCCCCGAGGTCGAGGAGAAGGAGAGCCTCAGCCGTCAGGAGGTCAAGAAGCTCCAGAAGGCGAGGATCGTCGTCATCGACGCGGGGCACGGCGGCGAAGACCCCGGCGCCGTCGGCAAGATGGGCACGCGGGAGAAGGACGTCGTCCTCAAGATTGCGAGGAAACTGCGCGACAACCTCAACCGGCGCGAGGGCTACCGGGCCTTCCTGACCCGCACGGGGGACTACTACGTGCCCTTCAAGAAGCGCCTCAAGATCGCCCGGGATTACGGCGCCGACGTCTTCGTCAGCATCCACGCCGACGCGGTGCGCAACCGCACGATCCGCGGGGGATCGGTCTACATCCTCTCCGCGGGAGGCGCGACGAACGAGGCGGCGAGGCTGCTGGCCCGCAAGGAGAACCTCGCCGACGTGATCGGCGGCTGGGCGAACGACGACGCCGTTGACGAGACGGATATCATCACCCTCGACATGGTGATGACCAACACGATCAACCGCTCTCGCGAGCTCGCACAGCTCTCGCTCCGGAGCATGTCCGACATCAACACCCTGAAGTTCACCCAGGTGCAGGGGGCGCCTTTCCGGGTGCTCAAGATGCCTGAAATCCCCTCGGTGCTCATCGAGACGGCCTACATCTCGAACCCCGTGGAGGAGAAACTGCTGCGGACCCCGGCCTTCCAGGACGAGATGGCCGGCGCCATCGCGAAGGCGATCGTGCAGTTTGTCCCCAACGGCCGGCCGCCCGCCCCGGTGCAGCTCGCCAGGGCGGAAGAAAAGGCGGCCCCGGCCGCCGAGCAGGAGGAGAAGAGCGGGAAGCCGCGCCGACGGGAGGGGAGGGCCGTCGAGAAAGCGAAGGAGGACGGCGACGCGCCGCCGGCGGCGAAGGCCTCGAAGCCCCCCGCGGTCGAGGAGCGCAAGGGCGCCGCCCCCGACGCGTCCCGCAAGAGAAAAAACGGGATGGTCACCTACCGGGTGAAAAAGGGCGACACGCTGGAGAAGATCGCGGCCCGTCACGAAACGACGGCGGTCGAGATCGCCCGGCTCAACAACCTGAAGCTCAAGGACCCCCTCTGGGTCGATCGCAAGCTCAAGATCCCGGCGCCCCCGGCGAAGGAGGAGGAGAAGCCGCCGCCCGAGACCGTCACCTACCGCGTGCGCAAGGGCGACACGCTCGAGAAGATCGCCCTGAGGCATCACACGACGGTGCGCTCCATCCGGACCCTCAACCACCTGAAGGCCGATGTGCAGCCGACGCCCGGTCGCACGCTCAAGGTTCCCGTCGGGAAGCCCGACGAGGAGCTGGCCGCCGAGCCCGCCCCGGCCCCGAAAGGGGCGGCGGCGAAGAGACCGCCCGCATCCGGGCAGTCGCCGAAGACGGCGACCTACAGGGTCCGCAAGGGCGACACGCTGGAGAAGATCGCGGCCCGTCACGACACGACGGTGGCCGAGCTCGCCGGGCTCAACCACCTGAAGCCGAAGGACCCCCTCCACGTGGACCGCAGACTGAAGGTTCCCGCCGTCGAGAAGGGGAAGGGCAGGGACGCCCCGGCCGAGAAGAAGCCGGCGGTGACGGCGAAGAAGCCGGCGACCTACACGGTCCGCAAGGGCGACACCCTCGAGAAGATCGCCGAGAAGCACAACACGACGATCGCGGCCCTGATGAAGGCCAACCGGATCAAGCGCAACGATCCCCTGTACGTGAACCGGAAGTTGATTATCCCGTCGGAAGAAGATATTTAGAAAAGCAGGCTTGAGGCTTGAGGCAAAGGGCATAAGGAAAGAAACGGAGGAGCAGAGGGGAGGAAGGGCTCTCCCGCTCACCTTCTTAACTTCTCAACTTCGTCTCCGTCGCCAGGTGTCTGTCATGTCGAATCGCCGTCTGCGGTCTGCGGGGATCATCTGCCTCGTCGCCCTGTTGTGCCTTGCCGGATGCGGTCCCGGTCTCACCCCTGAGGAGAAGAAATACGTGCAGACGCACGAGGAGCCGGGTATCACGGGTTTCGTGGAGAAGCTCCTGTCCCGCTACTTCTTCGCCTCGTCCCTCAGCAGCCGCCCCGACCGTGTCTTCCGGGGGCATACGTCGATCGTCTGGTGCGTGGAATTCAGCCCCGACGGCCGGACCCTCGCCTCGGGGAGCGCCGACAAGGACATCATCGTCTGGAACGCGCAGACGGGGGTCCCCGTGCACACGCTTCGCGCGCACAGGGAGGCGGTGATGCGCGTCGCCTACAGCCCCGACGGCACGGTGCTCGCCTCCGGGGGGAAGGAGCCGGTCATCCACCTCTGGGACACCGGGTCGGGCGAACACATCGGCACCCTTGCAGGACACGCCGGGTGGGTGGTGTCCCTGGCCTTCAGCCCCGACGGGAAGCGGCTGGCCTCGGCCAGCAGCGACCGCCGCGTCATCGTCTGGGACGTGGGAGAGCGGCGGATCGAGAAGGTCCTCGAGGGGCACGGCGACGTGGTCGATGCGGTGGCCTTCGGTCCCGACGGCAGGCGGCTCGTTTCGGGGGGTGACGATCGTGCCGTCATCGTCTGGGACGTGCAGAAGGGCGAGAGGGTCATGACGCTCGAGGGTCATACCAGCTTCCTCAAGGCCGTGGCCTACTCCCCGGACGGCGGGACGATCGCCTCGGGGGGCCTCGACCAGAAGATCATCCTCTGGGATGCGGTCACGGGCCGGCCGATCCGCACTCTCGTCGGACAGGAGGGAATGATCTTCTGCCTGGCCTGGAGCCGCGACGGCAGGCGGATCGCCAGCGGGGGAAACAGTCTCCTCATCTGGGATGCCGCTTCCGGCGAGATCCTGAAAAACATCCGGAGCTTTTACGGGATCGTCAACGGCGTGTCCTTCAGCCCGGACGGCAGGCACCTGGCCACGGCGAATTACGATCGATCGGTCCTGCTCTTCGACAGGATCCCCTGAGTCGGCCGGGGATTTGAATTGATTTTCCCGGCCCCCTCTGGTATAGTCCCTTTCCCCCGACCGGTTATCCTTAAAAACGCAAGGATAACGGGGCCATGGCGCAAAGTGCGCCGGGTTCTCCGGCCGTGCTCTTTAGCCATCAAGCCCTTCGAGGAGGAATGATGATGGAAAAAGAAAAGCCACTGGAGAAGCTGACGGTCAAGGAACTCAGGGAAACGGCCCTGGCCATGGGCGGCATCACCGGGGTCACGGCGATGAAAAAGGAGGAGTTGCTGGCCGCCATCCGCCAGGCCAGGGGGCTCCCCGCGAAGGAAATCCGGGAGAAGCCCGTCGACACAGTGCTGGAGGTCAAGAAGCGGATCCGGGAATTCCGGGCGCAGCGAGAGGAGCTCCGCGAGGCGGGACGCCGCGCCGAGGCGGTGCGGCTCAATCGGCAGATCAGCCGTCTGAAGAAGAAAACCCGAAGGCTGGCCAGAAGGGCCGCCGCCGCGAAGGCGTCGTAAGGGGAGGCGGTCATGTTTGTCGGGCGGCGCATGACGCGGGACGTCGTGGCGGTGACCCAGGACGCCAGCGTCCTCCATGTCCGCAACCTCCTGCGTGACAGGGGCACCATCCAGGCCCCCGTCGCGGAGGGCGGCCGGGTCGTCGGCGTCATCACCGACGTCGACATCCGAGAGAACTCGGCCTCGCCGGCCGACACGCTTTCCGTGCACGAGCTGAACTACCTGCTCTCGGAAATGAAGGCCGGGGACATCATGACGCGAAACCCCGTCACGGTGGGCCGGATACCCCCGTCGAGGAGGCGGCGAAGATCCTCAACGAAAAAAGGATCGCGTGCCTCCCCGTCGTGCAGGACGGTGCTTTGGTCGGCATCATCACGACCTGCGACATGCTCAACGTCCTGCTCGAGGTGATGGGGGTGGGGACGCAGAGTTCGCGCGTCGAGCTCTCCATTCCGAGCGACATGGGCGAGATCTGCAGCATCGCCGGCATCGTGAAGGACCTGGGCCTCTCGATCATCTCCATGGTTTCGACGGTGAACCGGGAGGCCCCGGGGACGCGCTTTTCCGTGCTGCGCGTCAACACGGACGACGTCCGCGAGCTATGCAGGGCGCTTCGCGGTGCGGGATACAAGGGAACGACGGGATATGAAGCGTAACACCGGCGGGCAGGAGCGGATTCGTGGCTGAAGGCGGCCACAGGGTGCTTTCAGCCCTTTTTTTATGCAGAGAGCAACGATGAAAGGGGAGGTTTTATCCGTATGAGCAACGAGAATCTCGAAAGCAAACGCTGGATCATTGCAGGGGCTGCCGTCCTCATGCAGCTCTGTCTGGGGACGGTCTACGCCTGGTCCGTCTTCAAACTCCCGTTGATGAAGGCCCACGGCTGGGGGGAGACCTCCGTCCAGGCCACCATGATGATCAACATGGCCGTCATCGGACTGGCGGCGGCCTTCGGCGGGACCCTGGTGGACAAGAAAGGCCCCCGGTTCGTCGCCACGATCGGCGGCATCCTCTTCGGCTCGGGCGTGCTGCTGGCGGGCTTCGCCGACCAGGTGGGCAACCTGTATCTGCTCTGGCTGGGGTTCGGCGTCATCGGCGGCCTCGGCAACGGCTTCGGTTACGTGACGCCCATCGCGACCCTGATCCGCTGGTTCCCCGACAAGCGCGGCCTGATCACGGGGCTGGCCGTCATGGGCTTCGGCGCCGGCGCCTTCTTCATGGGCAAGATCGCCCCCGGGATGGTCATCAGCATGGGGGTGGCGAAGACGTTCTACATCTGGGGAGTGATCTTCCTGATCGCCGTGACGGGTGCCGCCCAGTTCTACAAGAACCCCCCCAAGGGTTGGCTGCCCAAGGGCTGGACGCCCCCGGCGACGACCGTCTCGGCCGCCGACTCCTTCACCTTCGACGAGGCCATCAAGACGCCCCAGTGGTTCATGCTCTGGGGGATGCTCTTCCTGAACGTCTCGGCGGGACTGGGCCTGATCTCTCAGCTCTCGCCGCTCGCTCAGAACGTCGTCAAGGCCGCGTCGCCCGGGATCTCAGCCTCCGAGCTCGCCATCGCCGGCGGGACGATCCTCGCCATCGCCTCGATCTTCAACGGGCTGGGGCGGCTCTTCTGGGCGTCGCTGTCCGACAAGATCGGCCGCAAGGCGGTCTTCATGACCATGTTCGCCAGCCAGGCGGCCCTCTACATCCTGCTGCCCCAGATCAGCAACCAGCTGATGTTCACGGTCATCGCCTGCTACCTGCTGGCCTGCTACGGCGGCGGGTTCGCCACAATGCCCCCCTTCGCGGCCGACTCCTTCGGCCCCGGCTACATCGGGAAGGTTTATGGCATCATGCTGACGGCGTGGGGCTGTGCCGGCGTCGTGGGGCCCCTGGTCTTCGCCCAGATCCCGGGCCAGGCCCTCTACGTGGCGGCTGGCCTCCTGATCTGCGGGTTCGTCCTGGCCCTGAGCTACAGACCGCCGGCACGGAAGGCCAGGGCGTAAGAAAGGGTCCAGGGCAAAGGGTAAATGCAGGGGCGGACCTCACGGGGTCCGCCTCTTTTTTCGAAGAAAATCCCCCTCGATCCCTCTTTGACAAAGGGGGATGAAGGGGGGATTTTTTCTTGAACGTCGCCTCCAAGGTCCCGGGCACGGTCCTCGCCCTGCACATCAGGGACAACCCGCTCGTCAAGAAGGACGAGGTGATCCTCCAGATCGATCCCGTGGATTAACGTGTCGCCCGGCAGGAGGCCGAGGCCAATCTCGAGAAGGAGAAGGCGCGGCTCACCGAGGTGCGAAGCCGCGAGGCCACGACCGAGAAGCAGTTCGTGGAGATCCGCGCGTCCCTGGAAGCCGCCCGCTGCGCCCTCAAGGCGCAGGAGGCGCTCGCCTGGGGAAGGCCGTCACGGACCTCAAGCGCGCCGAGCCGCTCAACCAGGAGAAGATCGTCACCCAGGAATACTGCGATCAGCGAAGAACGAACAACGACGTCACCGTCGCCCAGGTCAAGGCGGCGGGATCGGGCCGGGCACAGCCCGCGGGTGAGTGACGGTCATCTCGTCGCGTAGAGAAACATCAGGAACAGCAGGGCAAAGAGCAGAAACCCGTATGCCGAGAGGACCGGATGAATCTTCATCTGCTATTTCTTGACGAAATACCTGTGGATCGCGTTGATGAGGGACGATACCTCGGTTCCCGCCGGGGATTTCGCCCGGGGCGGGGCCGTTTCGAAATACCGGATGAGGGCGCGCACAATGGCCTTTTCCTCGTGCGCCCGCTTCCGCTTGGCCGCTGCGGTGGGTAGATCCTGAGTCGGCATGTCATTCCCCTGTCCCGATCGGATTACCCCCTTATCTCTCGGGTCCCAGTGTGCAGGTTTCGGCGGGGGAAAGCAATTCGACGAAAGTATGATTTTTTTCTACGACGGGAGTATGAGGTGGTCGTGGCTGGCGGTAAGCAATCAGACAAACTCGGCGCCGTCGATGGACGGGGGGCGGAAAAAAGGCGGGCATCAAGCCCGCCTTTTCCAGAACTGACGAATGAACGAACGAACCAGCCGTCCTTATGCCGCCTCGATCTTGACGGCACAGACCTTGTACTCCGGGATCTTGCACACCGGGTCGAGGGCCGGGTTGGTCAGGATGTTGACCGGAGCCTCCCGGAAGTGGAAGTTCATGAAGACGGTTCCCTCCGGGGCCCGCGTCGTCACGTCGGCCCTGGCCTCGACAGCGCCTCGTCGCGAGGCGACGCGGACGGTCTTCCCGTCGGTGATCCCGTATCGCTCGGCGTCTTTCGGGTTGATCTCCACGAGGCTCTGGGGGCAGCGCTCGTTGGTGCCCCGCGAGCGGCGGGTCATGGTGCCCGTGTGGTACTGGTACAGGACTCGGCCCGTCGTGAGGTAGAGCGGGTAGTCCTTGTCGGGCACCTCGTCGGGCGGGATGAACTCGATGGGCGCAAAGAGCCCCAGTCCCCTGGTGAAGCGGTCCTTGTGCAGGAACTTCGTGCCCGGGTGATCCGTGTTGGGGCAGGGCCATTGCAGGCCCTGTCGGCTGATCCGCTCGTAGGTGATGCCGGTGTAGCTGGGCGTCAGCTCGCGGATCTCGTTCCAGAGCTCCCGGGGCTTGGCGTACTTCATGGGGTATCCCATGCGGGTCGACAGATCGGCGATGATCTCCCAGTCCGTCCGGGCCTGCCCCGGCGGTTCGACGGCCTTGCGGACGCGCTGGACACGCCGCTCCGTGTTCGTGAAGGTGCCGCCCTTCTCGGCGAAGCAGGCCGTGGGAAGGACGACATGGGCGAACGCGGTCGTCTCGGTGAGGAAGATATCCTGCACGACGAAGAGTTCGAGCTTCTGCAGCGCCTTTTCGAGGTGGCGCAGATCCGGGTCCGAGAGCATCATGTTCTCGCCCATGCAGTAAAGGGCCTTGAGCTTGCCTTCGTAGGCGGCCTGGGACAGCTCGACGACGGTCAGTCCCGGCTTGGCGGGCAGCGGGACGCCCCAGGCCTTTTCGAATTTCTGCCGTGCGGCCTCCACCGTGACGTTCTGGTAGGCCGGCAGGACGTTGGGCAGGCAACCCATGTCGCAGGCGCCCTGGACGTTGTTCTGGCCGCGCAGGGGGTTGATGCCGCAGGATTCGTAGCCCACCTTGCCGCAGAGCATGGCGAGGTTGGCGAGTGACTTCACGTTGTCCGTGCCCGTCCGGTGCTGGGTGATCCCCATGGCGTAAAGGATGGTGGCCTTCGGGGCCGTGGCGTAGAGACGCGCGGCGGCCCTGAGCTGCTCGGCCGGGATGCCCGTGATGGTCTCCACGTACTCGGGCGTGTACTTCTCGACGACCTTGCGCACGTCCTCGAAGCCTTCCGTGCGCTTCTCCACGTAGTCCTTCGCATAGAGGCCCTCGGCGATGATGACGTTCATCATGCCGTTGATCCAGGCCACGTCCGTCCCGGGCCTCTGCCGCAGGAAGAGGCTCGAGTACTTGACGAGCGGGATCTCGCGGGGCTCGATGACGATGAGCTTGGCGCCGCGCTTGCGGACGGCGCGCTTGACGTACATGCCCACGATGGGGTGGGTCTCCGTCGTGTTGGATCCCGTCACGAGGATCACGTCGGCGAACTCGATCTCCTCGATGGAGTTCGTCATGGCGCCGCTGCCGAAGGAGGCGGCCAGACCGGCCACCGTGGCGCTGTGTCAGAGCCGCGCGCAGTGATCGACATTGTTGGTGCCGATCGCCGCCCGCATGAATTTCTGGAAGACGTAGTTGTCCTCGTTGGTGCAGCGCGCCGAGGAGAGCCCCCCGATCGCGTCGGGGCCGTGCTTGGCCTTGATCTCCTTCAGTTTGTCGGCGATGAAGTCGAGCGCCTCGTCCCAGCCGGCCTCCTCGAGCTTGCCGTTTCGGCGGATCAGCGGCGTCTTCAGCCGGTCGGGGGAGTGGATGAAATCGTTGGCGAAGCGGCCCTTGATGCAGAGGCTCCCCCAGTTGGGCGAGCCGTGGGCGCGGTCGGAGGTGGTCTTGACGACCTTGCCGTTGAAGACGTTGAGGTCGATCTGGCAGCCCACGCCGCAGTAGGTGCAGGTCGTGCGGACCCTCTCGATCTCCCAGGGGCGTCCCTGGAAGCGGCCCTGCTTGTTGATGATGGCTCCCGTGGGGCAGTCTTGCATGCACTCGCCGCAGAAGACGCAGGCGGAGTTGATGTAATCCACGTCGAAGGCGGGCCCCACCTTCATGCGGTTGCCGCGCTGGGCGAAGTCGAGCACCTCGTTGACCTGGATCTCGTTGCAGCCCCGGATGCAGCGGCCGCAGAGCACGCACTTGTTGAGATCGCGAAAGATCATCGTGTTGGAGTTATCCGCGGGGTAGCCCGGGGGGTCGATCTCGAAGCGGGGCTTCTCGATCCCGAGCCGGTAGACGAGGTCCTGCAGCTCGCACTGGCCGTTGGATTCGCACTGCAGGCAGTTGTGGTCGCCCGAGGCCCAGATGAGCTCCACGATCATCTTGCGTGCCTCGGTCACCCGGGGGGTGTCGGTCCGGATCTTCATGCCGGGGCTGGCCGGCATGGCGCAGGAAGCCACGAGGTTTCTCGCGCCCTCCTGCTCGACGACGCAGACGCGGCAGGCGCCCACGAGGGTCGTGGCGGGGAAATAGCAGAGCGTGGGGATGAAGACCCCGTTCTTTTTCGCGACGTCGAGAATGGTCTGCCCGGCCGTGGCCTGGCACTCCTTTCCGTCGATGAAGATGGTGAATCTGCCGTTCATTCTTTCCTCCCTCCCCGTGAGTCAATCGAAGGATATATAAACCATGTGGTCTTCGAGCGCCAGCACTATTTTGCCCTTTAACCCAGGGGGGTTATGGCCGTCACGCGCTTCAGCAGGGAGCCCCGGGCGCCCGCGCCGCGGGTGATGTCGGAGACGACGACCCGGCCCGCCATGAGCGTCCGCTCGCCTGGGACCCCCGACTCGCGAAGACCCCAGGCGCTGTGGATGGCGTAGGCCTTCCCGTCGACGATGCCGAGGTGGATCATGATATGGCCCGGAAGGTGGAGCAGGGCCGGCCGGTGGCCGAGTTCCTTCAGGATTTTGAGCTTGTCCGCCTCCGGGAGGTCCCCCGTCTCCCGGCGCCCCGCCGGGTTGAGGGACGCCTGGCGGCGGCTGTTGCGGGGCATGGCGAACCCGAAGGTCGAGAAGACGTCCATGACCAGCCGCGAGCAGTCGCGCCCGTCGAACAGGTCTCCCCAGCCGTAGGGGTGCCCCTCGAGCTTGAAGAGCTGCCGGTAGAGGTTCCGGGCCGTGTAGGGCAGGTACCCGACGCTCACGTCGGCGTCTGCGGGGATGTAGCCCGTCACGAACCGCACCGAACCGTCGGGCGCCCGCCAGGGCAGGGTGACGGCGTAGTGCCGGGCGGCCGTTTCCACGTGAGGGAGCCGCGTGCCCATTGGGATGGACGCCGCGTGCACCGAGAACGCCCGGTCGGCGTAGACGGCGACCCTGCTGCCCGTGGCCACGAGGGGCCTGGACCGGGCGAAGGAATCGATCGCCGATTTGTCGCCGAGGGCGACGGCGGCCGACGGGACCCACCCCTTCGTGTAGGCCGTCTGCACGAACGACCAGGAGCCGTCGGTGCTCCTGTGCAGGACGGCGACGGGGTTGCCGCACTCCAGGGTGGAATACTGGAACCGGTCGAACTCGTTGCCGAAGGGCCGGTCGTAGAAGGCCTCGTTCGTGGGCAGCCTCCGCAGGCTCACCCGGGCCGTGACGAGACCCCAGGCGGGGCGGATGACGGCGGGCACGGCCCCGATGAAGGCCTCGATGCGGTCGTAGAAGGCGGGCGGGATGGGCCGGTTGGTGTGGTCGTAGCCCTTCGTCTGACGTGATTCGGCCAGCACCTCGGCGATCGCCCTTCGCACGACGGTGCCCTCGAGCGGGTCCGGGGTCGCGAAGACGTCGGTCAGCTCCGTCTCCGCAAGGCCCAGGGCGGCGCGGTTCATCGCCTCGATCCCCTCGGGGGTGAGGATCGGGCGGTCCGGTTCGGGGTGTCTGGCGATCCAGTAGTCGGCCTTCTCCTGCCCCGGCTGCACGCCGGGCAGGGGGGCCGGGGCCGTCTCCCACTGCTCGGCGGGACAAAGCCCCGCGGAGAGGGCGACGAGGATCAGGGCGATGAGGATATTCAGGAAGCTTCTCATGAGGTCCTTCACTTCCGTTCGCCGCCCTGCGTCGCAGGCAGCACCTGCCGGTCCAACCTTCTCACCTTCTTACCTTCTCAACCTCTTCTTCAGCGAAGCGGAAACTCCGAGAGCTTCACGAAACGAAACCCCCTCTCCCGCAGCCGGGGTACGGCGTCCATCACGCCCGCCGCCGTCCCGCTGCGGGGCTGGTTCATGTGCAGGATGACGATCGCCCCGGGTTCGGCCTTGAGCAGGGCCTGCCGGACCTTCTCCTGCGGCCACGTGGCGCCCGCATCGCCCAGGACGGTGTAGTTGACCACCTCGCAGCCCAGCTCGCCCGCCACCTTCACGGCCACCTCGTCGCAGAAGGCCGTGCCCGGGCGGTAGTATTTCGGCCGGCGGCCCGTGGCGGCCTCGATCCTGCGGCCGTTCTTCTCGATCTCGTCGACCAGCTCGCCCACGCTGCCCGTTCCCCGGATGCCGTAGGCGGATCGGCCGTTCACGGAGGCAGGCCTGTGGGCGAGGCCGTGATTGGCGATTTCGAAGAGGGGATCGGCGGCCAGCGCCTTGAAAACGGCCGGGTTGGCCTCGATCCAGCTCCCGCTGACAAACAGGGTGGCGGGGATCTGTTCTTTGCGCAGGTATTCGATCAGGGCGCTGTCGAAACGGCTGCCCCGGGGGCCCCCGCAGGCATCGAAGGTCAGGGCGATGACCGGCTCGGCGGTGTCGAGCCGCGTCCTGACGCCTGCGACCCGCTCGCCCCAGTCCTTCGGGGCCCTGTTCCGGTAGGCGGCGACGATCTGCTTCTTCCGGAGCTGCTCGGGGCTCGCCGCTGACCTGGGCGCCGCGGCCCGGGCGGTGTCCGCCGCCGCGGGCGCCTGCTCCTCTGGGTGACGGACTTTCTTGCGCACGACGGGCGCGGAAGGGGGCGCCTGCGCAGCAGGGGGTGCCTCCCGGATCGCTTCCTGCGCGGCGCCGGTCTGCCCGGGCCCGGAGCCCGACGCCGAACAGGGGATGAGAAGGAGAAGCGCGGCGATCAAAAACGCTGTTTTCATGCGGGGATTGCCCTTTCCCGGCGATCTCGCCGTCAGCGGCGGCATCTTACCAGAAAAGACTCCCCGACTTAAGCCCTATTTTCGAAAAAACGGGCCGGCCCGTCAGAAGAAAGTATGAGGCCGGCACCTGCCCGATCATACTTCCGTCGTAGCGAATCCTCCCCGGGTCTCACCCGAAAGTGGGTCCCCAAAATGATACTCCCGCCCGATTGTCTTGCCTTCCCGTTCCGTGAATAATCGGCCCCTGTGCCGGGGATCGCCGCATCTCCCCGGCGGCTGCGGGAAATGGGGCCCGCAGGGCAAGAACCGAGATTCGAGAGAGATCATCGAGGGTCATGCTCCGGCGTTCCTGGATAGGGAGGGGGATCCTGTGCGCCCTGGCCGCACTGCTGCCGCTTGCGCCCGGCTGGGCGTCCGCGGGCGGCGGCAGCCTCTCCTACGAGGGCGCCGTCGGCGATGCCCTCCGCCATTGCACCCGCCTCGAGGTGAAAAAAGAGGAGATCCGCATCAGCGAGGCCTCCTGGCGGCAATCCCTCTCCAGCCTCTACCCCACCGTCGCGCTCAACGGACGGCTCGAGCGGTTCGGCAACCTCGCCGGCCCCGCGGGCATCGGGACGATCAACGGGCAGGTGGTGGGCGGCCTGCAGGACGAGTGGCGCTCCTCCGTCTTCGTGCTGGGCGAGTACACGCTCTCCAACTGGTTCAAGAAGCGCCACGAGAGCCGTTACCACGAACGGCTCACCGAGGCGTCCATCCTCGACGGCGAGGCGGAGAGGAAAAAGATCGTCCTCGAGGTCACCGACCTCTACGGCTCCCTCGCCGAAGGGGCCATCCGCCTGCGCTACCTCGGCCGGATGATCGACACGATGAGGGAGGCCGTCGCCCTGCGCGCCGCGGCGCACAGGGAGGGCGAGATCTCCCGCGAGGACCTTCTGCGCGCCGAGGTCCAGGTCGTCGACCTGGAAAAGGAGCGCACCGAGGCCGCCCTCCGGTTCAAGGAGAACCTCACGCGCCTGACCCTCTACACGGGCGTCGAGTACGGGGAGGACGTCACGGTCCAGGGCCTGGGAGCCGTCGCGGAGGTCTCCGAGCGCCCCGTGGCGGAGCGCGTCGAGCAGACCCCCGAGTACCGGGCGAAGCGGAAGGAAGTGGAGGCGCAGCGGGAGAAGGGCCGCGCGGCGCGGAACAACCTCCTGCCGGACGTGGGCGTCTACGGACGCTACGACTTCTACGGCCGCAGCCCCGAGGTGTACGACTCCATGAGGGAGATGGACAAGAACTCCTGGAACGCGGGCGTCTACATCTCGATCCCCCTCTTCGACGGCGGGCTGCGCAGGTGGGAGCGCGAGCGGGCGGCCCGGGAGCTCCGGCGGCAGGAGCTTTCGCTGCGGGTGCTCGAGGAGGAAAAGCGCAGGGATTCGTCGGGCCTGCTCGTCAAGCTCCGGGAGCTCGACCGGACGATCGCCCAGTACCGGCAGCTGCTGGCGCGCTACGAGAAGCTCCTCGCCATCGCCGCGGGGGCGGCGGCCCTGGGCGGCCGCAGCCGGGCGGAGCTCCTGGAGAGCGGCAAGGAGGCGCTCGCCGTCGAGCGGGACCTGGAAGTGTGCATGAACCAGCGGGCCGTCGCGGAGCGGAAGTACCGGCTGGAGACGGATTTCGCGCGTGCCATGGAGGATCTCGATGGAAACGGGACTGATCGCCATTGAAATCGCCGCACGGATCCACTCCGTCCCGATGGACCTGCAGTCCGTCCGGAAGAAGTATTTCGTGCAGGGGGAGCTCTCCCCCGAAGAGATGATCCGGATCCTGCGGGACCACGGATTCAAGGCGAGGCACCGCAAAATCGCGGGCCTCGAGGAGCTCAAGGGCTACCCGCTGCCGCAGATCCTGCTCGCGCCCGAGGGGGGCTACCACGTCCTCATCGGGATGAAGGAGGGCAAGTGCCTGATCTTCGACACCGGGCGGAAGGCCATCCGCGAGGTCGACGAGGCGGGCCTCGGGGGGCTGTGGTCCGGCGAGGTCGTGGCGCTGCGGCCCCGGTTTCGCCAGGCCGAGTTCGCCGGCGGCTTCCAGTGGCTCTTCCTGGAGTTCTTCCGCTTCCGCTCCATCTTCTACGAGGTCGTGGGCGCCTCGTTCTTCATCCAGTCCTTCGGGCTCGTGACGCCGCTGTTCATCCAGGTCATCATCGACAAGGTGCTGCCCCACCGCGCCCTCTCGACGCTGCAGGTCGTGGCGGCGGCCTTCCTCGCGGTGGTCGTCTTCGAGTCCTGCATGCACTTCCTGCGCAACTACCTCCTGTACCACACGGCCAACAAGATCGACGCGGGGCTCGGGGCCCGGGTGTACCGGCACCTGCTGTCGCTGCCGTACCGCTACTTCGAGACGCGGCGGGTGGGCACCATCATCGCCCGGGTGCGCGAACTGGAGAACCTGCGGCAGTTCATGGCCAACGTCTCGCTCACGGTGCTCCTCGACACGGTCTTCTCCTTCGTCTTCATCGCCGTCATGGCCCTCTACAGCCCGGCGCTCACCCTGCTGGTCCTGGGCTTCGTGGCCGTCATCGCCCTGGTGTCCTTCGTCGCCACGCCGCACATCAAGGCCAGGCTCGACGAGAAGTTCCACAGGGGCGCCATGGCGCAGTCCTTCCTGGTGGAGTCCGTCACGGGGATCCAGACGGTGAAGTCCATGGCCCTCGAGGGCAAGATGGTGCGCAACTGGGAGAATCACCTGGGGGACTACATCCGGTCGGCCTTCAACCTGGCCAACGTGGGCAACGCGGCCGTCACCGCCTCGCAGACCCTGCAGAAGCTCATGACCCTGGCCGTGATCTACTTCGGCGTGGGCCTCGTCTTCGACAACCGGCTCAGCGTGGGCCAGCTCATCGCCTTCCAGATGTTCGCCTCGCAGCTCAGCGGCCCCGTCCTGCGCCTCGTGCACCTGTGGCAGGACTTCCAGCAGGCGCGGCTCTCCCTCGAGCGCATCGGCGACATCGTCAACACGCCCTCGGAGGTGACGGGCGGCTCCGTGTCGCTGAGGGACCTCAAGGGCTTGATCGCGTTCAGGGACGTCAAGTTCCGCTACGCCCACGACGGGCCGCTCGTGCTCGACGGGGTGAGCCTCGCGGTCCGGCCCGGCGAGATGATCGGCATCGTGGGCCGCAGCGGCTCGGGCAAGAGCACCGTGGCCAAGCTCGTCCAGCGACTCTACCACCCGCAGGAAGGCGTCATCGCCGTCGACGGCATCGACCTGCGGCACATGGACCCGCTCTTCCTGCGCTCGCGGATCGGCATGGTGCCCCAGGAGAGCTTCCTCTTCAGCGGCACGATCCGCGAGAACATCGCCATGGCCATGCCCGACGCGGACATGGAAAGGGTGATCGCCGCCGCGCGTATCGCCGGGGCCCACGAGTTCATCAGCGAGATGCCCCTGGGCTACGACACCGTCGTGGAGGAGCGGGGCGTGTCGCTCTCCGGAGGGCAGCGCCAGCGGATCGCCATCGCGAGGGCGCTGATCACCGACCCGCGGATCGTCATCTTCGACGAGGCCACCAGCGCCCTGGACTACGAGTCGGAGCGGGCCATCAAGGGCAACCTCGGACACATCCGCAAGGGCCGCACCGTCATCCTCATCGCCCATCGGCTCAACATGATGAGGGACTGCGACCGGATCCTCGTCTTCGACCGCGGCCGCATCGTCGAGGCGGGCGATCACGCATCGCTCTTGAAGAAGGGAGGTCTCTATGCCCATCTTTGCAGGCAGCAGGAAATCGAAGGCGACGGAGCCGCACGAGTTCAGGCCCATCCTGGCTGAGATCCAGGAGCGGCCGCCCAACCCGGCGGGACGGATGTTCCTGTGGGTCCTGATGGCGCTGCTGGTGGCGGCGGGGCTGGGCCTCTTCCTGGTCGAGGTGGACGTCGTCGTCTCGGCCCGCGGCAGGATCGTCCCCCTGGGCGACGTCAAGACGCTGCAGCCCCTGGAGACGGGCGTGGTCAGTGCCATCCGCGTCAGGGAGGGCGACACCGTCGCGCAGGGGGCGACCCTCCTGGAGGTGGACACCGCCCTGGACGCGGCGGACCTGGAGGGCAAGGAGAAGAACCTGCGGTTCTCGCGCGCGGCCGCCGAGCGGATCGACGCCGTGCTGGCCGGGAGGCCCTTCCGCCCCAACGGCGACACGGAGCCGGAACTCGCCCGGGCCCAGCGCCGGCTCTACGAGACGCAGACGGCCCTCTACCGCTCGACGCTCGGCGAGAAGGAGAAGGCCCTGCGCGAGGCCGAGGCGGCCCTCCATGCGGTGCGGGAGGAGCGCGGAAGGCTCGAGGGCGTCCACCGGATCGTCTCGGAGGAGGAAAAGAGGCAGAAGTCCCTCGCGGCCATCGGGGCCCTGGCCGAGAGCCGCTGGCGCGAGAAGGCGAGGGAGCGGCTGCAGGTCGAAAAGGAGCTCGAGCAGAAACGCGGCCAGGCCGAGGAGACGAGCTGGCGCGTGCAGCGGCTGCGAGACGAGATGGAGACGTTCCGCCACGCCTTCTGCGAGAGGCTGCTCGCGGAACTCTCGGGCAACATCCAGGGTCGCAACACCCTCGAGTCGGAGGTCGACGGCATCCGCTTCCGCAAGCAGAAGCGCCGGATCACGGCGCCCGTGAGCGGCACGGTCCACCAGCTCCACGTCAAGACCGTGGGCGGCGTCGTCACGCCCGCCCAGCCGCTGGTGAGCCTCGTGCCCGAGAACACCCCCATCGTGGCCGACATCCTCGTCGTCAACCGCGACATCGGCTACGTGCGGCCGGGGCAGCGCTGCGTCGTCAAGGTGGACACCTACGACTTCCAGAAGTACGGCACCGTGGAGGGCGCCGTCGAGACGGTGAGCCCCTTCAACGTGGAGAGCCGGGAGAAGACCACCGACGGCTACCCCGTCTTCGTGAACCTCGCCGCCACGGAGCTCAAGGCGAAGGACGGCGCCGCCTTCCCCCTGAGGCCCGGGATGGCCGTCACGGCGGAGATCCACGTGGGCAAGCGGCGGGTCATCGAGTTCTTCCTCTTCCCGATCGTCAAGCACCTCGACGAGGGCCTGAAGGTCCGCTAAAGCACTTTGGGGTCAGGTCTTGCATTTAAACATCCCCAGAGGTGAGAAACTCCATGGCACGCCCGCTTCGCATAGAATACCCCGGCGCCCTGTACCATGTCACTTCCCGCGGCAATGCCAAGGCGAAGATATATTTCGACGAGCACGATTACAGGACGTTTCTCGACGTTTTGGACTTCGTCGTGAAGCGATTCAATTGGCTTTGCCATGCCTACTGCCTGCTGCCCAATCATTACCACATGCTCGTCGAGACCCCGGAGGGCAACCTTTCCGGGGGAATGAGACAACTCAACGGCATTTACACCCAGAAGTTCAACTGGAAACACTCTCGCTGCGGTCATCTCCTGCAGGGGCGCTACAAGGCGATCCTGGTGGACAAGGACGAATACCTCCTGGAGCTGGCCCGCTACCTCATGCTCAATCCGGTACGTGCGGGCATTTGTGAGCATCCCGAAGAGTATGCCTGGAGCAGCTATCGGGCAACCCTGGGCAAGGAAGTGGCTCCCGAGTTTCTGACTACAGACTGGTTGCTGGCGAAATTCGGCGATAAACGAGGCAGGGCCCGGAGACGCTTTGCGGACTTTGTGCAGGCGGGGATGAAGCGTACGGTGTCCCCGTGGTCGAATCTCAAGGGTCAGATCTACCTGGGCGACGCGACGTTTGTGGAGAATGTGCTGCGAGAATATCCCGGACGGGGTGACAAACTGCAGGAAATACCGAAGGAACAGAGATACGCAGGCAGGCAGAGCCTGGAAAAGCTGTTCGAGGGCAATACCCGGACGGACAAAAGAAGGCGCAACCAGGCCGTTTACAGGGCTCATGTCGAGCAGGGGTACAAACTCCTCGAGATCGCGGAATTCCTGGGGATGCATTACGCATCGATCAGCAGGATCGCGGGGCAGGTGGGACGAGAAATGCTTAAATACAAGACCTGACCCCAGTGTCATTTATCCACAGGGGTGCAACCGATGCTGCCGTATCTAATACCGACGGGATTAGATTTTGCACGATTTCTACGACGCGGTTCGTATTTTTCACGGGTGCCGGATTTTTACTTGATCTTTGCCGTCGTTTTCCTTTTAATCGCAGGCGGTATCAACCTCCTTCCACATAACAGGCGTCCCCGCCTGTACCGCGAACACCCTGACTGAGGAGGGGCAGTCGGGCTGTTGAACGCTATGTGGACCCCATCACTGCGGCATCTACGTTTCACAGTAACCTGCGCTTGTACGGACTATGCACATCGGGGGTGTACGGCTATGGATACGATAGTCATGCTGGTCTGCCTGGCTGCACTGATCCTGCTGACGATCGGGTATCTTGCGTACATCACGCGCAAGCCGATTGAGTAGATAAGACTGGTGCGGGTGTCGACGAGAAGCAGAAGAGCCTTCGGTGAAGATGTGCGGGCCGTCGGACCGAGGGCCGATCGTACGGCAAAGCCTTGCAATGGGATTGGCGGAGGGAGAGTTCATTTGCCTGCAAGAGGGGTCAGCGAGTGTCTGTAATCGTCCTGGGCCTGATGGGGCTGTATGTGGTCGTCGCAGCGATTGCTGTCCGGCTGGTCTGGAAGCGGACGGCAAGGAAGTTCTATCGATGGATGGCCGTCGCCGTCGCCGTTCTTCTGCCCTCCTGGGATGCGGTGCTGAGCACCGTCTTTTTTTATGCGGCGTGTCCCTTGTTCTCCAAAGCGGAGATCTATGAAACGGCGGAGACGGAGGGGATATATTACGAGGGTTATTTGCGTAATACAGTTTATGTTGGAAGAAGCTGGTATGGACGAGAAGTAAGCAGAATTGGTCTTACGACCAACGAAGATATCAGGAAGGGTTATAAATACCTGGAATTCTTGGTCACAAGGCAGCATGGACTTGACAATAAAGTAAGTACCTTACCTCACCCAATTGTCTATCGATGTATTGAAGACCTACAAGATCCTAGGCATCCCTGGATAACCCACACGCAATGTTCGCCGATTGCTGATATAAAAAGTAAGTATGTAGTCAAATCTGATTACTGCTCATATCATCTTATCGGATTGAGTTATGTGAAGATATTTGAACGTACAACGGGACGATTAATGGCTGAATATCGGCAAATCGCAAGATATCCATATGCCGGTGCCCCCTTTTTCCCCTTTTTTACATGGTTGAATTGGGATCATGGGGAATTCAGAGGCGGCATAAACACTTTAAGATGTCCTAAAGAATCTGAATTCTTTACCTTCCAGTATCGGGTACTGAAGCTTAAGAAATAGCATGGTGCGGAGGGATTATGGCTGTCGGAGTGAATGACAGTTTTATCGTGGAAAAAGCTTTAGACTACGCAAAGCTATGCGAACTGTCCAAAGCTGAGTGGGTGTGGAATGCTGGGGAATGGATTCTTGATAGTGAACAATATGGCGCATTGTGGGATGAAATGCGCAGAAAATATTACCAAGTGCTTTGCTTTAAAGACGATACGCAAGATTCAGGCTATTCTGGGGTCCTATTTTATGATTTTGTAGAAAACAGAGCGGTTCTCGTCAACAGGGGATCAGACGGCCTCGATGATGCGGGAGCAGATACCAGCATTGCCGCCGGCAATGTGCCGGCCGAACAATTTCGTTCGATGGTCGAGTTCATCACTTACTGCCAGACGAGCGATGCAATCCGTCTTGGAGCTTTCGACGTCGTCGGTCATTCGCTGGGCGGCTGCCTCGCACAGATTGCCAAGGCAACCTATCCTTCCGAAGTCCGGGATGTGTACACGTATAATGCACCCGGCGCACAGTATCTCGCGCAGAGCTTCACGGTGGAGACCGCATCGGCAACCCCGGGTAAATTGATCGTGACGGATGGCCATTCCTCATACGAATGGGATTCCTACGTGTGGGATAGGTATCAATCATTCTTCGCCAATAGAATCGGTCTCGACAGCAGCCATGTCTACAACCTATCGGGTCTTGTCGGCCCGTCCCCCATTGCAAACCACGACCGGGATATCGGCGGCGAGGTCTTTCTCGACAGTGCTTCCCATTATATCGATTCCGTGATCAAGTCCATCGAGAGGGGCACGTACTACATCGATCCCCGGAACCCGGTAAGCGCGATTATCGGCAGCAGCAGGGATGAGAGGCTTTTGGCGAACTACAACAGCGGGAAGTATTCCGTGTATTCGACCCGAAGTGTCACGCTCGTCGGGGGCCATGGCAGCGATACACTATGGGGCGGCGACGGCGGCGACTGGCTGTATGGCGATCTGTACGCCGGGTTCAGTGACGATGACAGGAGAAGGACAGGAAATGTGTCCGGCGGCCCCGGCAATGACACCCTGATCGGCGGAAAGGGAGATGACCGCCTCTATGGCGGGCCCGGGAGTGATACCTATTATTTCTATGCCCTTGACGGCAACGACACGATCCGGGATTCGGAAGGGAGCAACACGATCATTTATAAGGGTAATGGCAACGGGAATACCCGGGTCCTCCGTGATTTCTATCGATCGCAGAACGATGCGGAGCTATGGAAAACCGCGGACGGAAAGACCCAGATCGGCCACGGTTCATCGTGGATTATAGATCTCCCGGGCGGCGGGACCATTACTCTCGAAGATTTTCAAGCCAGCGCATTCGGCATCCGCCTGATCGATCTCCCGCAACTTCCCTCCCGGGGCCGGGTCGTCCTCGGCACTCCCGCGGCCGACCTCGTTCTATCCGACGGCTCCGGCGACGATCTCATCGACGGCGGGGCGGGCGATGACGACATCTACGCCTGGCAGGGCGGAAACGACTGGCTCGTGGGCGGCGAGGGGAGCGACATCCTGAACTCCTACCGGGCGGTGGGCAGCAACGACGTCCTGGAGGGCGGCTCGGGGGCCGACCTCCTGGCGGGCGGGCCCGGAGACGATCTGCTCTTCGGCGAGGTCTACGGCGAGATGGCAAGTCTCATCGAGGCCGGGGAGGTCGCGCTGAGCGAGACGGGCAAAGGCGACCTCATCTCGGGCGGCTTCGGGGACGACTTTATCTACGGCTCCAACCGCGGCGATGTGCTCATGGGCTTTGACGGGCGCGATCTGATCGTGGGCGGCGGCGGTGACGACGCCATCTTCGGAGACGACGACTACGGTCTTGCCACGCGCGACTGGTCCTTCACCATCACGCAGGGCGTGAGCGTCAGCCTCAACGGCCTGATTCTCGAGACGGGCACCGCCCCGGGAGACGACGCGATCTACGCCGGCACGGGAAACGATTTCGTCTACGCAGGAGGCGGAAGCGACGAGGTGTACGGCGGCGACGGCAACGACACGATCCTCGGGGAGGCGGGCGACGATTTCATCTCCGGGGATGCAGGCGACGACATCCTGGAGGGCGATGCCTCGTGGGTGGCCGTTGCGGACCAGGGCAACGACTACATCGACGGCGGGGCGGGAAACGACCTGATCCGGGGCCAGGGCGGATCGGATGACCTCTTCGGCGGCGACGGCAACGACACCATTTACGGTGATGAAGGCGACGATTACCTCGACGGAGGATCGGGTGACGACAATCTCTATGGCGGAGCGGACAACGACACGATCTTCGGCGGCGAGGGAATCGACCGCCTCGAAGGCGGAGCCGGGGACGACTACCTCGACGGCGAGGGCGGAGACGACACGGTCGCGGGTGAAGGCGGGGCTGACGTCCTGTTCGGGGGCGAGGGCAACGACGTGCTGCACGGGGATTCCGGCGACACCGCACCGGGCGATCAGGGCGATGACTACCTGGACGGGGGCGCGGGTAACGACACCCTCATAGGCTACGGTGGAGACGATGTGCTCTACGGCGGTGACGGGAACGATTCGTTGTGGGGAGACGGTGTGACCGGGGCTGCCGGCGACGACACCCTGGACGGCGGCGCAGGCAATGATCTCCTTTATGGAGGTGCCGGTGACGACGAGCTTTACGGTGGCGACGACACAGACACGCTCTGGGGGGAAGAGGGGAATGATCTCGTCGACGGCGGCGAGGGCAACGACGTTCTCTATGCCGGCACAGGCGCCGACATGCTCTTTGGAGGAGGCGGCGACGACCGGCTCTACGGCGGAGCCGGCGACGACTACCTGGACGGCGGTGCAGGAAACGACTTGCTCCAGGGCGGCGGGGGCAGCGATGTCTATGTCTGGGGCAGGGGCTACGGGAACGACACGATCGACAACTACGGGGAATACAACGATTACTATGGCTACAGGAACGGGACCGATTCCCTGGTCTTCGGGGAGGGTCTCTCGGTGGAATCTCTCGAGTTTTCGGCAGGCGGCCCTTACAACTATGATCTCGTCATCCGGAATCGGGAAACGGGCGAAACGCTGAAACTGACAAACTGGTTTCTTTGGTCGGACCGGATCAACAGCTTTCGCTTTGCCGATGGCACGGTGCTGACGGCGGCCGACATCGAAGCGCAGCCTTTCACGCTCAGGGGGACCAACGGCGACGACACGCTCTACACGCTCGCCTACCACAGGGGCATCGTGGAGGGGCTGGCCGGAAACGACGTGTTGCACGGAAGCACCCTGGACGATGTACTCGATGGCGGCGATGGGGCGGACACCCTCTACGGCTCGCGCGGAAACGACATCCTGGCCGGCGGGGCGGGGAACGACCTCCTGCAAGGGGGGCCGGGCAGCGACACCTACCTGTATCAACGGGGGTCCGGCAACGATGTCATCCGGGATTACGACGAGCGGTACGACGGCGCCGTCGACGTATCGGCGGACATAGACACCCTGCGGATGGGCGCGGGGATCACGAGAGACTCGGTCGACATCCTCCCGGGAACGGGGGCGGACCGCTACGATCTTCTGCTGCGGATCAGGGACACCGGCGAAACGGTGACTTTCAAGGACTGGCTTCTGGATGACAGGAACCGCGTCGATCGGATCGTCTTTGCCGACGGCCAGGTGCTCACCGCTTCGGAAATCGCCGCCGCGGGCATCGAGGTGAGTCTCACCGAGGGCGACGACAGCTACGGCGGCTACTACGGGGTGAGGAATATCATCCGCGGCCTCGGCGGCAACGACACCTTTACCGGGCAGAACCTGGACGATGTTCTCGATGGCGGTCCCGGGAACGACACGCTGTATGGCGCGTCGGGCGACGATATCCTCATCGGCGGCCCGGGGGATGACACCCTCTCGGGCGACGAGGGCAACGACATCTACCGGTATGCATTGGGCGACGGGAACGACACCCTCCGCCAGGATGTGACGGACACGATCGAATTCGGCCCGGGGATCACGAGAAGTTCCATCGAGATCGTCGGGGAGGGGCGCGATCGAAACAACGATCTCCTCCTTCGCATCACGGAGACGGGGGAAACGCTGCGGCTCCGGTTCTGGTTCCACGTCAACCCCTACACGCAGGAATCCTTTTACCGGATCGATCGGGTCAGGTTCGCAGACGGCGATGTCCTGACAGCGGCGGACATCGACAGCATGCCGATTACCCTCTACGGGACGGACAGCCCCGAGTTTCTCACCGGCTACGAGGGCCGCCGCAACGTGATGCATGCCTATGGGGGGTCGGACTATCTATACGGCTCGGATTTCGATGACTACCTGGACGGAGGCCCAGGGGACGATTTCCTTTACGGGTTCGAGGGAAACAATGTCCTGGTGGGCGGTCTCGGGAACGATTATCTCTCCGGCGGATCGGGAATCGACACCTACCGGTTTTCGCGCGGCGACGGGTCCGACTCCGTGTCGGCAGGCAGCGGGGATATTCTCGAGTTCGGTCCCGGGATCACACCGGCTTCCGTTCAACTCGTCAGCGACGGGTACGGCCTGATCGTGCGCACCGGGGACCCGGGTGACCAGGTTTACTTCCACGATTGGTTCGTGAGCGATGCCTTCAGGCCCGGCGCCATCCGGTTTGCAGACGGCACCGTGTGGACGGCGGATGACCTCAACGGCCGTCTCTACAGCATCTACGGCACGGAGGGGGCGGACACGCTTACGGGCACGTCGGGGCGCAGAAACTATATCTACGGCCTCGGCGGCAACGATACCCTGAACGGCAAGGAGCTGGACGACACCCTCGACGGCGGGGCGGGCAGCGACAGGCTCTACGGCATGGCCGGCAACGACACCCTCTACGGCGGCGAGGGGAACGACACTCTCTCCGGTTCCACGGGCAGCGACATCCTCGTCGGCGGGCCCGGCAACGACAGCCTCGATGGCGGCCCGGGGGCGGACACGTACCGATTCAACCGCGGCGACGGCGCCGACACGGTGAGCACGACCAGCGCGACGAACGAGGACACCCTCGAGTTCGGTGCGGGCATTGCGCCTGCCGACGTGGTCTTCACGAAGGGCAGCGGCTCGGGCATGGTGCTGAAGATCGCCGGCACCAGCGACCAGATCAGCTTCGGCCAGTGGTTTGCGAGCGACACGACCAAGGTCGGGCGCATCCGGTTTGCCGACGGCACGGAATGGTCGCTTGCCGACATCAAGGCCCGACCCGTCGCGGTGAACGGCACCGAGGGCGCGGACACCCTGACGGGTGTTGCTGGATATCGCAACACGATCTCCGGCCTGGGCGGCAACGACACGCTCACCGGCAAGGAGCTGGACGATTCTATCGACGGCGGTGCCGGCAGCGACACCCTCAAGGGGGGGCGGGGCAACGATACGCTGATCGGCGGGACGGGCAACGATTATCTCTACGGAGAGTCGGGGAGCGATCTGTACGTGTTCGGGAGGGGCCACGGCAGGGACACCCTGCAGGATCTCAATGAAACGGCGGGTGCGACGGACGCGGTGAGGCTCGACGGGATCGCGAGAAGCGAAGTTGTCTTCAGCCGCCGGAACAACGACCTCCTTGTCCTGACGAGCGCGGACGACTCGATCCTGTGCAAGTACAACCTCCTCGAGTCGTACAGGTACAGCTCGGCACAGACGGGCACCTTCACGGACGCAAGCCCCGGGATCGACCGCGTGGAGACCTCCGACGGCTACTTCGTCTCGCGGGCGGACATCCTCAACATCGTCAACGCCATGGTGGCCTACAACATCTCCGAGTCGATGACCATGAGCGCGCAGTACGCGAGCTTCATGAACGACCCGAACTACCAGGCCCTGCTCACCCAGGCCTGGCAGCCGATCGCAAATCCGCGGGTCTGACGGGCGATTCGGAGGGGCCCGCCTGCAATGCAGCGAGGCGTCTCGATGAGACGCATTGAGGTTTTCCGGCTGAGAGAGAAGGAGGGCTCATGGACAGCTCCGAAATCCAGCTTGCCATACTGCTGGCCTTGATCGTCATCGTTGTTCAATTATTTTTCATCCTGGACAAGCTGAAGCACCTGCTGAGAAACGCCAGGGCCATCAGGAGTGCGGTGACGGACGTGCAGAAGAAATTCGAATCGAACGAAGTCGCGCGGTGGTGGTTCGAGAAATAGAGCGGACAGGAACGTTTCGTAGCTCGAGACAACCCGAATCCGGCGATAAACCACGTCATCGCGGTGAGCCGAAGCCCCGGGCGCAGCGCGGGGGGCAGCGCGGCGATCTCGCCATTTCCATCAGATTGCCGCTCACCCTGCAGGTGCTCGCAATGACCCGTTCAAAGGGCATTTCTGTTTTTTATCGCTGGATCCGGGACAAGGCAACGCGCAAAAAGCGCCCGGCGGGATCTGCCGGGCGCTTCGTTTTACGGGAGATGACGAGGCTCTACTGTGCGACCGTTCCCCTGCGCGTGATGACGACCTCCTCCACGGAAACGTCCTTGCCAGAGCGGCGTGCCGCCTCGGTCACGATGGGCAGCAGGAAGGAGCAGCAGGGAACCTCCATCCGGAGGACCTTGACGCTCCTGATGTCGTTGGCCCGGAAGATGTCCGTGAACCGCTGGAGATACAACTCCTTGTCGTCGAACTTCGGGCAGCCCAGAAGCAGAACGCGCCCCTCGAGGAAATCGCGGTGGAAGTCGGCGTAGGCTGCGGGCACGCAGTCGGCCGCCACAAGCAGGTCGCCGTCCTTCAGGAACGGGGCCGTGGGAGGGATCAGCCGGATCTGGACCGGCCAGTGGGACAACGCCGATTCGGACGGCACGGCCGCCCCTTTGGGCTGAGCCTTCTTCGGGCCCGGCGCGAAGGAGTGCAGGGTCGCCGACGGGCAGCCGCCGCCCGGCATGGGCGCGAAGGGGGAGGGCGCCTTCGCCTTTTTCGTCTTCTCCAGGTGCTCGTGCACGGCCTTCTCGTCGAAGGCGTCGGCCTCGCGCTCGATGATCTTCAAGGCCCCCGTGGGGCACTCGCCCAGGCAGGCGCCCAGGCCGTCGCAGAACATGTCCTTCACGAGCTTCGCCTTGCCGCCGACGATCTCGATGGCCCCTTCCGCGCAGGCCGGGACGCACTGGCCGCAGCCGTTGCAGAGATCTTCGTCGATCTCGATGATCTTTCTGGTTGCTTTCATGAGGGTGTCTCTCAAATCCCCCCTATCCCCCTTTGCCAAAGGGGGATGTGTAAGGAGTTGCCCCCTGTTCCCAAGGGGGGAGGAACAGGGAAGACTGCGAGTTGTTTTGTGTGGGACCTTCCCGCCGTCAGCGGAGAGGGTCGAGGCGGGATGGTCCCTATCAACAGTGCCGATCGGCACGTCAAATCACCCCAGGATCGCCTTGAGGTCCGCCTCGGGGGTCGTGATCGGCTTGATGCCGAAGTTTTTCACGAGCACGTCGAGCACGCCCGGCGTGATGAAGGCCGGCAGCGACGGGCCCAGGCGGATGTCCTTGATCCCGAGGTGCAGCAGGGTCAGCAGGATGGCCGCCGCCTTCTGCTCGTACCAGGAGAGGACCATCGACAGGGGAAGCTCGTTGACGCCCACGCCGAAGGCCTTGGAGAGCGCCACGGCGATCTGGATGGCCGAGTAGGCGTCGTTGCACTGGCCCACGTCCAGCAGCCGCGGGATGCCGCCGATGGCGCCCAGCTCCTTGTCGAAGAAGCGGAACTTGCCGCAGGCCAGGGTCAGCACGACGCAGTCGGCGGGCACCTGCTCGACGAACTGCGTGTAGTAGTTGCGGCCGGGCTTGGCGCCGTCGCAGCCGGCCACCAGGAAGAAGTGCCGGATCTGCTTGCCCTTCACGGCATCGACGACCGCGCCGGCCACGCCCATGACGGCGTTGCGGGCGAAGCCCACCATGACGGACTTGCCGTTGACGTCCTCCGTGAAGCCCGGAAGTTCCAGTGCCCGCTTGATCACGGGGCCGAAGTCGCCGCCGGAGACGTGGGCTGCGTCGGGCCACCCCACGAGGCCCGTCGTGAAGAGGTTGTCCTTGTAGGCCGGCTGGGGACGCTGGATGCAGTTGGTCGTCATCAGGATTGCCCCGGGGAACTCGGCGAACTCCCTGGCCTGGTTCTGCCAGGCCGTTCCGTAGTGGCCGGCCAGGTGGCCGTACTTCTTCAATTCCGGGTAGCCGTGGCAGGGCAGCATCTCGCCGTGGGTGTAGATGTTGATGCCCTTGCCCTCGGTCTGCCTGAGCAGCCCCGCCAGGTCCTTCAGGTCGTGGCCGGAGACGAGGATGGCCTTGCCCTTCTTTGCGCCCAGGGAGACGGCCGTGGGAACGGGGTGGCCGTAGGAGCCCGTGTTGGCCGCGTCGAGCAGCTCCATCGTGCGCAGGTTGACCTCGCCGCACTTGAGCACGAGACCCAGGGCCGCCTCGAGGCCGACCTTTGCATCGGCCATGGACGCCAGCCCCTCCTGGACGAAGGCGTAGACGGCCGGGTCCTCCTGCCCGAGGATCTGGGCGTGGTCCGCGTAGGCCGCGATGCCCTTGATCCCGAACAGCAGGGTGTGCTTCAGGGAAAGAATGTCGGCGTTTGCGGCCGGGTAGGACTTCAGCCCCGCCTTCTCCCCCTGGGCGACGAGCCCTTCGAGGGAATCTGCCGGCTTGAAGCTCAGCGAGTCGACGGCCGGGAGAGATCCGCCCGCGGTCTTGACTTTTCCGATGAGCCCGTCGCGGCACTTGACGGCCTGACCGATCAGGGTCACGAAGCGCGCCGCGTCGAAGTTCACGTTCGTCAGCGTCGAGAAGAGCGCCTTCACCGTGAAGACGTCCGCCTCGCGGTCGACGATTCCCTTCTTCCTCGCCTCGGTTGCGGCGGCCGAAAGCCCGATGAGGGCGTGGACCAGGAGGTCCTGCAGGGCGGCCACGTCGTGCGGCTTGCCGCAGACGCCCCCCTTCGTGCAGGCCTCGCCCTTTGCCGTTTGCTCGCACTGGTAGCAGAACATGGAAAGCCTCCTTTGGGTAGTCTGTGCACGTGTGCGTGTTTTGCCGGGATTGTACGAAACGTTCCGCGGGAATTCCTTGACCTGGGTCAAAAAAACGGAAAAAAGTTGAAAAGAAACGAAAAAACGTTCATTAGTTTGTTGATTTGTCAGTTTCTGAAGGAAGGAACTACCCGAATCCGGCGATAACCCACGTCATCGCGAGCGCAGCGCGGCGATCTCGCCATTTCCATCAGCTTGCCGCTCACCCTGCGGGTGCTCGCAATGACCCGTTCAAAGGGCATTCCTGCTTCTTATCGCTGGATCCGGGAACTAAGGAACCGTATCCATGAACATCCAGTCTTTCCTGTCCCGCCTGCCGCTGTTCAACGGGCTCCCCGAGGGGGACCTGGAGGCGCTTTCCGGCATCGTTCTCGAGCGAGCGTACACGGCAGGCGGGACGATCTTCCGCGAGGGGGAGCGCGCGGCGGGCCTGAACATCGTTTTCTCCGGCCGGGTGAAGATCTTCAAGCTGGCGCCCAACGGCAAGGAGCAGATCCTGCACATCATGGGCCCCGGCGAGCCCTTCGCCGAGGTCCCCGTCTTCCAGGGGGGCCATTACCCCGCGAGCGCCGAGGCCATCGAGGCAAGCCGCGTCCTCTTCATCCCCCGCGAGGGGCTCACCGACATGATCCGGAAAAACCCGGCCCTGGCCCTGGACATGCTCGCCGTGCTGTCGCGGCGACTTCGCGAGTTCGCCGCCACGATCGAGAACCTCTCCCTGCGCGGCGTGCCCGAACGGCTCTCGGCCTACCTGCTGCACGTCAGCGACCAGGAGAAGGGGGCGGCCGAATTCGAGCTGGGCATCAAGAAGGGCCTGCTGGCCAACCTGCTCGGGACGACGGGGGAGTCCGTCTCGCGGGTGCTCGCGAAGATGTCGCAGGCGGGGATCCTCCGCGTGCAGGGGAAAAAGATCGCCATCCTCGACCGCAGGGCCCTTTTCGACGTAGCCGCGGCGAAGCGGGCACTGGACTGAAGAGGGCGCCATGGACTTGCGCTACGGCCTCGACGACCGGCCCCCGGCCCTGGAGTGGCTCCTCCTGGGACTCCAGTGGTTTGCCGTCGCCGTCCCGTCCATCATCATCATCGGCAAGATCGTCTGCACCGTGGGGCCCGCGGGGGCCTGCGACCCGCTCGCGTACCTCCAGAAGATGTTTTTCGTTGCCGCCCTGTTCATGCTCCTCCAGATCTTCCGGGGGCATGGACTGCCGCTCATCGTCGGCCCCTCGACGGTGATCCTCATCGGCATCCTCTCGAGCCCCGGCGCGCGGCCGGCGGCGCTCTCCACGGCGATCCTCCTCGGGGGCCTGATGCTCGCCGTCGTTGCCTGGACGGGCCTCTTCGGGAAGATCCGCAGGCTCTTCACACGGCGCGTCGTGGCCGTTGTGCTGCTGCTCATCGCCTTCACCCTGACGCCGACGATCATCCGGCTGATCACGGCAGGAGGCGCGCCGCCGCGCGAGGGCGTCCTGTTCGCCGCCGTCATGTGCCTCGCGATGCTCGTCCTGTACCGGCTGCTGGGCGGCGTCTGGCGCTCGACGCTGATCCTCACTGCCACGGTGGCGGGGACCGTCGCCTGGCATCTTCTCTTCCCCTCCGCCGCGGAGCCAGGTCCCCGCGTTCCCGCGGCGCTCCTGTCGTCGTTTTTCTCGGGCTTCACGACGGCGCTGTCCTTCGACCCCGGCGTGCTGGCGGCCTTCTTCGTCTGCTATCTGGCCCTCGCCGTCAACGACATCGGCTCCATCGAGTCCATGAACGTCTTCACGGGCGACGGCGAACGGGGCGGAAGGCTCAAGAGAGGAATCATGGTCACGGGCCTGGCGAACCTGGCGGCCGGGTTTCTCGGCATCATCGGCCAGGTCAACTACTCCCTGAGCCCCGGCGTCGTGGCATCCTCGCGGTGCCTGTCGCGCCTCGCCCTCGTGCCGGCGGCGCTTCTCATGCTGGCCGTCGCCTTCTCGCCCGCGGCCATTGCCGTCATGGAGGCCGTGCCGTCCGTCGTGGTGGGCAGCGCCATGCTCTACATCCTCTGCGCCCAGATGGCGGCGGGGATCATGGTCCTGACCGAGGGCGAAGGGGCCGGCGGCCTCGGCGGAGGCCTCGTGGTGGGGATCCCTCTGCTGGTGGCCGTCGTGGTGGCATTCCTGCCCGCCGGGATTGTCGAGACCTACCCGCCCGTCATCCGCCCCGTGGCGGGCAACAGCTTTGTCATGGGCGTGCTGGCCGTTCTCTTCCTCGAACACGTGCTCTTCCGGACCGGCAGGGAAGGGGGAACGCCGTGATCGCCCTGCTTGGCGCCGCCGCCGTCTACGGGTTGTCCGCCGGGTTGTCGCCGGGGCCCCTGCTTGCGCTGGTCATCTCCCAGTCGATCCGCTACGGCGTCCGCGAAGGAGCGAAGGCTGCCCTGGCGCCCCTGGTCACAGACCTGCCGATCATCCTGCTGTGCGTGATGGTCCTGAAGCCGCTGGCGGACAGCCGTTTCGTCCTGGGCCTCATCTCGATGGCGGGCGGGCTCTTCGTGCTGTACATCGCCTCGGGATGCCTGCGCACGACGCGGCTGGATCTTATCGACCGCGGGGAAGCCCCCCAGTCCCTCGGCAAGGGGGCGGCCGTCAACGCCCTCAACCCGCACCCCTATCTCTTCTGGCTGACCGTAGGCGGCCCCGCCGTCCTGGGGGCCTGGGCGGAGAGCCCCGCACGGGCCGTCGCCTTCGTCGCCGTCTTCAGCGCGTGCATCGTGGGCTCCAAGGTGCTCGTCGCCTTTGTTGCCGGGCGGTCGGGACGCCTGCTGACCGGTAAGGGCTATGGGATCGTCATGCGGGTCCTGGGCCTGGCGCTTCTCGTCTTCGCCCTCCTGCTGCTCAGGGACGGGATTTCGCTGACGGGGCTCCTGGCGCATTCCTGACTGTCCCGGACGCCCCGGAGTGTGATATAGGGGGGGCGAATCCACGGAAGGGGCGAAGCACATGAAATATTTCTCGCCGCGCGAAAAATACTACGACCTCTTCGAGGAGCTGGCCGACAAGCTCGAGGAGGGCGTGAAGCTGTTCACGGAGATCCTCGCGAACTACGAGTACTCGGAGTACAAGGTCGGCAAGCTCAAGGAGATCGAGCACGAGGCCGACCACATCACCCACCAGGTCTATAAGCGGATGCACAAGGTGTTTCTCACGCCGCTGGATCGGGAGGACATCTACCTGCTGGCCAACAAGATGGACAGCATCCTCGACGAGGTCGAGTCCGCCGCCGTGCGGATGTACCTGTACCGGATGAAGGTCCCCGTGCCGGAGCTTGTGAAGATCACGGGGATCCTCGTCGAGGCGATCGGCAAGATCCGCAAGGTCGTCCTGTCGGTGAGGAAGAAGCAGGATGCCGCGATGATCCTCGCGCTCTGCGTGGAGATCAACACGCTGGAGAACGAAGCCGACCAGCTGCACCGGGCGGCGATGGTGCGCCTCTTCGAGGAGGAGCGGGACGCCATCGAGCTGATCAAGGTGAAGGACATCATCGGCCGCATTGAGACGGCCGTCGACAACTGCGAGGACGTCTCCAACATCATCGAAGGCATCGTCCTCAAATACAGCTGAGATCGGGGACGTTGGTAACATATTAGACAAACTTCACCCGACGGGTGCCGTTTCAGGAGAATCGATTGTCGAGAAAAGCCCGATTGGACGCCGAAGGCGCCATCCATCATGTCATAGTCCGAGGGATCGAGCAGCGGAGGATCTTCGACGACGACGGGGACCGGAGACATTTCATCTCGCGGCTGGCCACGGTGGCCGTGGAGACGCAGACCACGGTCTATGCCTGGGCCTTGCTGCCCAATCACGCGCACGCGCTCATCCGCAGCGGGCCGCTGGGGATCTCGAAATTCATGCGCCGCCTTCTGACGGGTTATGCCGTTTACTACAACCGCAGGCACGACCGGCAGGGCTATCTTTTCCAGAACCGTTACAAATCCATCCTGTGCGAAGAGGAGGCCTATTTCAGGGAATTGATCCTCTACATCCACCTCAACCCGCTGAGGGCGGGATTGGTCGACGACATGACCGCGCTGAATTCCTATCCGTGGTGCGGGCACGCCTTCATCGTCAATGGTTCCGAATACCCCTGGCATGACGTGTCGTTTGTGTTGTCCCGGTTCGGGGAGAAAGGAGGGGAGGCGCGACGGCAATACAGGGAGTTTCTGGAACGCGGGATTCGGGAGGAAACCGCAGGCGGGAAAAAGCGCAAGTGGAGATCGGACTGGAGCCTGTTGGAGTGGTTGCGGAGTATCGGCCGCGCAGACGACCTGGAAGAGACTTCAGGGGACAATCGAGTGCTCGGAGGGGAGGGATTTGTCCGGGGCTTGCCATCCAGGGGGCATCGCCCCCCGCAGCCTGCAGCCCGGTCACCCGAAGAAAGGGTCCGCGAGTGCTGCGAGGAGGCGGGCATCAGTATGCTGGAACTCGCTTCCGGCAGCCGCCGAACTAGTGTGACACAGGTGAGGGTTCGGTTGGTGTTTGAGCTTTTGAACCACCCGGGGATGACACTGACGAATCTGGCGCGCCTCGTGGGTGTTACGAGGACAGGCGTATACAAGATCCTGGAACGCAAGGCGGGAGCGTGAGTTTGTCTAATATGTTACCAACGTCCCTGATCTCTGGTCTGGTCATCGTGCTGCTGTGTCTTGCCTGTGCGCCGGGCGCGGCCGCCGCCGACGTGCCGAAGTGCCTGGCGCGCGAGCCCTCGGACACGGTCGAGTACACGGCCGCGAAGGCGAGGCTTTCCCCGAAGGAGCTGCTGGCGCGCCTGGTCTATGCCGAGGCGCTCTCCACGGGGTTCGGCGACGACCCCCTCGTCCACGAGGCCATCGCCTGGGGCGTCATGAACCGCGTGCGCCTGGCCGAGCGTTCCGAGAGTGCAAGGCGGTCCTACGGGAGCGGCATCCGCGGCGTCGCCTTCAAAAAGGGCCAGTTCAACCCCGCCGTCTCGCCGAGATCCCCCTTCTCGAGGGACTTCCTCTGCCCGAAGGAGCGCGCCCTGTGGCGGATGGCGTCCGAGGCGGCCGGCAAGGCCATGGAAGGCGGGAAGAACCCCTTCATTCAGACCCCCTGGGAGCATGAGAACGGCCTCTCGCTGGTCGTGAACTTCTACTATCCCAAGTCCGTCCAGGCCAACGGCACCCATGCGCCCTGGGAGGGAAGCGGCGGCCTGGAGTTCATCGGCGACGTCATGATCGGCGAGAAGCTGCTGCCCGCCGAGCATATCCGTTTCTACCGACTGGCAAGGCCCCCGGCGGATCTCAAGCCGGCACGATAAAAAAAATCCGATGCGAGGGAAAAGTCAGAAGTGCAAGGCATTCGGCCCTACTGGATTGCCTTCATGTCGTCTCGCATACGAAAAAAGTATTAGTTGCATTGGCTCTGCAAATGTGGTAGGAGCACCCGTCAGCTTCGGACAGTCGGCTCGTTTTCTGATAGATCTCCCATGGTTGCGGCAGGTAAGCTGACATCATACAGGCCATGGAGGATTTGCGGTCATGGGGAATCAAAGCAGGGCAGTAGCGGCAAAAGCCGACAGTGTCCCTCATGTTGTGGCGGGGAAGAAACCAGCGGCGTATGAATGTTCCTGCCCGGGAAAAGGCATACTTTGGGGGGGTGTGATCTCGGCCGCACTCTGGCTCATCCTCATTACTTTTTTGACGTTGCTGAAGTAGCGCGCGCCGAATGATCCCCGGAAGGCAGGGCCTTTAGACCCTGCCCCTTGTGTTTGGCCATTAACTAGACATTGAGAGGGTCAAGGGAGAAAATCCCTTGACATTTTCTCGGTTCTGTAGTCTAGTCATATGACTAGATTATTGGGGAGGTGCTGCCATGGGTTATCCCACCAAGGTGCAGCTGATCAAGCGCAAGGACAGCGAACAGTGGTACATCAACTTCCCTTCGGCCGTGGCGCAGGCCATGGAGTTCGAGCGCGGCGAGGTGGTGGAGTGGATCATCGAGGACA
>Ga0209606_1001007_pt1 | contig 38413 bp, 30 predicted proteins | sample AD_UKC057_MetaG_FD_184412 | JGI IMG/M metagenome (GOLD analysis project Ga0209606, IMG submission 184412) | Active sludge microbial communities of municipal wastewater-treating anaerobic digesters from USA - AD_UKC057_MetaG (SPAdes) (version 2) | ecosystem: Engineered > Bioreactor > Anaerobic >... | reverse complement strand
GGGCGGCTGCATCCCAATCGGCTGCCTGTGAAAGGATACTAAATCTCTCAAGATTTTCCATTTACTAAACACAAGTTTAGTAGCAGTATTATTATCTGTCAATCCTTTTTTATTGCTTTATTAAAAGGAGTTTTTCAATCCCAGAATAGTCTCGGCTAGTTGCAGATAGCAGAGAAAAATAAAAAAGCCCTCTTTTGAGGGCTTAGTCTTTTTTCCTAGCGGGAGAGGGGATCGAACAGTAATTATTATTACAAATATATATAAAATATATAAATAAATAAATTTATGCGATAATATTCTACAAATAGCCTACAGTTTTATGGGTTGTCGACTCAATCTTTTCCGTTCAAAAAATATATAAATAACAAAATATTAAAAAATTAATATTATACTTCAAAATAATATGCCCGAGCTTTTTCATCAAAACATAAGTGTAGCGCATTAAAGCAGATAAGATAAAAAAATATGAAGACGAAGTTCGCTTTTTATTTGGGGCAAGGGTATGGTACAATAAAAAGTAAAATATCAAATTTCGAGGTGTGGTATGAAAGCCAAACATGCGATGCCAGTATTTCTGTTCTTTGCATTCATTCTCTTTTCAAGCTCATTGGCTCTTGCTCAGGATAAAACGGGCAGCAGGTACGCACTGGTCATTGGCAATGGGAATTATACTGAGCTCAGCCATCTTCGGAATGCGAAAAATGACGCTGAAGATATGGCGGCTGCGCTGAGGGATCTAGCGTTTGAAGTTACTGTGCTCCTCGACGCCAGCCAGCCTGCAATGGAAGATGCACTTGCGCAGCTTGCAGACAAGCTTGCCAGCGCGCCTGATTCGATCGGACTTTTCTATTTTGCGGGACATGGCGTACAGGCTGAGGGAGTAAACTACCTCATCCCCGCAGATTCGCGCATCCCTTCGGAAGCCTATCTGAAGACCAAGGCTTTCAGCCTGCAGAGTGTGCTTGACAGTTTTAAAAGAGCAAACAATGCCCTCAATATCGTCATTCTGGATGCATGCAGGGACAATCCATACCAATGGGCGCGGTCTGGTGCCCGGGGACTCGCCGTGATTCCTTCGCAGCCTGTCGGCAGCATAATCGTCTACGCCACCAGTGCCGGGGATGTTGCGCTTGATGGGCAGGGCAGGAATGGAGTGTTTACCGGCGAATTGCTGAAATACCTGCGGAACCCTGAGCTGGAGATCAATGAAGTCTTCAAAAGAACGGGAGCTGCGGTTCAGAAGGCGACAGGGGGAAAACAGAACCCAGCCATTTATTCTCAATACTTCGGTAATATCTATTTGGCAGCTCCTTCGCAGTTGAGACCTTCGCAGGTGGCACTCACGCCACCGGCAGTCCAGAAGAAATATGGTACCGCGCTGGTCAGCACTGTTTCTGCAGGGTCCCTCTTCATCGACGGTATCAAGATGGAGAGCATTCGGGCAGGAGGACAGCTGGAGCTCAGCAGGCTGGAATCCGGAACGTACAGCTTTGAAATGCAATACCAGACGGGTGAAAGAGAAAGGAAACAGGTGCAGATAGATCCCGATACAAGAACATTGGTAACCTTTTCCTGGAAGCCTGAGGTAGTCATCACCAGTCCGGTGCAGAGTCCGCAGGGACAGTATCAAAAGGAAGGGGAATTGCTCGTGCTGACTATTCCAGGGTCGGAAATGCAGACGGGATTGCGGGTGCAGATCCAGATGCGGCTTATCCAGCCAGGCACCTTTCTGATGGGATCACGGGTGGATGAACAGGATAGAGACGATGATGAAGGTCCGGTGCACGAAGTGGAAATCACAAAGCCTTTCTATATGGGCATCTATGAAGTCACCCAGGCACAGTATGGTGCGGTAATGGGCTCAAATCCAAGCGAGTTCAAGGGAATGGATCGCCCTGTTGAAAATTTGACAAAGGCGAATATTGATGAATTCATCAAGCGGCTGAATACCATGGGGATTGGCAAATTCCGGCTTCCCACGGAAGCTGAGTGGGAGTACGCCTGCCGCGCAGGTACCCGGACTAGATTCCCCTGGGGAGATGATCCATCCTATTCACTGCTCGATGAATATGCCTGGTGGAATGATACGGTTACTCATCCGGTGGGCCAGAAGAAACCCAACCCCTGGGGCCTGTATGACATGCATGGCAATGTGTGGGAGATGTGCGCTGATGGGTATGGACCTTATCCACCAGGAAGACTCGTCGATCCCATTAATATAGGGACAAGTATATATAAAGTATGCCGTGGCGGATCGGTAGAATCACCTGGCTCAAGCAGGCCTCCAAGTAAATCAAGTTATATTTCTTATAGAAAAAATATTGAGCAAGTAATTCCCCAAACCATGCGCTCTGCCAACAGAGATTATGGTGAGGGGCCGCTTGTCGGCTTTAGGCTCGTGCGGGAGGTTGATTGAGGCTGAAAACATAAGCAACATAGGAATTCTATCAAGATATTAAATACTCTTTGCTTGAAAAATGTAAATCCCGTATTCCTTATAGACTTAAGAGCGCAGGTGGTTTTTCATTTTGTTATGAAAAATGTAGCAAAATTATTCTTTTAGAAAGAATCGAATAATTAGAATAGGGAAGGAAAAATGAATTACAAAGCTGACCTTTTCAACAAGTTCAATGCATTTATTGCAAACTATGCGTTTGAAGAGAAAAAGAAAATCTGGCAAGAACATTCTCAGAAATTCCATACTTTCTGGCAGAACAGAATATTGAATCACTCAGCGCCAGAATTGAATGACGAAGAAATTGACGGCATCATACGGATTCTGGACCGCAATGGAAAAGGCAACCGTCAAGGGGCCGAGTCAGTTGCCGTTGTCTGGATCTGGCAGGGTGCGTGGCGAAGATTGTTTCATCAGCTCAGAGATAACAATTCGCTTGCACTCAGCCTCAATGATGTCTTTATCGCCCGCACAGACGAAGAAAGAGCGAACGCCATCGATGAGCTCTATAAGGTAAATCAAAAGCATAAGAACAATCTGACTGGTGAAAACGGCAATGGCTTAAATGCATTACTGGTTGCCTATGATCCATTCCATAACCTATCGATGGTTTCGCTCAAAGACCGAAAAGCGTTCATTGACTATTTCAGCGTTCCTTTCGCAGGCAACCTGGATGCAATGAGCTATGGAAACCGAATGGTTGCTACCAACCAGGCAATCATTGCATGGTTTGAAGAATTGGGGCTTGATTACGATGCACGAACGCTCTCCATTTTCTGCTATTCCGATGCTGTGCAGCCATTATGGAAAAAGAAATCAACGGAAACAGAAACCGAAGCACAGGAAGAGACTGCCGATTTTGCTCATGAGGAGCAGGAAGGATCTGAAGAAGAGAGCCACCATTTCAGTCTTGAAAAGCAGCTTGAGGATTTTCTCATTCAGAACTGGGAGAAGACACTGCTTGGGGAAAAGTACGAGTTGCTTGAAGAGAATGGTGAGCTCGTGAGTCAGCAGTATAAAACTGATATTGGCAGGATCGATATTCTTGCCAGAGACAAGAAAGATGGGCGGTATGTCGTTGTCGAGCTCAAACTGGGCCGGGCGAGTGATGTGACCGTTGGACAGCTCACTCGCTATATGGGATGGCTGGAAGAACACAAATGCAGGGACGGCAGGTCGACGAAGGGAATTATTATCGCTGCGGAATATGATCCCAAGATATACTATTCAACTAAGAAAGTACCTGATGTGGAGGTTTTTGAATACCGACTCAAATTCGAGCTCGTACCGTATGTAAAATAAGCGTTTGGAGATTTATGTGCTGCAATTGTGTAAATAGAAACCAGTAACAAATTTTATGTAAAAGGCCATACTCGCTCCCTAGCGTAGTATAACCGTTTACACAAAATTTATTACACTCCTCAAATATTTACAGGCTCATCCCTTTTCCCTATTTGCATATTCTCAGTGCCATTCTGAGAGTAGTGCTTTCAAATAACGCATCACTGGACCTCTTTGAAGATATTGATGGGCGAATTGGTTTCTGTAGTTTCTCAAACACCCATAGCAGCTCGTAGCCTCATCGCAACCGCATTTGCCGCTTGTTCTAACTAATGCTGCTTCCAAACATGCCTTAAGTATGTTTACTTTTTCCAAGTGTGCAACCAGCCCTGCTCCTCCTGGTACATTGTCATAAAGAATTATCGGAGGGATTGTATTCTGGTTACCGTACTTAACAGTAGCGTTAAGATCAGTGGAGGGTATCTCTAATACTTCAGCAGCGCCTTCTACCAAAGCATATGCAAGCGAATATGCAAACCAAATAGGATCTAGCGTTTTTTCTTCAGGGAAGCGATGGAATTGCAGCTGCAGTACATCAGTTTCAAACTCGTGGCCGAGAGAAACTTGTTCGAGTGTTCCATTGCATTCTTGCCCATAAGACGATTTATGAGACTTCAGACTCTTTTTTTGAAATCCAGCACCACATGTTTTGCAGATATAAAATTGCTCTTGTCGTCTTCCTTCGCACAATACTACCATTGTGCCAGGGGATGCCTTCTTAATTGTAATCACGGGAGAATAATCAGGAATATGGATTTCTTCCGGATCAACACCTAGAGAGCCTGCAAAGTAGGGACGTGTTGTGAATATCTTTGAAGTCCGAGATCTTGGTTCTTCTGGATTACTTCGATCGGTGACGAATCCAAATCTCGGAATCACATATTCTGATACTGATAACTGATCCCCACAGGGCGTCGCGGGTTCTGGTTCACCAGGCTGCCACTGAAAGAATACATTATGCTTCCTGCATATTTTATATTTTTTTCGAGGCCATTCCTTACCGGGAATTCTTTTAAGTCCATAAGCAGTCCAAATCTTCTTATTTGCCATCAGCTTGCTTGTTGGAGCAAACTCTGAAATGGCAATACTCAGGTCTCTTTGCAACAGGACTTCTGATGTCTCCAAATTCTTTTGTGCCATTTGCGTATCCAGCTCAACAACGTCTACTGGAAAACCATATTTAGGAATCACCGCTTTTCGCGAAAGAAAGGAGAGCACATCTTCAGTTGCGATGGTCTTTGCTCGCCTATTAGCCCACTCGGCCTCTCGATAATCCCTTTCCTCCCTTGATTTCTCTTCAAGTTTAGCAATTACTCGATAGTCGTTTGATACCTCAATTTCTGCAAGAGAGAAGCGGCTTTCTTCATCTGCCAGCATGCTTATCCACTCTCCATTGTCTAGTCCCAGTCTGGCCCTCATCTTTTCCGGCACAATTGATCTAAGCGATTTTTCAAGATTCTCCTTATTCTTACTGAGATAATCATTGAAATCAGAGACTGCAGATGGGTTCTTTAAATCTACGAATAGCTTCTCTACGCTAGCAAACCTCTCAGGAAACGCACGGAAAAAGTAAGAAAGCGCAACTGCCAGGATATGCCGGATGATAATCTTTTCGTTCTGAAGGCTCAGGATAGGGGGCCGGACTTTTCCTCCCATAATTCGCTCTGGTTCAGAAAAATGATAGAGGTCATGCGGACTACGATGACAAAAAGTGACTGCAAATCCGGGGCACCCGCTTCGGCGGCCTGCTCGTCCTACACGCTGAGCATAATTAAATGATTCCGGCGGAACATTTCGGAGAAACACGGTATCGAGGTCGCCCAGGTCGACACCTAATTCGAAGGTTGTTGAACAGCTGAGAACATGGATGTTACCGTTTTTAAAATCTGCCTGGAATTCTCGTGCTTTTTCTTTGTCGAGCTGGGCAGTGTGTTCCTCTACACGCATTATCCCCGGCAACGTATCTTCATATAATGACCGGTAATGATTTTCTGGAAGATCGCTCAGATGGAGCGGCGTTAGTACCCCTTGGCAATTATGTCTTGGACAAAGTCCGTGAATTGAAAAGGCGTGAAGGCGTCCACACAGATTGCACTGGTAGATTGTCTCATCCTTTTTTATAAGATGAAGCCTCCACCAGTCAGGATTCAATCTTCGAGTATCTTCAATTGAAAGCAGCAAACTTTCTTTTGCTGTCGGCGCATGCTTATCACACCGGCCGATGGTTTCCCAGATTTCCCTTAAGGCGAGCTCTACATTGTCAGCACCTTCCTGCTCTGAAAGATCATCTCTGATTTTCAAAAGCAGCTTTTTCATAAATTTGAATCGTTTGCTCTGCGTGCCATCCCAACTCCTGACATCTTTTTTATTCTTTGGATCTCCGATACGAAAACGCATTTGGATAGCTTGCAAGGAAAGATCGCTCCAATTCATTGAAACACCCGGAGATGTTCGCAATTCAACAGCCCTATCTGTTCGCATTGTGTTAAGAAGCAGGAACACAAGGTTTCGAGCTTCCTCTTCACTTAGCGACCATGGCGCTTTCATTAGAATTTCTGGTATTTTAAACCATGTAGGCCACTTGATGGACCAACGTATGAGACCGACACCTTCAAGACAGATGCGCTGTTCCTCGGTAAGAAACTCTCGATACAAGGCGGACCAAATGTTCTTTTGAGTTGTTGGCTCATCATCTGATTGATTTCTCCTAAAGGAATCGTGGTAATTATCAAATGATCTATCAGCGATCGTGCTGAGGCTAATCCCATCTTTAGGAAAGGGATTGAAGCTTTGAGCTATTTTTAGCATTAAATTTCGAATTAGAATGTCTTTATATGAGTCCTCTAAATACCATGCGAAAAACGCAGCTTCCTGCCGTCCATCACTAAAAGCAAGTACTTTTCTTCTATGTTCTGGTAGCTTCTGGTAGAGTGTCGTTGCGATAACCGCGTGAGGACCGTCAGTGCCATGGACAACTTCTCGCACAGGGTCTCGTCCTGCTGCGGTATATCCACATGCACTGCATTTTGCAAGTTGATCTGCACGATTCTTATCTTCCAGTGAATCTTCTTTATTAACCTGGATATAATTGTTATGCCCACAGCTAGGGATATTATGCTCTGCTAAACCGCATTGAACGCAGAGATAGAACCGAGTTTTCTTTGCATCTGGAGTGTCTTCATCGGACTCACAATTATTTTCACTATTATTTATTGGCCGCAAAAAGCTTGCGCCAAAAAGAGCATCATTAGGATCCCGGATTGCTTCCTTAACAACTACACCGTCTTTAAAATCACTTTGGGCTACAAAGTAGTGCTGCCCGCATTCTCGACATAGGGCTATCTCAAATGCGCATCCTTCCCTTCCAACACTTTTTCGATCAAGAAAGACTCTTTTCTCAGGCCAATATGAAACAAATGCACCTTCAAGGGATCGCAAGAATAAATGATACCTTGCTGACAAAAGCGGTGCATCAGTCGAAGGGTCTTTTGTCTGCAATAGAAGTTCAACAAGGTCGGCTAACGCCGCAATTCGCTTATCTTCTTGTAAGTCATCAAAAATCATATTTGCGATAGTAGTAATTTCAGTAGGTTTTCCAGTGATTGCCTTTCGAAGGGAAGTAACCCGCCCATCATTTTTAAGAATTCTTCCGATTGCAGTTTTGGTATCCTCATCTTTACGAAGCGTAAGATTTAATTTCTCAGCGAGACCAAAAAGTATATTCGCACTCAGGGGAACATTATTCTGGAGAATGTTTTTGAGTAATGCATAATCCGAAAAGGATAGCCTTAGCAGGCTTGCTTCGGGAATCGGCAGCGTTTCTCCAAGAATTATATCGTGTTCAGAAAATGCTTCTCCGAATAAATCTGATGCAAACTGCGCGACTGTGGCTTTGCTGCCTTCCTGACTCACAAGCGTTGCGCTGGTCGCGATACATCGGAATGGCTCTGAGCGTCCGCCTTCACGCAGCCTTTGCTTTAGCCGGCGAAGGAGCATTGCCATTTCAGCCCCTTGCGATCCCCGGTATTGATGGGCTTCATCGAGTACAATGAATGTCCACCATCTGGCCTGGCCATTATCGAACAAGGGGCTATCATCTGGGCGGAGCAATAAATATTCTAACATTGAATAATTAGTCAGGAGGATATTCGGTGGCGTGCATCGCATTTCAGAACGAAGCACTAATTCTCCGTGTACTATGCTTCCATTTTCATAAATTGAGTAACCTTGCTGCTCCCGTTCGTATAAGCGGTCTTGGGCATTTCGCTGACTGTCATTCTTGTCCTCGGGAGTATCGCCGATATACTGCCCAAAAGTAAAATGAAAGGCCGCATCCTCCTCTTTAAGAATCTTACATATAGCTCCAAGACGTTCCCTTTGATCGTTTGCTAAGGCGTTCATGGGATAGAGAATCAACGCACGGACACCAGGCCCTAATTGGCCTACCATAAATTCCTTATATAAATACAGCAAAATGGGGTAGAGAAATGATTCTGTCTTTCCACTGCCAGTACCTGTAGCAACTAATACGTTTCGTCCGCTTAAGGCCTTTTGAATCGCTTCTTCCTGATGCTGATAGAGAGGTCTATCACCATGCAATGCTTTCAGAAAACGCTCATCTGTTTCATATCCAAGGAGGACTTTGAATAATTCGCGAGGGGTCTGTCCGGGTTTAAATACTGGGGTGCCTTCAAGATACGGACCTTTGCTTAAATGTCCTAAGTCAAGAGCTTGCTCAAAAGAATTGCGAAGGTCAGGATCCTTGAAATAAAAAGTGGTCTTTAAATAGCGGCGATACGCTTCTTCAATCTTGGAGGAAAGCTCAATTGGATTCATCTTTTCGTTCTCCTATCATGTTCGCTTCTTTTACTTTGATTCCACCAAAACCAGCATTCCTTAATACCACCCTCAACCTCGGATTATAACTGATAAGCGCGCGTGAAATGGCATGTGCGGCTGCTTTTACTTGGCGGCTTGCTCTAGGATCGCTTCCCTTAATAGTGATATGCACGTCAAACCCTGAGAGTATTTCATGCACTTCATGCATAGTAAGCAGCCGTTCTAGAAATCGCCTACCAGAGGATGCAGTACGCCTAAAATAGTCATCTAAGAGTAAATCATTGACTATTATTTCATTCTTTCCAGGACGCAATACAGCTTTAGCATACGCATTTTTCTTTCTACCTAACCCCATCCAAAATTGATTGGGCGTTCGTGATGTGGATTTAACAGCAGATTTGTGTTCTGCAGGTCTTTGTGAGAGTTGTAGATTAGCCAGAATACCCTCAATTTCTTGATTCCTTCGATTTATGTAAATTCTTAGACAGTGTGATTGTGATCGATCATCAAGTTCCTTATAGTCACAATAATCGCGGAGAGGAATGGCAATTGTATTCTCGGTAACTTTAACTCCGTAAGGGCGAGCATTAGCCCTTTCAAAGCCCACCAACACTTTATCAATCCATCGGCATTTTGGAAGACGCAGCCATAATGCTTTGTTGGATGTCGCTTTGAAATCCTTATTTGAAAGCATGATTGGATGATCATGCCATTCGGAAGGTTGACTGTATTCGTCTGCTACGGACCACCAAATTCTCTCGATGAGTATGGCTATTTCTACGGGATGCCCATTTTTTGATCGCACGAGAAAGCGAAGCCTGTCACACGAAGGATCAGGAGGAACTGTCGCAATCGTTTTTTCACTAAGGTGCTCAATATTAATGCTTTCTTTCAAACGAATTGTGCAACCAGCCTCGTGAATAAACTGCACATTCACTTCTCTGTATCCGTCTTTAGAAGGCAAAGGTTGTGGATCAGGAAGAATTATTTCTTTCAGATCGCTAATGAATCTAAAATCATAGCTGTCGATTAGATCATCATTGCTGTCATAGAATCTAAGAAAATACCATCCACTCTTTCTTTCGATCAGATTCGTTAACAAGTTCTGCGTGGATTGACCCGGATTGGGGATGTATTCTTTTCTCCATTTCTTTCGTCCAGTACCTTCTTCACCGACAATGATTGTCTTAACATTTTCCCATGCGCTTGTATCTAAAGTTTTGATTAAAGGTGGATATTGAATAAATAGAGGCCCTATATTATCGCTTGCATCTTCAATATGATTCCCAATCAATTCAAAGATTGGAACTTTTGAAGCAATAACCTTGGGTCCTAAATCTGGAGTTGTAAAGGCAATTTTGCTCTCTCCGCTCTTCTGAATGTAAAAGAAATGAGCCGTATGTCCTTCGAATATTACAGGTTCAGGAGTTACAGGTGGAAACCCTGACAATGTTACATCACGTTCCCAGGTATCAGGTACAATCACAAGGTATGCCCCTGATGAAACCGACTCTACCAATCTTCCATTTTTAAGATCCGAGCCAATTAATTTGAAAAGAAGGTATCCATCGTGTCCAATCTGAGTCTTGGTTTTTTGTTCGGTTTCATTACTGTTCCAGAAAGCCTCCAATTCACCGGATATTTGAGCTAAAGGCCAACAGAATTCTTTTCTTTCATCCTTCGAAAGAACAATACCATTCTGAAGGATTCTGAAATCAGATTTTTCTGAAAGTTCCTCTGGTACTTCTACTGCAATTATCCATAGGCATTCTTGCTTATAGCAGATTATTTCGGGTTTTAAGCTGCGATGTCTTTTAGTACGCCCTCGACTTCTATTAGGATCAGAGCTTGAGGAACGAGATCTGCCTCCTCTTTGGATCGGTTTTAGCCTAACTCTATCATTCTGTGGCGTGATAAAAGTCCCGCATAATTCTTGTTCTTCATCAGTGCTGCACTTGTTCTCTACCTCTGGTGGCCCAATAAAAGTACCGAACAGCTCTGCCTCATTCTCTTCATTCTGCTCTTGTTTTTGTTCTTCTGTTTGAGGTTTTTCCTTCGCTACTGGTTCTTGGTTATGATTTTTTTTGTGGCCATGAACAATATGGTAAGTTACTGCTATTGTGGCTGAGCCTGACAAGAGCACGAGCAATAGGCTGATGAAAGAATCCATCCGTTTCCTCGCTATTTTCATTATTTTTTGTATTCAATAATTATTATATGGAATAATCTTGTACATTAATTTTATCCTTAAAAAGCTATTCGCGAAAGCCTTAATTCATTCTTTATTATCTTATTTCTATATATTTAATATATAAAATCTTTAAACTATTATTGCTTTCTTGGATCACCTGGTCAAGATTTTTTGTATAAACAAAATAATATTCCAAATTTTATTTGTTTGCAGTGTCAATGTCCTATATGGAGCATTTAGTTTGAAGAGTATGAAAGCTTGGAAAATACTAGCACTGTATATCGCTTTTGATTGACATCCGCATCCCTGCAAGCTAGCATACCTATGCTGAAAGGATGTTGAAAGGTAATGCGGAATGGCTGTACTCGATGAATTCATTGAGCTTCGTATCCTGGTTGCGGCTCTTGGTGAAAAACCTAATGCCGGCTGGTGGGAGAGCTCCTTTCTTGGGGAGATTGGGGTACGATATCTCTCTTATGCGTTCCCGCGAGCTCCAGAACTCGCAGCGATCCAAGGTGCTGTTGAAGCTGCTCGCAGAGTCCATGATGCCCGGATTGGCACTAAGGGTGTCACCCATCTGTTCCGACAGTCATACGAGGTCGAACTGCTTATTCTCGACCATCTAAAATCAAATATTGATGCAATACGGAACCGTATGGCCTCAGTGTATTCAAAGCCTGCAGCATGCAAATCTGCGCTCGAAGCCATTGCGGGCTCACCAGAATTGGGCCATGAAGGACCGGTTCTGATCGGGTCTCTACCGGGGCTTCCTGATACTGAAGGTATCAGGCGTATGGCCGCCATTTACCTCGGCGCAATAAATAGCGGCAAAGTTGCATTGCCGTATTTTCTGAGTACACCATGAGCAAAGGTACTACCCTCTATTCGACTGAGCTCATCAAAGCGGCAGGTATGGTATCTGAGTCGATTGAGCTCCTTCGTATCTGGACCCCCGGTATGCGCCCTTCTGAATTGCGAGATGCTGCTCTCCGGGCTGGAACACTCGCAAAGGTGAGTTCGGATCGAGTCTGGGCTATCACCCGATATGGCTTTAGTTTACGATACCTTGCAGACGAACAGCGACCTGCACAGATTCTAAAGCGGCTGGTTGAACATGGAGCTTCCGTGCCTCTTCTCAGGCAGCTGTTTTTGCTCTACACCGCACGCAGCAATAGCCTTTTTGCAGATATAGCCGGCGAGTATTATTGGCAGCTCAACGCCCGCGGAATCAAAGAGCTTTCAAAAGCGATGATTGAAAAATTTATCAGGTCCAAGTTCGGCTCAGAAAAAGTGCCTCATGCATGGTCAGATAGTGTTACCGACCGGGTTGCATCGGGACTAATGAAAACTCTTTCTGATTTTGGGTATATCGCCCCAGGGCGGGGGAAGCTGCGTTCGATGACACCCCCTGCCATTCTGCCAGAGACAATCTGTTTCATTGCCTATGAAGCACGTGAACGCAAGGTCCCCGATTCTCTCGTTGCTGCGGATCCGGCTTTTGCTCTCTTTGGCCTGAGCCATCAGAAGGCACTTGAAGAGCTCATCCATGTCTCAGGGCAGTATGGGCTTATCGTGCAGTCTGCAGGCGATCTGGTGCGTATCTCCTATAAGTATCAAACCATGGAGGACTTTCTCGATGCCCTCGTGCGATGAACTTTTCAATGAGCTCTTGATTCGTCTGAAAACGATTGACCGATACAATATTATGGGCGGAGAGCCCATATACTACCTTGTCTTTCCTGTTGAGCAGATGCTGGAGATGAAACGAAGCCTCAAAGTGCTCGTGTCTCGCCTTATGCTCGATGGATGGTCTCCTTCCGTGCTTTCTCTTGCTGAGGTAGTCAATGCAATCTTCAGGTCTGATCCAGACCGGCAGATACTTTTGGAATCGGAGAAGGCCTACCTGGAGGATGGAGACTTTGCTGCTATCAATGAAAGCCTGCGGAGTATCCTGCTGGGCACAGGGGCGGATAAGGTAACTGCAAGAATTCTGAAAGAGCTGGAATCCTTACAGGAAAAGAAAGGCAGCATCCTTATCATTGCCGATGTTGAAGCATTACATCCCTATCTGCGAATTGGAGCCATCGAACAGCGGCTTCAGGGGCGTTGCCCTGTACCTGTCGTCATATTCTATCCTGGAAACCGAACTGGCAATTCCACGCTGCAGTTTCTAGGGATTTGGCCTGAAGATGGCAACTATCGTTCGACTCATATCGGTTGAGGAGCACAGATATGGCAAGCAAGATTCGAGCGTTGTTTGACCCAGCAAAACCTATCGACCGGCGCATTGAGAAGGTTATCAACTATGAACTTGTTGGAGAGGACCAGCTCAAGGCTGAAGTCACCGAATACGTCGTCACGGAGAGCATTGAGGAGCATTTTCTGAGGCTTCTCGATATCATGGATCAGTCGATGTCAGGCGATGCCGTGACAGATACCTCGGTCTGGGTATCCGGATTCTATGGATCAGGAAAAAGCTCCTTCACCAAGTATCTTGGATTTGCTCTTGATCCTTCAAAGAAAATCGGTGACAGGGCATTTCTCGATTACCTTGTAGACCAATTCTCCAGGCAGGCGACGAAACAGAAGCTGAGAACAGTCGCAAGGAAGCATCCGCTTACCGTCATCATGATCGACCTTGCTAGCAATCAACTCTCAGGAGCCGGCCTGGCGGATATCTCGAGCGTACTCTACTGGCATGTCATGCAATGGGCAGGCTATTCCAGAGACCGCAAGATCGCCTACCTTGAGTTCATGCTCGAGCGCGATGGGAAACGGGAAGCGTTCGAGAAGCGGTTCTCAGAGCTTTCCGGCGGCAGGAGCTGGGCTGAAGTCCAGTCGAATCTTCTCGTAGCTCAAACATACGCTTCCAAACTCGCCAGCGAGTTCTATCCCGAAATCTGGGCAGATCCATCAGAATTTTCCAGGGTGAAACTTGATGAAGCCAGTTTTGAAGAGCAGCGTATCAAGGAAATGCTCGAAATCATCAAGCGACGATCAGGGACAGACAAGGTCGTGTTCATCGTTGACGAAGTGGGACAATACATTTCCGGACGCGATGAGCTCATCCTCAATCTCGATGGTCTTGCAAAGAATATAAAGAACATAGGCAGGGGCAAGGCATGGATTATCGCCACTGCGCAACAGACCCTCACGGAGGACAACCCACAATCCCAGATCAATTCTCCCAAGCTTTTCAAGCTCAAGGACCGATTCCCCATAAGCATTGACCTGGAAGCAAGCGATATCCGCACGATCTGCCATCGTCGGCTCCTTTCCAAATCACCCGCGGCCCGAGAGGAGCTGGAGAAGCTTTTTGATCAGTATGGCCAGCGAATGATTCATGCAACCAGGCTCACCCAGACAAGAGTCATCACTTCCACCCTGGACAGAGAATCCTTTCTCGATCTCTATCCGTTCCTTCCTCACCATTTGGACCTTCTTCTTTTGCTCTTGGGAAGGCTCGCGAAGACATCAGGTGGTGTAGGGCTGCGTTCCGCAATAAAGGTAGTCCAGGATGTGCTGGTCGAATCCGCCATCCCTGGAGGGTCTCCGCTTGCGGATGCTCCTGTCGGAACTCTTGCCAACGCTGTTATTTTCTATGATTGCCTCAGAAAGGACATCCAACGCTCGTTCCCCTACATCGTACAAGGCGTAGAAAAGGCAGTTGCCGCTTTTGGTGCTGATTCGCTACCTGGGAGGCTTGCGAAAGCCATTGGTGTGCTTCAGGTGATAGAGGATTTCCCTCTCACTGCTGAGAATGCGGCAGCTCTGATGGTGCCTTCCGTAGACTCAGAGCCTCTTTTCGAAGCGGTGCGCCAGGCAGCAAAAGAGCTTCTCCATGATCCTCTCATCCCTCTTGCAGAGGTTGATGGCCGCCTGCGTTTCATGAGCCCTGTGGTGGATGACCTCAATAAGAAACGGCAGACCATGCAACCAAGCTCCAGCGAATTGAGGGACGTCTTTGTACTTGCGCTTCGCGACCTCTTTACTCCAAAGCCTACTGCGCGAACCGCATCAGGGAAAACGGTGGCGTGCGGCATCAAGTGGGCAGATGGTGCAGGCTGGTTTCCCGTCCAGGATGATGCCGAGGAAATTCAGCTCCATCTCATGCTCCAGCCGGAAGAAGCGCATCAAGCGGAGCTGGCAAGCATTGTTGAAAAGTCCCGCACCCCGGAATGCAGCAAGGCAATTTTCCTTGTCGCTCCTGAAGATGAGCAGCTTGTGCATCTTGCAGTGGAGTACTGGAGAAGCAAGAAAATCTACGATTTTGAACATGCCCGCGCCCTCGACAAGGAAGTGGTTGGATACCTTAACGGACAGCGCACCAAGGCTCAGAATACATTCACCGAGCTGATACAACGTCTCAGGCAGAGTTTCTTGAAAGGCTCCTTCGTCTTCAGAGGACAACCGGTAGGGGTGGCAACCTTCTCCCATGATCTCATGCCGGCACTGCGAGAAGAGCTCGGTCGCTCGGGAGAAGATGTCTATTGCAAGTTCAAGGATGCTGCGGTACAGGCAGAGAGCTCTGCTGCAGAAGGATTCCTGAGAACACAGAATTTGAATGCCATTGCAGGTAAAAACGATCCCTTGAATCTTGTCGATAGAAATAGCAGCAGCGGGACCATTAAAAAGGATCATCTTGCGTTCAGGGATATTTCCGACTATCTCGAACGTCGTGGTCTTGTCGAGGGCAAGAAGCTTCTGGATGATTTTGCCCAGGCACCCTACGGATGGTTCAAGGATACGACTCGATACATCGTGGCTGCCATGCTGGCGGCAGGCATCGTAAAGCTGCGCGTCAGTGGCACTGAGTTCAGCACCCCTGTTCCACAGGCGATTGAAGCCCTGAAAGGGCTTCAGCAATTCAACAAGATCGGCATCATGCTGCGGGGGAATCCTCCGCCGATCGAGCTTTTGCTTGCCACCGCAGACCGGTTGCTGATACTTACCGGGAAACAGGTCCCTCCGCTTGAACGTGATATTGCGGCAGTGGTGCGGGATACCTTCCCCGATTTCCAGAATAGTTATGCCTCCTTGTCGGCGCGGCTTTCTGCGCTCGAGCTGGCTGGTGCAGAACGTGCCGAAGGGCTGTGCGAACGCATATCTGAATTGCTGCGAGGCGATGCATCCGATGCTCCCTACCGCCTAGGACCTCCTGACAGCGCATTATTCAGAGACCTGTGCTGGGCTCGCGATACGGTGAGGGCATTGAAAGAAGGTGCGGGATCTCTTGCAGAACGAGCGACGACTCTCCTTGCAGCCATCAGAGATCTTCCGCAGGATGAAGGTCCTCTCGAAGAGCTGAAAGCGAGGACAAGCCATCTGCGTGAGGAACTATCGGCAGAATTACAGCGAGAAGACTGGCATGCACGTATTGTGGAAATCAATCAGAGAGTCTCTGCCCTTGAATCTGAAGTGACAACGACCTTCCATATCTTCGTTTCCGAATGCAATGATTACGGGAAAAAGCGGTGGCATGAGATCGAAGCAAGTGCAGATTTCAATGACCTGAGCGCAGAGGAACGTGAGAGCTTTGCAGCTGAGAGACCCGTGGTTGAGATACCTGACACTACCACTATTGCTGGACTCGAAAAGCTGTATAAGCAGAAATATTCTCTAGCCGCGCGCTATGACAAGCTCACGGCAATGATTGCTGCTCGTGCGGAGGAAATCCGCAATGCCAGACAATCCAATGGACCAGACAATGGAGAGCCCGAGATACGAGAATATCGCCTTCGCATCCCCCGTGGAATTGTTAGGAGCTCTTCCGATCTCGATGAACTCCTGCAGATCCTCGAGAATGCCCGCCTTGCAATTGCGCAAGGCAAGACTGTCATCATTGAATAAAAAAGGCGGTTTCAATGGCGATTGGCAAGGATGACCGGAGAAGAATCGAAAAGCTTGTAGGCGATTGCCGTGCACTGCTTGAGGCCGAATTTGGCGCACAATTCCAAACGATTTTTGGGATCGGCCTGGATGGCAGCATTGCAGACATGAATACCCTTGGGCACCTTTCCGATAATGAGCAGAGAATTGCCCTGGCGCTGCGTCAGGAGCTCTTACACTACGCCGAAGGAAAGGCTGAGAAGAAAGCTCTGGCTGCAGCGACTGAGAAGCTCCTGCGCGAGATCGCGTTCACAACACTCAATCGATTTGCAGCCCTCAAGCTCTGCGAGAGAAGGGAATTTCTCTTCGAGTCGATAGGTTCTGGCTACAGCTCGCGAGGCTTTGAACTCTACTGCAGGCTCGCAGGCCCCTCCTTGGGAGAGAGCTACCAGCGATATGTATGCTACCTTGAGAGCGTCTTTGACGAGCTCTCTCTGGACCTCGGTGCCCTCTTCGATAGAAGAGCTCCCGGGGCAATTCTCTTCCCAAGAGAAAAGGCGCTCCTTGCGCTTCTTGAGTTTCTCAATGATGCATCGCTCAATCATCTCTGGGCTGAAGATGAGACCATTGGCTGGATGTACCAGTACTTCAACTCGAAAGACGAACGCCGTGAGATGCGCGCTGAATCGGGCGGAGCTCCGCGGAACAGCCGGGAGCTTGCGGTACGCAATCAGTTTTTCACGCCCCGGTATGTGGTTCGTTTCCTCGTAGACAACAGCCTTGGACGGCTGTGGTATGAGATGACAAGAGGAGAGACGGGCCTTTCCGATATGTGCACCTTGCTGGTTAGAAAGCCTCATGTCAGGTTCCTCGCAAAAGATGAGAAAGCCCCTGCTTCAGAGGATGAAAACACTGACTATCATCCCTATCGTGCATTGAAAGATCCCCGTGAGATACGAATGCTGGACCCCGCCTGTGGTTCAATGCATTTCGGGCTCTATGCCTTTGATCTGTATGAAGTGATGTATCGCGAAGCATGGGACCGGTCTCCGGAGTGTTTCTCCGATCTTCGTGCTGCAGGCATGAGCCGGGATGAATTTCTCAAGCGCATCCCTGCAATGGTTATTGAGCACAATATCCATGGCATCGATATTGACCGGCGATGTACGCAGATTGCTGCCCTTTCTCTCTGGCTCCGGGCTCAAAGGAGCTGGAAAGAAGCTGCGATTCCTGCTGCCAGCCGACCGAAAATCTTAAAGAGCAATATCGCATGTGCGGAGCCAATGCCGGGAGAAGCTACATTTCTGGAAGAGTATGCGGCATCCTTGAAACCATCGCTGCTCGGTGATTTCGTGAAAGCTGTCTGGCAAGACATGCGCCTGGCGGGCGAGGCGGGCAGCCTTTTGAAAATTGATGACACGATCCAGTCAGCTCTTAAGAAGGCGAAGACTGCATGGGACGTGTGGACCAAGGACATTCAAAAAAGATCGCTGGCAGGATTGTTTGAAGATCGTTCAAGCGATGATTTCAAGGCAATGCTCGGGTATGACATACGGGAAATAAAAGACGTATCAGAATGGGAAGGAATGGAATTAAAGCTGCTTTCAGCTCTCAAGGGTTTTGCTGAAGCTGCGCAGACGGTCAATGGTACCGGCAAACGGCTCTTTGCGGATGATGCTGCAGCAGGTTTTGCGTTCATCGATCTCTGCAGGAAATGCTATGATGTGGTGCTCATGAACCCGCCTTTTGGAGAAGCAGCTGCAGGATCAAAGCAATACATAGCGGATGAATATGAACGATCAAAAAATGACCTGGCTTCGGCCTTCATCGAGATGGGGCTGAAACGACTGGAAAGACGTGGGTATCTCGGCGCAATAACTACTCGAACCATATTCTTCCTCTCAAGCCACACCAGGTTCAGAGAGGAAATCGTACTCAAGGAGGCAAAGCCCGTGGTATTTGCCGATCTCGGTTTCGGGGTGCTCGATGCGATGGTGGAAACGGCGGCATATGTGCTCGAGAAGGTATGACGTTTTATACGAATAATGAATGGATTTTGCTGATGAAGGAAAGGATCAATCAGTTTGGAGGAAAGCAGGCATGCCAACAGCAAAAACTATTGAGTATAAAGGATTCCAGATCAGGTACAGGATTGGAATCATCAAGCAGCACGATATGGAAGCTGGGAAATATGCTGCCAGCGAATTCTCAATCGGATATTGCAAGAATGAATTATACACAGAACAGCAATATATCCTAGAGCAACAGCTTTTTGATACTGAAGCTGAGGCCGAGGCTGCTATAGTGCAGCAGGCCAAGCAGATTATCGAGGAGCAATGTCTGTGAGCCTTGCCAGTCAGCTGGAAAATTACGGGGATCCCATACTTTGCAACTATCTTGTTGCATGTGTCGATCTTCTCGGGCAAAGCGAAAAGCTCTTAGATTTTAGACATGCAGATCAAATCCATCCAGAATCCCCTTCATATCAGAATTGGCTTAAAGAAACTTTCGGCTCAGTCAGGCTCTTTCGACAAGCGTTTTCTAATTTTATTAGCTCAATCAATGCGCAACGTGAGGATTCACGACTCCCAACTCAGCTCACCTTGACCGATATACGCATTATTCCGGCTTCAGACAGCCTTATCATCTATTCATCTCTGTATGATCCTGATGGCTCTCGAACAGTTAAGAATATCAACAGCATTGTGACTATTCTTCAGGCACTCGGCGCGCTTGCTCCTTTTTTTATTGCTCGAAACAAGCCTTTCCGGGCGGGCGTGGCGATAGGCCTTGGCGCGGAATATGAAAGCATAGGGTTCTATGGACCGGCAATTCCTCTCGCATGCGAGCTTGAGAAGGAAGCTGATTATCCTCGAATACTGATTGATCCCTACATCATGGAGTATCTTCAAGCTTTTTCTACCTGGGAAGACAATTCACCTTCTTCGAGATTTGGAGCATCACAAGCACAGTATGCGATAAAGCTGATCTTTCAAGATTGTGACGGTAGATGGGCGCTGGATTTTCTGGGGACTTCGATTAGGAAAATCTATATGAATTCAATATTGAAAGACAAGGATCTTCATATGGAAGGCTATACACAGATCCAAAGGAATATCGCGTATTGCAAAAACCTTAAGGTGCGGAGCAAGTACCTCCTTCTCAAGGAGTATTATGATTCCCGTGCAAGTGCATGGTATCAAAATGGAGCTCAATAATGACCGTACCCTTTTTTCGTCTACTAAAATCCGAAGATAAGGAATCCGCCCTCTCATCTGCGGTTGCTTCTTTGCGAACGAAAATGCCGGATCCTGCTACAGTATTCCAGATTGATCCAGCTAAGTTGTCCAAGGTTCCCAACAGCCCTTTTGCTTACTGGGTGGGCGATGAGATCCGCGAGCTCTTTACCAAATACCCACCGTTCGAGGGCGAGGGGAGAACAGTCAAACAGGGGCTAGCAACAGCAGATGATTTCCGGTTTGTACGTGCCTGGTGGGAGGTTCCTGCAGAGCATCGGCTCGATGCAGGCAATGGCCTTGACTGGCGTGAAAACCTACCTGCATTCCAGGCATGGTGCAGGAAACGCACCCATGAAGGTAAGTATTGGGTGCCCTTTGCAAAGGGGGGCGAGTACTCGCCCTACTATGCGGATATCCATCTGGTGGTGAATTGGAAGAATGAAGGGGCTGAAATTAAAAATTTTGCTGATCCTAAATCAGGCAAAACTTACTCAAGACCACAAAATACGGAATTCTATTTCCAGCCGGGGGTGACATATCCTTTTCGAAGCAGTAAAGGATTTTCTTGTGGTGCTCTGCGTGCTGGTGCTATTTTTGCCCTTCAGGGATCATCGATTTTTGAATCCCCTGAGAATTTAAAAAAGTGTCTGGTATTCTTTAATAGTGATGAAGTACGTGGCCTTCTATTCCTTATTACGAGTGCTAATGCCTGGCAGACTGGATATATATCAATAATACCATATAATATTATTTTCAATAATTCATATGAAAATGATCTAATAAATGCCTTAAATTATATCGACTCAGCCTATGAGACGAAAAATTATTTTATAATTAGGCGAGAAAATGATGTTAAAAAATATATCAAAATTATTGCCGATCTTCACAAGAATAATTTTGGTGCTGTGATATTTGATAATATTGAAAGCCTTAATCAATTTAAAGATTCACATGCTAAGATTGTAGATGAATTATATTCAGAGCCTTTTTCCTATGGAGAATCTTACATTTCTATTTGTATTGGTTGTTGTTTCGGTCGCTTTGATATTCGGATAGCTTGTAATCCTTCACTGACCCCATCTTTGCCAGATCCCTTCGACCCTCTACCAGTTTGCCCTCCAGCCATGCTCGTCGGCACAGATGGACTTCCCGCACGACCAGAAAACATTGCCAGTGAAGCCTGGCTTCGTGCTCGCCCGAATGCTATCACCTTGCCGCCTGAGCCATTCCGCTCGCAGAAGATCACTGCCTCCGAGTATCCTCTCGAAATCCCCTGGGACGGCATCCTTGTCGATGACCCCGAGGACAGCCGTGATATCATTTCCCGGCTGCGTGCTGTACTCACCTACTTGCATGGCACCAACGCAGATGCCAAAGAGCGGGAACTCTGCTCTGAGCTGGCAGTTCGCGACCTGCGAGAATACCTCCGAAAGCCTTCCCTCTTTTTCAATGCGCACCTCAAGCGGTACTCCAAGAGTAGGCGTAAGGCTCCCATCTACTGGCCGCTGCAGACTCGCGATGGGCGTTACACCCTCTGGCTCTACTATCCTCGCCTGACTGCCGATACCCTCTATGGGTGCATCAATATCCTTGAAGCCAAGATCAGGCTTGAGCAACGCAAGCTCGAGCTTGCGAGAATTGACCTTGAAAAAAGCGAGGGTAAGGCTGAACGCACAAGGGTGGAGGAACTCACTGAGTTTATCGCCGCACTCACCGAGATGAAAGAAGAGCTTGAACGGGTTGCTGCTTTGCCATACAAGCCTAATCTTGATGACGGTGTGCAGATCACGGCTGCGCCGCTCTGGCGCCTTTTCAGATTGACTTCCTTGCAGAAAGAATTGAAAGTCACCTGGGAAAAGCTTGAGAATGGCGATTATGATTGGGCTCACCTTGCATATTCGATCTGGCCCGACCGGGTGCGGGAGAAGTGCAGGAACGATCGTTCTCTTGCCATCGCGCATGGCCTTGAGAATATCTGTGAGCAGAAGCCCCTGACAGACAAAGATGAAAAAAAGAAACGAGGCAGGAAAGCGAAACCCGCGTTCGAGCCAGATGAGGAGCTGGAATACGATGAAGATTGAGCAGTATATCAAGACTGAATTCGAAAAGCGCCTCGAGCATTCCTCCTGTCTGGTCATCTATGATCCTGAGCATCGCTATAGCAAAATTGTGCATTCTCTTGCTTCAAAGACTACGAAGGTGGTAGACGCTTCCAACTCCATGATTCTGGCGCGAGAGGAGGCTCTGGGAGCATGGGTGCATCTCTCAGAAAATCCAGAATTGCGCCTTGTCATTTATCTTCCATGGGAAAAGCCAAAAACCCTGCTGGCAAAACGAAATGATCCCTTTGCGCCATTTTTTCTAGGCGGTGCGGTGTTCCCTGACAAGGATGCCGATACTTATCGCGAACTCTGCCTCCAGGCATTTCCAGCCCAAGGGCAAGCAATTGCAAAGCTCTTTGAAGCAGGAGTACCCAGCTTTGCAGCAGTGAATTCGCTTGCGGGAGGAGCAGTCTGGCCACACCTGCGGGCTCTCCTTGGTGTCGAATCGGAGCGGGAGATGATACTTGCGCTCCTCGCTCCCCCTGCAGGCATTGCCGCTCAACTGGAGCAAGGCGGATCTTGGATCGAGGAAGCACGACGACTCATCAGCACCACATTAGGCCTCGAGCTTCATGGTTCTGACTGGCATGCAATGCAGGAAACGCTTGGCCGGTATATCCTTTTCAGTGAATTTGCTCTAGACATTCCATGCTCGCTGCCGGCAACTCTCTCCGAAGTCCCCCATGCGGAAAGTGATCGCCGCAGCCTCATCTATGCGATTTGCGAGTCACTCAGAGACTCGCATTCTACGAGGGCGAGGTATCGCGAGCTCGCTGAAAAGGTCGACATTTCCCTGGGGCTCTCTGAGAAGTTTTCCGAGACAGACGATCTGGGTCAGCGAGAGACGTTCATGTTCCAGAATAAAAGCAGACTCAAAGCCTGCGTTTCATTTGCCAAATCCTCGAATTTCGACGCAGCAAAGAAAATCTGCGATGCAGAAGAGCAGTCCATCTGGTTTGAAAGTTCCGATGCGATCAGATCATTGTGGACCTGTGTCAGGGCAGCGGTCACGCTTCTGGAAGGTATCGCAGCGTTCGAGTCCCAGGTGCAGGATCGGACAAGGGTTGCAGGGATTGTCTCCTTGTATATCGACAGCTTTTCCTCACTCGATGCCGCATATTGTGATCTTGAAGCGTTTCTTGCTGATCTGGAACCTGATAATAATGGGGGAGAGGTATTCCAAGAGTTTGTCGATTCGGCTCGAACAGCCTATTTCAGGGCAGCAGAAAGTCTGCATCGCTCGTTCATCCAGGCGGTAGAGCATGAATCATGGATCAATTCCGCCAGGAACGACCAGGCTGCTGTCTTCAGAAACAAGATTGTGCCTCTTCTGGAAAAGCGGGAAAAAACAGCGTTCTTCATGATTGATGCACTGCGGTGGGATCTTGCAAAAGAACTTAGGCAATCGCTGCCCGCAGCGTACCGTGTTACCATCGATATGGCCTACGGACGGCTTCCGAGCATCACTATGGTCGGCATGGCATCTCTGCTGCCGGATGCTGACAGCAAGCTGTCCATCAGCATTGAAGAGGGGACTGTTGTTCCCCGTATTGGCTCTGTACGGGTTGCGTCCGTGCAGGAGCGCATTGCCCACCTGAAGTCGATCTATGGCGATCGAGTAAAAGCTGTGTCAATGAGTGAGCTTGAACAGGTCAGGAAGGCTGACATTGGCGATGCCGTCGATCTGTTGGTTGTCCGCTCGACAGAGATCGACGCAGCAGGCGAGTCGCTTGGCAAAGAGGCCCTTCCCATGCTTTCGTTGCTCCTGCGCAATCTGCTGCGTGCACTTGAACGCAGCAGAAAGCTTGGATTTGCAAAAGCGGTGATAGTCACCGACCATGGCTTTCTGCTCCTGCCCGCACCGAAGGCTGGTGATGCCATCACGAAGCCCGAAGGTGCCTGGGAAGCAGCTGGCCCTCGCTATCTTCTTGGAGAGGGCATAGAAAGCACCGGCGTCAAGCTTTTTGATGCAAGCCTCGTGGGGGTACCAGGGTATGCAAAGCAGTTTGCAACTCCAGCAGGGCTTGGATCCTTCATTTTCGGTGCTCGTTACGTGCATGGAGGACTCTCCCTCCAGGAGTGTGTGTTGCCGGTTCTCACGATCGATTTCCCGAATCAGCCACCCAAGAAGCATGAGGTTGGTGTATCATTGAGCTATAAAGGCGGGATGACCACAAAGATCACCACGATGCGGCCAAGCTTTGATCTTTCGGTCTCTCATACGGATCCTTTTAAAGGAGAATATGAACCGGAGATTGCTATTGCAATTGCTGCCCGTGCTGGTGGGAAAGAGGTGGGCCGGGCACAGGCATCAGCGGGATATGATCCTGGCTCGGGATGCTTTAGACTAAAGCCCGGGAAATCGATTAAGATTACTCTTGCAATGAGCGAAGAGTACCGCGGATCCTTTACCGTGAGCGCATTTGATCCGGTAACTCATGAGCTCTATGCGAAACTTGATCTTGAAACTGATTATACGGAGTAGGCATGGACGAGCTCGATCGCAAGCTGAATGAAGCGTTCCCCGGCAAGGTCGTGAGAAAAGACCTGCTGCACAAGATCAAGAAAGGAACCAATGTACCGTCGTTCGTACTGGAGTTTCTCCTTGCAAAGTACTGCGCCTCCGATGATTCGGAAGAGATCAGAGCAGGAATTGAAGCGGTATTTGAAACGCTGGAATCGAACTACGTTCGTCCTGATGAGTCTAACAAAGCACAGTCCATGGTCCAGCAGAAGGGCAAGCACCGATTCATAGACAAAGTGCATGTTACTTACTCTGAGAAAGAAAAGCGCCATTGGGCGGAGATGGAAAATTTCAACTCGCGGCGCATTGCAATACCTGAGAAATTCTACAGAGAGAACGACCGTATACTGGAAGGCGGCATCTGGGCGGAAGTGGTTGTCTGCCACAACGATATCGAGGACGATGATTATGCGTTCTTCATTGATGATCTGAGGCCCATCCAGCTGTCTCGATTCGATGCGGATGCCTTTCTTGCCGGGAGAGAACGATTCACCCGCGATGAATGGCTGGATGCAATCATCAGGAGTATCGGGCTTGAGCCATCCAAGCTTACCAAACGGCTGAAATTTCACCTCATTGCCCGGTTTTTCAGCTTTGTGGAAAAGAACTATAACTTCATCGAGCTTGGCCCACGGGGCACCGGAAAGTCCTACTCATTCTCAGAATTCTCGCCCTATGCGACCCTCATCTCGGGTGGTCAGGCGACAACGCCGATTCTGTTCTACAACAACCAGAAGAATAAGATCGGACTGGTCGGTTTCTGGGATACGGTCGCGTTCGATGAGGTGGGCTCAATCAAGATTAAAGACCGTGATTCCGTGCAAATCATGAAGGATTATATGGCGAATGGCCGCTTCTCCCGTGGGGTGCAGGTCATCGCGGATGCAAGCTTTGCCTTTGTCGGCAATATAGACCATGCGATCGAGCAGGTCATCAATTCTCAAAACCTGGATCTTTTATATCCCTTGCCGGATAGTTTCGACCTTGCGCTCATCGATCGCTTCCACTATTACCTGCCAGGCTGGGAAATGCCGAAGAATTCAAGCCTTCTGCTCACCGAAAGCTACGGATTCATTTCCGACTATCTGGCTGAAGCGTTTCATTTCCTGTTCCGATCCCAGAATCGCTATGACTGGGTCAGCAGGAACGTAAAGCTCGGTACTACCGTCGAGGGACGTGATGAGATTGCGATCAGGAAAACCCTGTGCGCGATGCTAAAGATACTGCATCCGGCGGGAGAACCGACTCAAGATGAGCTGGCTGAATATGTCGAATATGCAATTGAGGGCCGCAGACGGATCAAGGAACAGCTCAACAAGCGCAAAACGGACGAAGAGTACGCGAAAATCAATCTCTCCTACGTTGATTCTTCGGGAAAAGAACGAATCGTCTTTTGCCCGGAGTCCCTGGGCGCGCAAAGCACGCTTGCCCCGGAACGAAAGGTCATTGATGAGGAAGCGGTACAAAGTGGGAATAAAGGGAAAACCAGACCCAGGATTATGGAAGAAGAACAGAAACAGGAGCCTTCCAAAAGCCATGCAGAAGTCATTGTTGCACGAGGTTCCAGTGCTGAAGCTGCAGCTCTCAAAGAGAAGCACTTTCGAATTTTCTATGGCGATACCGGCTATAGCTATGAATCCATTTTTGGCGCATACCTGCGTGGTGCAAAGACCATTGAGGTAGAGGATCCCTATATTCGAACCCAGCATCAGATACAGAACTTTGTCCGCTTCTGCGAGCTTGTGGTGAAGGTAGGAGATGCGGAGAAGATTGTCCTGCTGACCGGCTATGATGACCAAGTGCAGAAATCGGAAGCCCAGGATCGGTTCAACAGCCTCAAGGAAAGCCTTGCGGATGCCAATATCGGCTTTGAATTCAAGTTCCGGGAGAATATTCATGATCGCGAGATACGGCTTTCCACGGGTTGGCGGATCAAGATTGGTCGCGGGCTAGATATCTACCAAAAGCCTGAGAATTGGTTTGTTATCGGCTCGAACGATCTGGACCTGCGTCCCTGCCTGGAGACGATGGTAGATATTTTTAAAGTATGAATATTACTTTCTAAAAGTTCAAAGGATATTGTCTGTGTATGACTTTGATTCATGAGGGATTTCATTTTTCTTTATGGAATTTCTTTTTTAATGAATAGTTAATGTATATTTATACTTTTTTATTGTTTCATAATTTATAATATTATTTGTATATATCGTACATATAAATTTTGCATGCTGGAAATGTCGCAGCTTGAATGTCTATCTATATTGATTTTCTGAGGTATTTATGATTCCTGGCTGCTTGGGTTACCTATACTGCAGAGTGGTCGTTGGTATGCTATTATCGAAAATAGAATCATCAATCAAACCAAGGAGGACCTGACCATGGAGTGTAAAAAGCGCCATGTAATTGCCGCCTTCCTGCTCGGGGCGAGTATAAGCACCTTGTTTGGCTTTGTGAGCAGCTATTCAAACCTGTATGGTTCCTACCCAAGCTTTTCGAGCAAAGCTTACCGTCCCTCAAAGCCGTTCTCGAAGGACGAATACAGCATCTCGCGCTACCGGCAACAGGTGGAGCAGTATCGAGATGACTGCGAATCGTATATTCAGGCTGCCAATAATGACATTGCGACGATTCGAAGAGAAATCCAGAGGGCTATCGACGAGACAAACGCGGTGGTGAGCGAGTATAATTCATTCGTAAGGTTTGGTTTTTAATGCATGCTGTCTAATTGATATCTTTCAAAAACGCGCATTATTCAGAGCCCAATATGCTGCTGTATCCTTAATATTTGGATTATCTTTTGCATAGTCGAATGCTGTTTTCCCCTCGAGGCTTTTTGTCTTTCCATTGGCACCAGCCTTCAGGAGGATCATAACGACCTCTGGATTGGCATTATTCGTTGCAGCCCACATCAACGGCGTCATACCTACTATATTGTCTCTGTCATCAAGCCTTGCACCAGCCTTCAGGAGGGCTGTAATGACCTCCGGATTGGTATTATTCATTGCAGCCCACATCAACGGCGTCATACCTAAATTGTCTCTCTCATTAAGGCTGGCACCAGCCTTTATTGCTGCCAGGACATCTTGAGGTGTCCCAAATTTAGCTGCCCCAAAAATATCTTGTGCAAATAGACAAATGCTGCTTAACAAGAAAAGAATCGCAATACTCCATTTTTTCATAATTTCCCTCCCTGATACGCTGGCTGTATTCCATATCCAGCACGTATAGCCGGGTAATTTTCATTATACCACAGAGGAGTAACCAATCAAGCTTTATTATTGCAGTGTAGTATGAAGGAACATTGCGGGCAGCGACGGAAACGCCCCTCTGGCAACAGGCCTCATGCAGCACTTGGGTATGCTACTCCCGCAGAAGTCAGGAAAAAAATTATTCGCCTAAATGGTCTGAAAAGCAGGGGAGCACTACACTATCTTTGAAAGATGCTGGTAAGGTCCTCCATATTTACGCGGAAATGGGGTAATCCCGAATATCGGTCCATGTCCGATCTTCTAATGAACTTGTACCAAAGCGCATGATCCAGAATATAGGAGATGCTCATCCAAGCTTCAGGGTGCTGGTACATTTCCCGCCATTCGTCCTCGGTAAGCCGCTCAACCTTGGCAAAGGGATAGAGCTCATCTGCGGCTTCTTTTTCAGCAGTCTGGACCATTTCTATCTTTTCAATTCGTCTTTCAAGTTCACGCATATTTCTTCTCCTGCGACAATGCAAGATGTTTCTCGAGTTCCGCAACGCGCTGCTCGAGCTCCTCGGTTTCCACCTCCTTGAGGTAGCCCAGAAGTACATTCATGCCATAGACCATCATCTTGAATTTGCGTTCATCGATAGCACCCCGGTAGTAGGCTGCGATAATCCGTGCAAGGCTTCGGCGCGCATTCTTGAGCGTATCCATCGGCAGACGCTGCGGGGGGAGTGTTGGCTCTTGAGTGATGGTTTCTTCTTGAATATCAATGGTATTCATGTGGTGTACCTCCTTTGGTAAGGTCGTTTGGCGATACCTGTGTGTCAGGTAAGGGGCCCTGGCTGGCATTCACGCACTCATCCTCAAGCAGTACAAAGCCTGGATCGACGAGGATGAAGCCGTCCTTCTCTGTGTAGACATGGAGGGCGTCGCAGTAGGCTTTGACCAGCACAAACTGCCTCTGGGTGAGCCCTTTCGCGATGCAGATTGCCTGCCATGAGTCCACAGGGATAGCAAGCGGCTTCTCGCCTGTGCGTTTCTTGATCTGGGCCAGTTGGGTGAATACCTTCATCCCAAGGTCAAGAGCATCCGTACCGACATCGAAGATGCAAAGGGTTTCCGCTTCCCTGGTGCAGGCGTAACCCGTAACCGATTGTGTGTATGTTGTTACAGTACCATCATTTGGCATGGTTACGCCCTGGTTACGGTTACGCCTCCGAGCCGTAACCGGGTTTTCAGCCGGTACGCTCATATGGCTTTCTCCTCAAAGAGGAAGTCTGCGCGGTTACGGGTCTCAGGCGTAACCGTAACCGACCCGTAACCTTCTAAGTGTTTGTTGAAAATCAAATTATCTGCATTGGTTACGGGGTTTCGCCTCTCCGGCAGGTACCGCTCAAACGCCTCCGTGAAATCCTTGGAATAGTAGCCTTTGACACAGTGCCCTTCCTGCTTCAAGGTACGTGGCTTGATTCCAAACGGCCTGAGGATTCGCGCGAGGTTCGAGGCGGTCATGCCTTTTCCATGATTGAATTGCGGCCAAGGGCTTTCCTCTATCTCATTGAGGCGATCCACGAGTGTCTGGGAAGGCCATCGGTCCCGCTCAGGCTGTGCGGAGACGATTGTGTGAAGGTCAGAGAGGAGTCGTTCTTTCACATCGTCAGGATCACTTGCGTCATGAGCGGAGAGCGCCATCGCTGCTGAGCGAGCTTGTTGTGGCCACTCGCCACCGACAAAATCAGCAATCCGCAAGAGCTCCCGCCAGCAATCAGCCTGCCTGTCTGAGAGGCTAGATGGTATCTCAGGGTCGATTTTCTGAATTTTAGCACCATGATCCAGCGCAAACCGCTGCACTCGTGCATGCAGATCGCGAAAGCCAAGGTCTCTGTCAGCCCTTAGTCGTTCAACTTCTTCATCAGACTTGCGGCGGAGCATCTCAATAATGATCGATCGGCTGGCAAGCGTTGCAGGAAGATTCCCAATGAGGGCAATTGCCTTGGGGCAAAAGACATTGAAGGTTCGAGGTTCAAGGTCCTCTCCGACGATACGGATGACCTGCGCAGCACTGCGGGTAAAGCCCGCATTCATGATGGTGCGAAGATCCTCATTGGTGCGAAACATGGAATCGGCCTCATCGATGATCATGGTCGGGGCGTAAGCATCGATAGTGCGGAAAAGTGCAGCGGTTGAGATGTTTGAGGTTGCAAGCGCCCGTGGCACAAGACGGCGCACGATCTCCAGTGCCGTGCTCTTGCCACAGGCCTTGGTTGCCGAGGTAACGCAGAGATTTGGACATACAGTCCCATACGGAGCGAGGTGAGTAAAAACGATCCATAGAGCTATCGCATAGGCGGATTCAATATCAATTACAAGAAAGCGGCGGATTTGGCGCACAAGGTCATCAAGAAGCATTGCACCATCCTGGGGTAATGTAGAAGGCTCTGGGTCATTAAACTGCAGGCGCTTGCCCTGTTTGTCCCGGCTTTTCTTTGCAGTATTCTTCGAGGCTTCTGATTCCGTTTGATCCCGAAGCTGCAACTCCTGTACCACCTGAGAGACATCAATCTTCACTATCTCATCCACGAGGTGCCTCCCATAGCCTGATCGCGTGCTCCCAGACCTCAGCAGCAGAAAAGAAGGTATTGCTGCTTATTGCGCGATCCTGCGTAGTGAAATAAAGCAAGGTAAAAATTTCTGCTAATTCACAGACATTTGCAGGTACCTGAGATGGCTTTCCTGCAAGCAGCACGCGAATCTGTGGTGGCGCACTGTCAAGATTGGTGCGGGCTGTGAAAATCGCAAAATTCTTCCATCTATTACGATCAATGTTGTGCTGACTGATAAAGCAATAGATTGCCGCTCGAACCCTTGAATTCATTTTAAACCCCTTTGATTAATCATCTGTATTGCACGCTCTGAAATTTCATCTTGAGTTGCTTTGCGGCGTTTTCTAATGAACTCTTCTAGTTCTTGTTGATCAAAGAATAGCCGACCACCAGTAGGCTTATAGCAAGGAAGCAATCGCAAATGAACGAGCTTGTATATATATTTAGGGGTTGTTTTTAAGAATGATGCAGCCTCTTCTACACTTAAAAATATGCTCATGATCATACTCCCTGACGGTATGGTTTTCTTTTGTTTACCGTCATCTTAAAGATCGCTGATTTCATTTTGCAAACGAGAGGCCTTGAGAAATTTGAGAAAAATGAGAATTTTTTATTTATTAAAATATTATATTATAAATAATTAAAATTTATTTCTTCAATTTTAATATGTTTACCATTTGAGAAATATTGGCTAAATATTTGTGATATTTAAACAGCAATCAAGTACCCCTCATCGTTCAGGCTAATTGTAATGAACAAGGAGAGGAAGAATGGGAAAGCAACAGTTACAATGGGCTGCAAATCGAAATGCTGAGATTATTCTGCAAATCCTTTGCCAGGCAATTACAGTGGTCGATTTAGGGCGGCAAAACGACTTTAACCCCAGCGAGTGTCAGAGATGGATTGATACAATCTATAAAGTTGGGAAAAATGGCTGAAAAGCCCAGGCCGGCGACCTTTATGAGCAGACCGAGAAAGAAATCAAAGGACTCATTGCGATGATTGGCGATCTGTATGTGGAGAATGCCAGACGAAACCGAATCCTTACCCCGAAAGGCGATCTGATGGAAGACCCTTTGTGCCAGCATAGATGTCGCCTCAAGAGGAGGGGGCAACTATGCGATACAGTCAAAGACTGCGGAATGCAGTATTACGAAAAGTTCTTCCACCAGAGAATCAGAGTATCAGCTCAGTGAGTAAGGAATTCGGGATTTCAATGCAAACAATTCAGCGATGGATGAGTCTTGCAAAAGATGGTACACTATCGACCGAGGATTCTGTGCTCCCGCCCAATAAAAAGCCCTTGGAAGAGAAGTTTGAATATGTTCTGGAATGGTCACGATTAGCAGACGTTGATAAAGGCCAATGGCTACGGGAAAATGGGATTCATGAAGAACACCTTAGCCTCTGGGAACAGGAGCTTCGTATGACCATGGCGAAGAAGCAAGAAACAAAAAACACAGAACTTACCGCATTAAAGAAACGAAATAGGGCTCTCGAACGAGAGTTAGCCCGAAAAGAGAAAGCGTTGGCTGAATTAGCAGCCTTACTGACCTTGAAAAAAAACTCGAATCGACCTTGGGGGCCAACGAGGACGATTGATCCACGAAGCAGATCGGAAGCTGGTTATTCAGCTTATTGATGAAGCTGTCGCCGCTGGTGCACGGACGTTCAAATGTTGTGAAATAGTGGGCATCAGCATACGGACTCTGCAGCGGTGGCGGGCGGGCACTACGATAGACAGACGGAAAGGCGCTCCTAAATGGGTTGCAAACAAGCTTTCACCAGAAATTATTGACGATGTGATCCAGACAGCCTGTGCTCCTGAGTACCGAAACGATACGCCTATGGTTCTGTATGTACGATTGCTTGAGGAACACTGCTATCTCGCAAGTCCCAGGTCAATCTATCGTATCCTGAAAGCGCATGGACTTTTGAAACGGCGCTGCAATGGGGCGGTTCCCACACCGAGAAGACCACCCCCCGAACGGGTAGCGACTGGGCCGGATCAGGTATGGACCTGGGATATCACCTATATGCCCATGCGCGTACAGGGATTGTTTTATTATGCCTATGTATTTCTCGATATTTGGAGCAGGAAGATTGTTGGATGGCAGATTCATGAAAAAGAATCTCCCGAATTAGCGAGCCAGTGTTTTGAACGAAGTGTCGCCAAAGAAGGAAACCGACCACAGTTTCTTCACTCAGATAATGGCAATCCTATGAAAGGCTTATCGATGCTCGCAACCTTATATCGGTTTGGTGTCATTCCTTCCTACTCGCGTCCTCGAGTATCGAATGACAATGCCTACAGCGAATCCTTATTTAAAACAGCCAAATATGTTCCCCATTATCCGGGGTATTTTGAATCCCTCTCAGATGCTCGGGCATGGTTTGCCGATTTTGTGCATTGGTACAATACGAAGCATCGGCACTCGGGAATTGGCTACGTCACGCCTGAACAGCGTCATACCGGTGCGGATAGACAGCTCTTTGATGAAAGGAATAGAACCTTGCAGTATACCCGACTATTTCGTCCAGAGATTCGGAGGCAACTGAGAGACTGGGTGCATATTGAGAAGGTCGTTTTGAATGCAAATGTTTCATAAATAAGCGACATCTATGTTGACAAATAGCGAAGATGGGATTCGGGTCAACATTGGAATATTTTTGATATTCTAAGATGAAATCGATCTAATCTGTATTACAACGGAAAGTAACGCGAGAAAAGATCTGGAGCTACCTACATATGGCTGGCTAATGAAATGCACATTGCTATTGAGGAATTTTCTTTATACAGTACCAAAGAAATCATGCCGCATTGTGCAAATCGCATAAGAAGCAATTGAATCGTAGCAGGGTCCATCTCTTACTGATTGATCATTACAATTTTGACCGACCACATGCGGCACTTAGCTATGTTACTCCCGTATAGGTCAGAAAAAAATTAGTCGCCTCAATGGGTTGAGAAGTAGATAAGTACTACACCGCCTTTACAATTGAGCCAGAGGCGATCCATGCTGCCCCACCGGCAGCCTCGCTGATATATCCAAGCTTCTCTGCAAGCTTAAGCATGCTCAATCGGTTTCTGGCAATCTTCTCAGATGCGTCCATCCTCTACCTCCACACTTATATGTTTAATGTCAACTGCTTTTCCCTGGAATTATCATAAGGATTTCCCTATCGTTATCACCAGGAATTCCCTGGTTTCATCATAGACCAGCCTGAGCAGGTCGTTTTCTTATGCACCTCCTTCCCCAAGCCGGGTAGTCGCTTCAGCATGGGTGCTCGGTTTTACCTTGTCAGGTCCTGGTTGGCGCATGAGAGCATGCATCATGCGGTAGCTTTTTGCCTCGAAGAGCAAAAGATGACCGTGGTGAACGAGCCGATCAATCATGGCAGCTGCCATCTGCTCATCGGTGAAGATGCCTCCCCATTTTGAGAATTCAAGGTTCGTCGTGAGGATGAGACTTTTGCTCTCGTAGCTGTCGGCAATAATTCTGAACAAAAGCTGGGAACCTTCCCGATCCACCGGCACATAGCCCCATTCATCCAAGATGAGGAGATCCAACTGCTGCACGTCCCGAATCAGGCGTTCGAGTGTTCCCGCTTTATACGCTTCGGTCAGTTTCAGCACGAGTTCGGTAACCGTGAAGAATCGTACCGAAAGCCCCTTTTCACAGGCGGCAATGCCGATCGCGATCGCCATGTGGGTTTTCCCGGTGCCGACACCGCCGTAGAGTACAAGATTCTTTTTTTCAGGGATAAAATCGGCACGAAGGAGATCTTCTTTGGAGAGCGCTGGCGGAAAACGGATTTCTGAGAAGTCATATCCTTCAAAGCTCTTGAAGACTGGAAAACCTGCTCGATTTAAAAGCCTTGCTTTTTTGCCGCGTTCCCGCCTGTCGATTTCCTCAGCCAGCACTTTATGCAGGAATTCTTCCTGCCGCGGGGTCGCTTCGAGCTCGCATAATTCAACCACACGACTTGAGAGCATGAGTTTGCGGCTCATGGCGGCAATAGCCTGCCTGGTTCGTTCGCGTTCCTGGGGTGTGCGGATCATACCTGCGCCCCTTCCAGGAACTCGTCGTAGACATGCAGATCCTGGCCTCGTTCAGGCGCCATATTCAGGCCATAGCCTGCGATCCGCGCAGCAAGGATTGCCGCGTCATGGAAGGCGGTTCTGGAGCGCTGTACAGCTTCCTCAAGCGCTTGCAGCGCGATTTCGAAGCCGTAGTCATCTGCTAACCGCTGCATGGTTCTCAGTGTCGCATGGAGCTCCGTACGTTCCTGCCGATCCATCAGGGCCTTCAAGGGATCGGGTACCATTTCCCGAATCCCTGAGTTTTTCCACGCTCCGGGATTGTTCATGAGGACGGCAAGGGAGGTGCGGTAATCACAGCTGTCAGTCCTTTGTTCTCCGTAGACGCGGCTATGACGAACGACCAGATGGTTGTGTTCATCCAGAATGTCGATAGTATGCGCACGTATGGCGACGAGTACTTCCCGGCCTGCAGAGGCAGGGCTTGTCGAGTAATAGTGACGGGCATCGATCCGCACTTTGCCGTAACCGTCAGTCTTAAGGTATTCATACCGCACGGGGTCAAACGGTGATCGGGGAAGCGGCAGGAATGCTTTTTTATCTTCCTCGAAGAGTTCTTTGATCGGCACGAGCTTCTTGTAGTGCGTTTCCTCGGCCTTGGGTTCGTGCATGGAGAGCAGGGTTCTGTTATAGGCTTCAATGTCGTCGAACGACGGTTCTGGCACGAAAAGGTTCCGGCGGGTATAGCCTATCTTTGCTTCGACATTCCCTTTTTCATAGCCGGAATGAGGGTTGCAGAATCGCACGGAAAAGCCGTAATGGGCACGCATTCTGGCAAAGAGTTCCGCTTCATGGATAACTTCGCCGATCCGTCTGCCTACACCCGTCGCGTTGTCGAAGACAATCACCGGCGGTACGCCGCCGATATAGGCAAAGATGTCTTTCAATCCCTGGCAGACGCACTCGGCGGTTTCTCCTCCGAACACCTGGGTAAAGCTGTCATTGCTGGAGGCAAACGAGAGGGTAAGGTACTTTTTGCGAACCATCGTCCCGCGTTCCAGAAAATCCGCTTCGCCAAAATCAGCCTGGCTTTCACCGGGGTGCCAGACCAGTTCCAGGCTCGCCCGCACAGCACGCTGTTCTTGGAGCATGCGTTTGACGTACCGTTGGACGGTATTGTAGGAACAGGCATAACCTGGGACCTCCGCGGCTAGTCGGTCGTGGATCCGCTTGGCGGTGTGCCGCTGTTTGTGCCATCGTCCCTGGTCTTCGGCAAGCCATGTATTGATGCGTGGCTTATACGGATCAAGGATCGAAGCTTTTGTAGCCTTTTCAGGCGGCTTTGGGGAAAAGTCTTCCTGATTCACATACTTTCGTATGGTTTTGGGGTCGACGCCAAAGGTCCTGGATAGTTCCGCCACAGAGCTTCCTTTTTGGTACTGTTCCCTGATACTTTGTATTTGGGGCATGTTGATCACCTTCTTTGATCCTCCCTCGTCGTTGTTGGTTCTTCGACACAGGGATTCTGGATTACCAGGAGGCAGTATTCAACTGCCCCTGCTTTTTCCAGGGAATTCCCGATGATAACACCAGGGAAATCTAGGTGATATTTTCAGGGATTTTTAGTTTATATTAAACACACTTATAGTTTAATGCAATTGCAGAAGGTAAAAAACACTTTACTTTTTCATGCTCTTTAGATATCTATATACTGTTGAGTTGCTAACTTCTATTTCATCAGCAACCATATTTATTATAACTAATTCTCGATAATTTTTATATTTCGCTTTATATTCATAATATAGCTCAACAGCTTTTCTCATTCTTTCTTCTTTTTTTGATTGTATTGATGCTGTTTTAGCACCTTTTCGTCCTCCTTCTCTTACTCGTTTTCCTATTTTAGCATCTTCAAAGGAGTAAGTTTTTTGCTGCATTTCACTCTCTAGGCGTTCTACCGGAATTCCTTTTTTCATAGCGGCAAAGTATATTGCGTTTTTATCCCCCCAATACTCCATCCATTCACTGAAAAGCCTAACAATATTATGATTGTAAGACAAGGATAAATAGATTTGGTATTTAGTTAAATACTCTTTATTGTTTTGAAATTGTTTTTGCATACGTTCTTTTTGATTTTTCCTTTGTTGTTCTGCCAAGCTAAGAGAATTTACAATTGTAAAAAAATCATCATCTGGCGCGTCTATATTGGGGCTATTTCCTGAAAGAGATTTTGCAACATATTCTCGTGCTTTTTCCCAGTACTCTTCTGGTTTTATAAAACGATATTGGACAGAATCTATTTGTCGCTTTATTGATTCGTTATCTTCTTCAATAAGTCTCTTAATGCAATCTTCTTCGGCTTGTTTTAAGAGTTCATGTATTTTTATATTTTTTTCTTTAGCAGCAGCACTAAGGAATTCATGTTCTGCTTTTTTGAGTTTTGGCAAAATCTCCAGTTGAAGTTTCTTTACGGCTTCCTGAATCCATATATTGTTTTCAACTAAATCATCATTATTTTCTTTTGGAAAAATTGACGATCCGAAATCTCGTTCAGAATCATCAGCCATTACTGAAAACCTCCTCTACTAATATCTTGAATTTAGATATTCCCGAATCGTATTTGAGTGAAAAATATTAGATCCTGATTATATGTGCAATAAATACCTGCACCACTGGTATCTTCTCTCAATTTCAATCACTGTTTCCATCAATATATTTCCTATACTTTAATGATGCCACCTTATTATCTAGTTGGATTTCAGGCAAGAGCTCGACCGCAGATCGTTTCATTTTATCCGTTGCTTTGGCATAGATCTGAGTAGTCTGAATATCAGTATGGCCGAGCAGCTTACTGACAGTATAGAGGTCTGCCCCATTTTCAAGGGCCAGGACGGCGAACGTATGTCGCGCAGTGTGCCATCCTATTTTCTTTTCAATACCTGCTGCTTTAGCCCAAGCCCTGAAATATTGTGTTGCACTGGTTTTTGTCTGAAGCTCAGGAAAGATATATTCATCTTGATGGTGTAGCCTGCCATCATCAATGATTGACCATGCTGAATGGTTAATCGGCACCCCAACTACCTTTTCTGTTTTCTTTTGCCTCTTTAAGATAGTTGGCTCCGGTGTTCGTTGGATGTCTCCCCATCGAAGGGTTTGAAGATCAGAAATTCTTAATCCAACCATGCATGCAAAAAGGAAGCTTCTCTTGATTGCTGAGCCAAGCTTGCCTCCAAGAGGTGTCACAGCGAGGCGTTCGAGCTCTTCTGGTGTAAGCCATACTTTAATTGGTTCAGGTTCTGAGATTTTTTTAATATGCTCTGCAGGGTTGTGTGATATCAGTCGATTCTTACATGCTATTCGAAGTACGTGGCAGACAGCTGAGAAATAGTGAGCTGCAGTAATCTGCTTTAATACTTGTTTGGATAGGAGAAATGCCTTAAATCCTTCGAGCCATTGTTCGTCAACAGCATCCAGGCGAATATTCCCTCCATATTCTTTGATGTAGGGTATGGCTTTATGGAGATGTCTTCTGGGGGGCATGCTCTGAGCGATTTCCTGGCAATAGTCTAATAGATGTTTCTTGCTTCCTACTGGGTCAAGAATACCCCATTCCTGTGAAAAGAGTTGCTGCTCACGCTTTACCCTGGCGATGTTTGCTAAGCGCAAGGCTTCTCTATCCTGTTGCTTGTCGCCGGTTAAAGATAGGCCGAGGCTTTCCCATCTTCTTCTTCCCTTATAATAGATATCTAGATATAGTTTGTTGTGCTTCTTTCTTATTGCTACTCCCATGCCTGCCACCTCACATTAGCATGTTTAAAATCTACAATATATCTACAATATGTCTACAAAATTGAGTAAAGTCAAGGGTTAAAGAGAAAAATATAGTAAACTTGCAATAATTGGCAATATTATGAAAAGTATTGATATATAAATAAATAACAACAAAAAAGGCTCCCCTTCAGGGAGCCTTTTCTTGTACCTAGCGGGAGAGGGGATCGAACCCACGACCCAGCGGATATGAGCCGCTTGCTCTGCCAACTGAGCTATCCCG
>Ga0209606_1001006_pt1 | contig 38423 bp, 34 predicted proteins | sample AD_UKC057_MetaG_FD_184412 | JGI IMG/M metagenome (GOLD analysis project Ga0209606, IMG submission 184412) | Active sludge microbial communities of municipal wastewater-treating anaerobic digesters from USA - AD_UKC057_MetaG (SPAdes) (version 2) | ecosystem: Engineered > Bioreactor > Anaerobic >... | reverse complement strand
CACAGACATGCCGCCTCAACGGCGTCAGCTTCGTTCCGTTCCTCCTCAAAGCTCTCCGTCATCATCTATGCAATTTTCAAGGTTCTGTGCTCTGTGATACACTTGTTTCACAAAGCTAAATGCTTACAATCGGCGATATACAGTTGATATCTCATGATCTGGCGGTTGCCATCGCCGCTGTGATAGTAGTAAGCTTCGCCGCCACGACTCTTGACACCGCCACTCGAATACAACGCTATGTGGTTGAGGAACTGGCAGGAGATTTCAACGTGAAATTCCTGACCAAAAGACATCCGGCGACATTTGTGGCGGCAGGCTCGGCGGGTCTTCTCGCCCTCGCCAAAGGCGGCGGCGCGGGCGGCATGATCCTTTGGCCCGTCTTCGGCACAACCAACCAGCTTCTCGCCGGCCTCGCTCTCATGGTTATCACTGTGTATCTTTTCCGCAAAGGAAAAGGCGCCGTCTACACCTTCATCCCGATGGTTTTCATGATGTTCGTCACGGGATGGGCGGGGATTGTCGGACTGAAAAATTTCATAGGCAAGCAGGACTGGCTGCTGACGGGCATATCAGGAGCTATCATGCTCCTTGAGGTATGGCTGATAATCGAGGCCGTCAAGGTGTTCGTCAACCTTAAAAAGGGCAAGGCCTGAAAAAGAGTTTTCGTTTGCGGAAAAATGGCGCGGCGATGTTCAAATCCAGAAAATTGACGGATGATGAAATCCGTCTTCTCAAAAGCGTCTTCGGCGACGCTATTGCGTATGGCAGAGTTAGAATCCATGACGGCCATTGGACTGCCCGGATCCCCGGAATCGGCGCTTTTGTATTCGGCGACAATATTCAACTGGCTGGAAAATACGTGGGCGATCCCTCAATACTGATCCATGAAGCGGCGCATGTTTGGCAGTTTCAGAATGAATGGGGATGGTTATATTTCTTCAACGCTCTGGGCCATCAAATTGCCAGATTCGTAGACGGCCATAATCCTTATGACTACTCAAAAGTTGAAGGCGTCAAGCCGTGGCGAAACTGGAATCCCGAACAGCAGGCTCAATGGATACAGGACAACAGGCGTTTGCCCGGCGAAGACATCCGCAATCCGCGAAAACCATCAGCATGATTTGAATTGATATATTGTTTATCTCATTGCGTAAGCTTTGGGGCGGTCGTTTTGCAGCAGTTGAAGAACCGCTGTCCGGATTTTTTCGGCTTCGGCCCGCAACGCGTCTTTGTCTTCAATTTGTTCCGGGCGCAGTTTGACGTCAATAGGATTTCCTATACGCACGGTGACTTTTGTGGGGAAGAGCGCGGGCAGGGCGAAAAGTTCTGAAGGAGCCTCGCCGTCAGCTTCGCCGATCCAGAATATAGGGCTTGCCTCCTCGACCCCGGCGACCGAAACGGGAAGTATGGGCGCGCCGGCCATTGCGGCAAGTTTCACGCATCCGGGGATGAATGGCCTCAGTCTGTACCAGTCGAAAACCGTGTTGTTGGAGCCTTCAGGGAACATTCCGACCACGCCGCCGCCGGACACTTCGGCGCTTATTTGCTCGTATGGGAACTTCATTTTTTTGTTGTGGACAATGCAGTCGAACGCCATGACCTGTTTGTGCCAGCCCGGCATTTTTTCAGGGTCGCTCCATGCGACCCACTTGATTTTCCGGTCGGGCATGGACGCGCTTATCATCATTGCGTCCCAGCCGAACCAGTTCGTGTGGTTAGCGGCGATGACGAATCCTGTTGCGTTCGTGGGGATATTCTCTAAGCCGCGCGTTTCAAGTCTGTGATAAATCTGAGCGAAAGGCCTGATGATTTTGACGGCTGTTTCATAAACGCTCATCATCCGTCTCCAGAATTCAATCTCTGCGCGCTGCTTGCAAAAGAATCATCCTTCGCCGCGGCCGGTTTTTTTAAGCGCGTCGAGGATGACTTCCAATTTTCCTTTTGCCTGCGCGCCGAAAGCTTTTTGAAGCTCTTCGGGGGTGTAGTTGCTCGTCAGGAATCCGGGCGCGTCCAAGATGTTTTCCCAGCAGACAAGCAATTTAGGGCAGGGCAGGGAGTCGTTCGCCTTGCGGCAGTGTTTGAAAGTCACAGGGCCGCCCAGAGACGGACAACGCCAGTGGGTCATCTCATCATGTTCTGAAATATCGGGCATAGCTTTCCCCATTTGCTCGCGGGAACGCGGACTTATCTTTTAAGCGTCCTTCCCGGCATAGCGTCAGGAAGCAATTCGCCGTCTTTCACTGTATGGCAACCGTTTATAAACACGTGTTCGACGCCGGATGGATTTCCTGTCGGGTTTACGAACGAGCAGTTGGGAGCGATGGTGTTCAAATCCATCACCAGAACGTCCGCGAACCATTTTTCTTTCAGCAGGCCGCGGTCTTTGAGTTGGAAGTGCTCCGCCGCAAGCCCGGTCATCTTCCTGACGCCCAGTTCGAGGGGCAGCAGTTTCATGTCTCTGACGTACCGGCTGATGAATTTCGGGTAGCAGCCGTGGAATAGGTACGAGGGTTTGCCGAAGCCCATCAGGATGGTGTCCGTGCTTATCGAGACGTTCGGGTCTTTCAGAGCTGCGAAGAGGGAGCGCTCGGTGAACCTGTCTTCGGGTTCTCCCATAGACTCGAACACCAGCACGCAGCCGTCTTCTTCGACAAGCAGGTCGCACGCGGCGTCGAACGGGTGTTTGCCCTGTTCTCGGGCGATGGTCACAAGCTGCATGCCCTCGTATCTCTTGTTCTTTTCAGAGACGACGGCCATGATGCGGGCGCAGCCCCAGCCCATTATTTTGAACAGGTTGAGAGACCATGTGTTTTTGCCTGTGTGCGGCCATATCAGTTTGCCGTGAGTGATGTCGTAAAGCATTTCTTTCCGGGTTTCGGGGTCTTTGCAGCGTTTGATAATTTCCTCTTTGCCGCCTGTCAAAGCCCACGGCGGGAAGAACGCGAACAGGTGGGTGAATCCTGTTGTGGTCGGCATGGCGTCCACGCTTATTTTCACGCCCTGTTCCCGCAGTTTGTCCAGCTTCTTGAACTGTTTGCCCTCCTCGCCGTCGAGCGGGATAGGGAGAGACCAGTATTTCGACATCTTTATGAGCGCGCCTGCGAACATTCTGAAGACGCCGCCGAACCATCCCATGTCCGGGACCCAGAATATGTGAGATATCTGAGCGCGGATGTCGTTTGTCCGGGCGACTTCCACCACTTCATCCACAGCTTCCGGAAGGGTGTTCATATAACTGCGCAGGTGGCTGGTGAAAATGCCGTCGTATTTGGAAAGAACTTTTCCGAGCGCGACGAGTTCGCGGGTGTCGCTCTGGAGGCCGGGCATGTATTGAAGACCGGTCGAAAGCCCGATTGCGCCCTCTTCGAGCGATTTTTCGAGCGTGCGCGACATCTTTCCCACCTCGGCGTCGGTGGCGGATCTGGTGTCCATTCCCATAGCGTCGATGCGAAGCAGGCCGTGAGGGGCCAACAGGCCCATATTGAGCAGCATCCCGTTCTTCTCTATGTGGGAGATGAATTCGCCCGTGCTGTTCCACTTGACCGCCGCCTCGATGTCCATGCCCGTGAACGCCGCCAGATAGTCTCTGATCAGGTTCTGGTTTTCGCCGCCGTACGGGGCCATGGACATTCCGCAGTTTCCGCCGATGAATGTGGTGATTCCCTGTTTGACCAGCGGCGCGAGTATATCCCGGTGGTCTTCCCGGAATATCGTCATATCCGCGTGAGAGTGCGGGTCGACTATCCCCGGACACACTATTTTTCCGGTGGCGTCTATGGTTTTGCAGCCGTTGACCTTTTCAAATTTTCCTATAGCCTCGATTTTATCTCCTGTGATGGCGACGTCCGCGACGAATCCCGGCGCGCCCGTTCCGTCCACAACTGTTCCATTCTTGATGATGATGTCTGGCATGGTCGCTTCTCCCAGTTGTTTTAAATTCATTACATTATCCATCATTAATGTATAAACATAAGCCTTTTTTTCAAATAATGAGGGAAAAGCGAAGATGTCTGGGGACGGACGCTGACTGTCCGGGATGGGGCTCGGCGGGGTCAAAAATATCGCCGATGTTGGATTTTATATTAATTGGACTAATATGTATGTCTGTAGTGAATATATGATGGAAGCGGGAGAAATATGGGAAAGAAACCGACAGGCGGCGCAGGACCGGCGAAAAGGCCGGTGAAGAAAGCGGCGGCGGGCCCGGCAAGGAAACCGGCAAAACGCGCTTCTAAGAAAAAATCGGGCGGCGGCCCTTCCTGTTTTATGATAGCCGCCGGATTCATAGTCACACTCATTGTCTTCATCATCACTATGGCATTTGTGGTGGTCGGCGTGGTGGCGAAATACACCCGCGAACTGCCTGAACTTCAGCAGATTGTTATGCCTGATGTGAAAAAAACGTCCATCGTGTACGCGTCCGGCGGAGAAGTGCTTGCCGAGTTGTATGAGGAAAACAGGGAGTACGCTCCGTTGTATGAGATACCCGACAGCGTGAAACTAGCGTTCATAGCGACTGAGGACGAGCGTTTCTTCTCCCACCGAGGATTGGACCTCAAGGGACTGGTTCGCGTGGGAACGAATTTCATAACGTCTTTCGGCAAAAAACGCCCCGGCGCGAGCACGATAACGCAGCAACTTGCCAGAAACACCTATCTCACTCAGGAACTCAAGATGGAATCCTCCCTGAGCGACAAGATAACAAGGAAAATCAAAGAGATTCTGCTGTCGATAACGATTGAGAAGAAATATTCCAAAGAAGAGATACTTGAGCAATATTTGAATCTGATTTATATGGGCAACGGGGCGCACGGGGTGAAAACGGCGAGCAGAATCTATTTCGGCAAGCGCATGGAAGATGTCACTCTCGCTGAAGCGGCCATGCTCGCGGCGACGATCAAGGCTCCGACCATCTACAATCCTTACAAACATCCTGAACGCGTGGTTAGAAGGAAAAACGCGATTCTCGGCAACATGAGGCGGCTGCATTTCATCACAGAGCAGGAATACAACAATTCAGTCGCCGAGGACATAAAACTGGCAAAGCGCACAGGCCCCGGATACGAGAATTACCGCGCGCCGTGGTTCGTCACGTATCTGCTTGAACAGCTTCAGGACCCGAACGGGCCGTATCCGATGACCGCGACGCAGATATACAGGGGCGGGTTCAGGATATACACCACGTTGGATATGAAGACGCAGAACTATGCGGACGAAGCGGTGGCGCACGGGTTTGAGCTTGCTTCAAAGAGAGGCAAGCAGGGATGCAACATGACGCAGGGCGCGCTTCTGGCTATGCGGCCGCAGACAGGCGAAATTCTCGCAATGGTAGGCGGCAAGGACTATAAACAGTCAAAATTCAACCGCGCGTGGCAGGCGCTTCGCCAGCCCGGCTCTTCGTTCAAGCTCTTCGTCTATGCCACAGCTCTTAAAAAAGGCTTTTCGATGGAAAGCAAGATATCCGACACTTCGATTTGCTATAAACCGGACGGATACAACTTGCTCAAGATGTATTGTCCCGGCAACTACGACAACAAATATCATGGCACGATGACGCTGCACCGGGCGCTAGTGATGTCGCGGAACATCCCGGCGGTAAAGATAGGCCGGATGGTCGGCGAGAAGAACGTGGCCGAAACCGCCAGAGAAATGGGCATAACAACGAATATGTACATAGGTCCGTCGCTGTCTCTCGGAACGGCGGAAGTGACAATTCTCGACATGGCGGTCGCCTACTCGACAGTCGCCAACAACGGGTTCAGAAACACCCCGATAGCAATAAAAAGAATCGAGACGCACGACGGCAGGGTGGTGTACCAACACAGAATAAAAACCGGCGTAAAAGTGTTGGGAGACAACGAGATAGCTCGATTAGTGCCGTCGCTGAAGGGCGTGATCAATGAGTCGGGCGGCACGGGCGGGCGCGCGCGCATCGATCGGCCCGCCGCCGGTAAAACAGGAACCACCAGCGACTACCGCGACGCTTGGTTCTGCGGCTTCGTTCCTCAGATGACGACTATTGTTTGGGTTGGAAACGACAACAACTCGCCCCTTCGCGATTTAGTGGGCGGAAAACCCACAGGCGCAGGCATAACAGGCGGCGTTCTTCCCGCTCCAGTTTGGGCGCATTTCATGAAGAAGGCTCTGAAAAACGAGCCGGTCAGGGATTTCGTTCTGCCTGATGTCTCTCCGCTGAAAGGCATTCAGCTTGACTCCGCCGCGCGCGCTTCCGGAACGACTTATCTTGATTTTCTGGATTCAAAAGAGAGTTCCGGCAAGACGTCGAAACCTTCTTCAGACAGAAACCTAGAACCGGAATTCTTCGAATTCGAGGAAAGAGAAAAGAACCGTCAAAGAGGCGGCGGCGGTCTTCTTCTTGAACCCGAAGTAGTGTCTCCCGACGATAGTCAAGACAATTTGTTCTAGGACCGAAGCTCCGCAGGCTCGTTTTTTTTCATCTTCATATTGCCGGAGCGTTTTGTCACTCTACGTTTAGCTTTTTCAAAAGAGCTTTGTATGCTTCATCGTCGAGTTCCAAACGCGTTCGCAATTCATCGGCAAATTCCTTATTCAGCGCGTTCATCTCTTTAACCATGTCCGGTATGAATGAAGACATGATTTTGTTCATGGCTTCAGCGGTTATCGCCGGCGCGGCTTCTATAGTTTTCCTTCCGGCGGGCGTCTTGTAAAAATCGTTTATCGCCATGATTTCTTCAATGGAAAAGTATTTTGCGTAAAGCGGCACGTAAACTTCTTCGACCATCTTGTTGATATTTAAAGCCTTCATCGCTCTTGTCAGCGCCTTCTCCATATATTCAGGCATGATTTCGTTGATAAGAATGGATTTTTTGTCATCGGGCATGGAATCTCCCAATCCCCCGGCGGCGTTCTTCATCATTGTCGGTATTTGAGATTTCATGTTTCCAACCATCATAGTCGTCATTTGGTCGAACATTTTATCCATTTCCATCAGGTCGAACATTTCTTTTATAAGGGCGGTTTTTTCCGCGTCGATTTCTTCGCCCTGCGCAGAGGCTCCTACCTGAAACCCGCAAACCAAAAGGAACATCGCCGCAAACGCTATCGCCGTCTTTTTCATGACTTGCCTCCGTGGCACAAAAAATTTATTGAAATAATATCACTCAAAAAACTAAAAAAGCAACGTTATTATTGCCGTTAAAAGAGATTCGCTCTCAGCATTTATCAGAAGAAGCTGAATCCGCCGGTGAGGAACGGGTTATGCGCTTTTTCGTGCCCGATGGTGGTGGCGGGGCCGTGGCCGCAGTACACCACCGTCTGCGGGGGCAGCGTCAGAAGCTTGTTCTTTATGTTGTCCAGCAGCAACTGTTGGCTGCCGCCGGGAAGGTCCGTCCTCCCTATCGAGCCGTTGAAAAGCGTGTCTCCCGCGAACACCCTCTCTCCAAAATTAAAGCAGAGACCTCCGGGCGAGTGGCCGGGGGTGAAGATAACTGTCGCTTTGAGATTGCCGACCTCTATGATGTCCCCCTCTTTGAGGAAGCCATCAATCTCCGGCTTGTCGCCGAACCTTACTCCGAAGAACTGGCATTGCCTTTCGTAGCCTTCCACAAAGGGAGCCTCGGTTTCGTGGAGCAGGAATTTTGCTCCTTTAGCGACCCGGATCGCCTGAACCGCGCCGATGTGGTCTATGTGCGCGTGCGTGTTGATTATGCGCGATACGTTCAGCCCCCGCTTGTCTATGGCGGCCAATATACGCTCCGGCTCCGCTCCGGGGTCTATCACAACTGCTTCTTTGGTCTCTTCGCAACCGACGACGAAGGTGTTTTCCATGAACGGCCCGACTTCAAGCGTCTCTACTATCATTTAGCGTCCTCCGGGGCGGGCGGCGGCCCTTCGCTGCCGCCTCGTCCTTGCTCGTTGTATGATGCTATAATAATGACAGGGCATGGATGAGTCAAACTGTGGGATAGCGGCGTCGGCCCTGAAAGGCGGATGACGCCATGTCTGTGGGACACAAAATGAAAGTCGATGTTTTTGTTCTTGGGGGAGGATTGTCAGGGGCGGCTGCTGCTTTCGAGGCGGCTCGGAACGGTGCCACTGTCGCTCTGGCAGAGCGCTCCTTCATGCTCGGCGGCGCGGCAACTCTTTCTCTTGTCAATCCGTGGCAGACGTTCCACTCGCCCTCCGGCAGGGTCATCGGCGGCTTCGCTCAGGAACTGACCGAGAAGTTGCGCGCTCGCGGTCACTCTCTCGGCCACTTGCCCGACCCGGTGGGGTTTGCCACATCGGTCACGCCGATCGACCCTGACGGCTTGCGCTCGGCTCTCGACGAAGAGGCGAAGGAGCGCGGAGTCGCCATCCTTTACGGACACAGGCTTCGAGACGCTGAGGCGGCGGAGAACCGTTTGCGCTCCGTCACCCTCGAAGACGAACACTTGGGAACTATCTGCGTCAGGGCGTCCGTCTTCATAGACGCCACCGGGAACGGAGACCTGACGAACATGGCGGGTTGCCGGATGGAAATTGACGCCGACTGCCAACCGATGACTCTCATCTTCACGATGGACAACGTTGATATCGAGGCGGTGGCGGCATATCATCGCGAGCATCCTGAAGAATTCTACGATGGCGCGGCGAAAGACGGCCCGCTCAGGGGCGGCTACATCGGCGTCTCAGGGTTCTTCGAGCATGTCCGCCGCGCGCGCGAGTCCGGGCGGCTGTCGGTTCCGCGAGACCGCGTTTTGTTTTTCGGCAACACTCGCCCCGGCCAAGTCGTCGTCAACGCCACCCGCGTTACCGGAAAAAACGGCGCGTCCGGAACAGAACTTTCCGAGGCTATGCGCGAGGGGCTTGCGCAGACCAAGAACCTTGCGGACTTCATGACTTCCGAGCTTCCCGGTTTTGCGCGCGCGCGCGTCGCGCGCATAGCCGACCAGATTGGAGTGCGCGAAACCCGGCGGCTCATCGGCCGCTACGTGATGGACGAAAACGACATTCACGCCAACGCGAATTTCGACGACGCCATCGCGAAGGGCGCTTTCCCTCTCGACATTCATTCCGGCGCGGACGCCTCACTTTCCTATGAAAAGGTGTCCGGCAATGGCCGTTACGACATACCACTGCGCTGTCTGCTCAACTCGGAGGTCGAAAACTTGTTGACGGTCGGCAAATGCATGTCCGTCACGCACAAAGGTTTTTCGTCCACGCGCGTGATGCCGACATGCATGGCGGTCGGCCAAGCCGGAGGGGCGGCGGCCGCGCTCTCCGCCAAGATGAAGCGAGACCCGGAGGAAATCTATCCGCTCATCAGAGACGCGCTCAGGTTCGCCGGAGCCATCATCTCAGAGGAGGATATCGTAAACGACATCGACGCTCTCGCGCTCGGTTAAATCATCTGGAGAGCGCGCGAACCGGCTTTTTATCGCGCCGCGCTCCGAACACGGTTTGCTCTGATATGTTTTCTATCTATATCCATTATCCTTTCTGCGCGAGCAAATGCGCGTACTGCGATTTTGTGTCCCGCCCCGGAGCTTCTCATGAAGAGCGCGCGGCTTACGATGATCTGGTTTTAGCGGAAATCGCCGGCGCGGCGGCGCGCGCTCCTATTTCGTCGCGACACGCGGCGGACACCATATTCTTCGGCGGCGGAACTCCGTCTTTGATGGATCCGCGCGCGGTCGCGCGGATAATTAAAGAAATAGATTTGCGTTTCGGTATCCGTCAGGGCGCGGAAATATCCATGGAGAGCAATCCTGCGTCGCGGAACGCGGACGAGTGGCTGGAGGGCGCGCGCGCGGCGGGCGTGAACCGGCTGGTCGTCGGCGTTCAATCCCTCGATGATAAAGAACTTGCTTTTCTGGGCAGGGCGCACAACGCGCGGCAGGCCTCTTCGTTCTTTGCCAAAGCGCGCGCCGCAGATTTTTATTCCGTCGGCATCGACCTGATATACGGCTTGCCCGGACAGCGCTTGACGGACTGGAAGAAGACTCTCGAAGAGGCTGTCGCCATGAATCCCGACCATGTCTCTCTTTATTGCCTCGAAGCGCCGCCGGGGACGAGGCTTGCCGCCGATATCGAATCTGGAAAAATTAAACCTCTCGACGGGGACGCTCAGGCGGATATGTATTTCGCCGCCGCTCGCGCTCTAGAATCGTCTGGACGAGCGTGTTATGAAATCTCAAACTTCTCGCTCCCCGGAAGCGAATGCCGCCATAATCTGGTTTACTGGCTCGGCGGCGACTATCTCGGAGTCGGACTTTCCGCTTGCTCTTGCATCGGCGGCGAGCGAGTGGAGAACGAGAGGGATTTCTCAAGATATAAAGAAAAAGTTGAACGCGGCGAACGCCCCGCGCGCTGCTCCGAACGGCTCAGTTATCCTCGGCGGCTCAGGGAGTCGGCGGCTATGGCGTTGCGGACTTCGGCGGGCTTTGTTTCGCCGGACATCCACTCGGTTCACGGGCGCGCCCTTGAAGCCGACCTAGCCGCTTTGGAGCGCGACGGGTTTATCGAAACCAAGCCCTCCGGCGCCCGCGCTCTTTTGCCGGATAAGCGTTTTGTGAGCGACACCGCGTTTTCCCGCCTGATATGAGCGCGCCTGCTCTTGACGCGGACTCCCTTTTGCGGCGAAACTTGTTTGTGGCGGTTGCGCCCGGCTGGGCGGACCCGCGACGATGCATCGAAACCGGAAATCGATTATGGCTCAAAAGAAAAAACTCTCCGTCGTCATCCCCGTTTACAACGAACGCGACACCCTGCGGGAGATTGTTTCGAGAGTCAAATCCGTCGCAGTCGATGGCGTGGACATCGAAATTGTTCTTGTCGACGATTTTTCCACAGACGGCACAAGAGACCTGATAAAGAATGAGATAACCGGCGAAGTCGGCGCTGTGGAGTTCCATGACAAGAACATGGGAAAAGGGGCGGCGCTCCGCACAGGCTTCAAACGCGCCTCCGGCGATTTCATCATAGTTCAGGACGCCGACCTCGAATACGACCCTTCCGAATATTCCAAACTGCTCGTCCCTCTGCTCGACGGCCGAGCCGATGTCGTTTACGGCTCCCGCTTCAAAGGCGAGGGCGCTCACCGCGTCCTTTACTTCTGGCACTACGTCGGCAACGTCGCCCTCACTCTCATCTCTAACATGTTCACCAACCTCAACTTGTCCGACATGGAAACATGCTACAAAGCGTTTCGCGCCGAAGTCATAAAAAAAATCGACATCGAACAGAATCGGTTCGGTTTCGAGCCTGAAGTCACCGCCAAAGTTGCGAAGATGAAATGCCGCGTGTACGAGGTTGGCATTTCCTACAGCGGGCGCACCTATGAAGAGGGCAAGAAAATCGGCTTCAAGGACGCCGTCGTCGCCCTCTGGTGCATCGTCAAATATAGATTCAAGAAATGAGCGTCGCAACCGGCCCGCTTTTTCAGTCTCCGGAGAACAAGACATGAAAACGGAATCGAATACCGAATCGGCGGAACTCCTCCACTGCGCGGTCGCGACAAGCTCGGTAGAAAACGCCGACGCGGTGTTCAGGCGGCTGTTCGGGATGAGCGTGGTCAAGGAGTTCATGGTCGGGGAAGAGCTTGGCCGGGCTTTGTTCGGGTTCGGCGGGCAGGCCAAAGTCATTGTCTATTCGGCGGGCGGCGCGACAATCGAGGCGTTTATCAGTCCCGAACGTTCCGGCGCTCTCGACCGCTACGACCATATTTGCCTTGCGACGCGAAACAGGCGCGACCTCATTGAGCGCGCATCCCGGATGGGAATGAGCGTCTCCTCGTTCGCTCGCGAGGGCGGCGATGTGATTTTTATCAGAGACGCGGACGGCAACTTTTACGAGATTAAAGAAAAAGAATGAGCGGCCGCGCCCGGCGGCGCGCAGCCATCGGGCTTCGGCCATTTCGGACTATCAGGAGCGGAGGCGGCTATGGACTGGAAAATATTCGCAATGTGCTTCGGCGCGGTGTTCCTCGCCGAACTGGGCGACAAAACGCAACTCGCAACCATGATGTTCAGCGCGCAGGTCAAAAGCCCGTGGCTCATATTCGCGGCGTCCTCTCTGGCTCTCGTGACTTCAAGCCTGATAGCCACGACGGTCGGCTGCGCCGCCGGCAGATGCCTTCCCGAGACGCCGATAAAGATTGCCGCGGGCGCGTTGTTTCTGATAATCGGCGCGGTAATGCTCTACACCGCATTCGCGGGCGGACGCGCGGCATGAGCGCAGAAGATAAAATCGCCCTCCTCTGCGACGAACTTCAGGTTCTCGCCTTCAACATGGCTGAGGAAGTGGACACTCTCAACTTCCATTCCCAGAGAGAAGCCGCCGCGGATATGCGACGCCGAGGCGTCTTCGACTCTCTGGATGAAATGAGAGACAAAATACGAAGGCTCGAACGCGAATTGCGCTCCTGTGGCCGCGACGCCCAAGCGGAAGACGTCGTCGAGATGGACGCCCTGCTGGAAGTAATGCATAAATGCGGCGGCGAGCCGGACAACTTCCGCCAGTTCGTTTCCGAGCTTATCCCTCTGATAAGAATGCTCGACAAATGGGGAGAACGCGGCCCCATCGACGGCTGCGGCTTCCCTATGTAATCCTCGCGCGCATGCCCTGCCGTTATGAATATAAACAGCCCCGCTTTCGGCTGCTTCGACACAAGTTCCGCAGCCGAGGCATCTTTCGGCGTCAATCTTGAGGCTTTTATTAATCGCCGCCATTCGGCGACTCCTCTTGCGCGCCCGGCTCAGGCATATTCGCGCCATCCTTGAACCGGGGCAAATCATAATGATGGGGCGGCAATCCCTGCGGCATTTCCGGGTAACGCTCTCGGAATTCCGGGAGGTCGTAGTGATGCTCCGGTAGGCTCTCCGGCATCTCAGACGGCAGCCCGCCGACTCCCGGATGGCCTATATTTCCCACGATGCTGTTCAACTGCCGGTACATCTCCGGCGTGGTCTCCGGTCTCCAGTAATTGAACGCGGACGCCGCGTTTGCCGCCACGATGAACGCCGCCACTGTGATGAAACCGTAAACCGCCGCGCTTATCGGCTTTGGAACAAACGCCGCGCGAACCCTTAGCGCGTTCTTCACCCGGCACGCGCCGACGCAACTGTAGCACGCCATACACTCCGGGGCGTTAACTCTTCTTTTTTTATCAACCTTTATCATGTTCGGGCAAGCGGCCGCGCATTTGCCGCAACCGACGCATTTTTCCGCGTCTCTGCTCACCGCCGTAGGACTCGCCAGCGAGACCAACCCCAGCAGCGCCCCGTACGGACACAGATATCTGCACCAGAAATTCTTGAAAACCACCGACAACGCGAAAAGGACGAATACCACTATCAACGCGGTCCGGCTGATGTTTGCGAAAAACAGATACATCTTTACATCCGCCATCCGGTTGTACGGACTATGAATGAAAGACTCCAAACCTCGCAAAGGCATTCGCAGAATGTGAAAGGCGAAAAAACCTAGCAGAAAATACTTCAAACCCTGAAGGGGAACATCAAGCCACGCCGGAATTCGCGGATTGCGGCCGAATATCCACTTGCCCAATTTGTGCGCCCACTCAGACGCGAATCCGATAGGGCACACCCATGAGCAGAACCCGCGCCTCAACGCCAGCGCGAGAAACAGCGTCAGCGAGAATATCACAAGCCCCGCCGGATGAATCCTGTTGGCGACCCCGCTCTTAGCCAGATAAACCAAGCTCATCAGAGAGCTTATCGGAAGAAACCCCTCCACGCCCGGAGGACGCGAAGCCACAGCTTCTGCCGGAGACCCGGACAATGATTTTACAAACGCCCCGAATTCAATCCCTATCAGGATGATGACAACCGCGAATAGAGACTGGACGGCAGGGCGCAGCCATCGCAAACTATTTGAGCGCGATGTCTTCGCATCGGCCGTCTCGCCGTTGTTGTTATTCTCTGCCATATAAGCCCCCCGGCGTCACGACAATAATAAACAAGTACCACAATGCCATTATACCGGGCCGATACGCCCGCGTCAAGTCATTCAAACATGTGTATGAGATCTTCAATGTTTTCCATCCGCGATCTGATAATCCATCGAAAAACGGGGACTGGCAACGCGTCTTTTGCGACTGCCTGTACCCGCTTTTCGTCAACTGACAATCCATAATTTTGGCAGACGAAAAACCGCGCAGTCGCCGCCGCCGCTTTTTCAAGTTGCGGAACTTCGTTTATAATGAACATTGACGCGAAGGGAGTTCGGTATGGTTCCGCCGCCGGAGGGATACGATGGCTGCTGACAGCCGCAAAGGATACACGCTTGAGCGCTTTCCGAGCGTGCGGCGCCTGACCGTTGACGCCGGGTGGATAGTTTCGCGCAGGCACAATGTTCACGGCTTGTTCGAAATAGACGTCACGGAAGCGCGAAGGATAATCAAGGAGCTGCGGGCGGCGACGAGCGAGTCGATTTCGTTCACCGGATTCATGGTTTACTGCATAGCGCGAGCGGCGGGAGCCGCTCCTCATATACACGCCTGCCGCGATTGGTTGGGCCGTCTGGCGGTGTTTCACGACGTTAATGTGAACACCATGATCAGCGCGGAGATAGACGGCAATCTGACGGTAGTCCCCCTCATCATCCGCGCGGCGGACAAGAAGAGCGTCAAGCAGGTCAGCGACGAGATTCGCGCGGCGCAGGAAAGCCACAAGTCGGGGCGCGGCGGGCCGGAAGCAAAATACATTAGCCGGTTCGTGACGCTTCCCTCGGCATTGCGGCGATTGTTCTACCGTTGGCTGTACAGGAAACCCGCGTTGTTGCACGATATGTTCGGGACGGTCGCCGTCACCGCCATCGGGATGTTCGCGGGCGGCGGCGGATGGGGCATCCCCTTCGGCAACCATACTCTCAGCGTCGCGCTGGGCGGCGTCGCCAGAAAACCCGCCGTCGTCGGCGACGATATTATTATCCGCGAATACCTGTCCGTGACGATAACTATCGATCACGACATAGTGGACGGCGCTCCCGCCGCGAGGTTCGTCCGCGAACTCAGGGAATCAGTCGAATCCGCAAGCGGCCTCAGCGAACTCTAGCGTTAATCGCGACAGCGCTTCATTGAAATATTTATCGACGACTGGAATGATAAACATGCCATTTTTGCCTCAAAAATAAATTATTGCCATTGGGAGAGTTTTGCCGTATAAATATGCGGTCGTTCGGGGAATGCCGTCATCAGAAACTTGGCGGAGGCGGTCGGGACGGACAAAATGGCAAAAGGGAGCATTATTCGATCATGGCGGAAATGATTGTTTTGCACAGCATGGTTTCAGGCAAAGCTGGAGCGGATGCCGGAATGAAAAGAATCTCCGATATCGTAAAAAAAGCGCTCGGTCTCGACACGCTCATTGAAAACACCACAATCGCTTGCGTTTCGACGGTCGAAGAGATTAAGGCCGCGTTAACGAAGATGATAGAGACGCGCGCCCCCAAGATCGCCATCAGCGGCGGCGACGGCTTCTCCGCCTTGTTCGCTAAATGCTTCTTCCAACTCAGGGAATCGATGAAGAGGGACGATTACAATCCCGACGTGCTTTTTCTGGCGAGCGGCACCGGCAACGCCATATCATATTGCGCCCGCTTCAAAAACCCGATTGTCGCATTGAGGAACTTCTACGAGGGCCACTATAAGACCGAGAAGCTCAACATGCTCGAAGTGTCGTTCAACAAACTCAAAGAGATAACTCATTTCGTGAGTTTCGGCGCGGACGGGGAGATTCTTGAGATATACAAGAATCAACAGCGCAAAGGTCTTATCGGATACATCGGAGCCGTGTTAAAATACTCCTTCAGCCGCAAGCTTTACAACCCGTTCAGCAAGAACGACGCGAACTACACGCTCGACATCGCCAGCGACGGCAAACACATATTCAGGGGCAGATACGAAGGCGGAGGCGTTTCCAGTATTCCGTATGTCGGCTACGGGTTCAGGCCGTACCCGCTCGCGACAGGGGGCGACGCCCACATGCGGTTTGTTCTATTCGGCGCCATACTCATGCCCACATTGTTCAAGTTCACCAAACTGGCGTTTCCGAAGCGCCCCAACCGGTTGATATACGACAACAAGTTGAACGTCCCGGCGGTGCTGGATTTCGCGTTCGACCGGGACGTCCACGTCCAGACATCCGGAGACAACATCGGAAAACAGTCCCGCGTCCGCGTGGTGTTCTCCAAAAAACTAACCCTCAACATCGCCACAAGAGCGAAATAATAGCGCGGACCGCTTCGCGTACGGTGTCATCGGCAGAACTCGTCGATATAAACCCCGGCGTAAGTCAATAACTCTTCAATTATTTACGGACTTAATGATGATTTCAGGACGGATTATCCCACACGACATACATAAAACACTCATGCCAACCTATCTGGCATCCCGGCAGCGCGCAAGAATAAACTTCGCGAAACTCATCTGCCGTCATGTAACGGTCGGAAGCCAAGTGATCCAACCACGGTTTTGACAGGCGGAAGCGAAACACTTTCCACGTGGCTGATAGCCCGATGCGAAACGCGTTTTTAAGCGCTTCCATAAACGGAAACACCCGGTACCACGCTTGATGCCGGACGTTTTCTTTCCACGCGCAATCAAGTATGACAATCCTGCCTTCGGGGTTGAGCATCTTTTGCAAACGCCGCAACAGGCTCGGAATATCGTCAATATGATGAAACGTGGTTCGGCTGACGATGTAGTCGTATTTTTCGCCTTCCGGCAGTTCGACAGCGTCTAATTTAAGATAGCGGATATTCGGAAGGTTCCTTAAACGCTTTGCTATATCAAGCATCGCCTGCGAGATGTCTACGCCTACCACCTCGACGAAACTCCCGGCGAGCGCGGAAGCCATAATACCCGAACCGCAACCGATGTCCAGCGCCCTGTTCCGGTTGCGCGGCATCCAAGAAAGAAAAAAATCATTGTTATGGAAGAGCGATTCCATGAAGTCGTAACCTACGGCCACTCTGTCGAATTGGCCGCCGGTGTCATCCGCTTTGATATATCCTTTTTTTGCCATGACGCGCTATGCGCCTCCTCGCACAGACCAGTACAGCCAAATGCCAATATCAACATTCAGCAAATATAATATAGCATTATCCGAATAAACGTCTATTTAGAAACTAAATATAAACAACAACATCAAGGCGAAAACCATTCTGGCTTCATTCCTTGCTCTCTAATTTTCTCGACATCAAGAATTCTTGGGAATGGCAATACCCCTTTCTGTTTCATCTCTGAATAAAAACCGTTCGCGTATTTGTTTGCATAAGCTTCAACATCTCTCAGGCTTTTTGCAAAATATTGTTTTTCCCAGATTTCTTTGTTGCCATGATTGGTCTCATGCCGAATAGGGTCTGCCACGCATTCGATGTAATGAACATAGTGGCCCACTTCGTGCGGTACGGTAAAATAGAGTTGTGTGTTGCGGCAAGATTCAATAGTTGTTTTTATGATGATATTTCTCTTGTCCGATGATATGGCGTGTCCGTGTTCTCTCAGCAACAGCAATTCTTTTTCAGCCTCTGGCGTTAAGGATTTCGCCCATTTTACTTTTAAGCCCGGTTGACAAGCATTGAGAAATATGCCCGGTCCTGAATAAACTCCCAGATTCGCAAAGTATGACATGCGCCCCCACGCAGGCCTTAAAACCTCCTCTTTCTTTGTCGGCTGCCTCAGAACGATGATTTTAATATCTTTTGTGTGCGATTCTGGAATTAGAGAAAGCACATTCATTATGTCATCAGGTGTGCATGGATGTGCGAAACCATTATTGGTCGGTTCAACAAAAAGTCTAAAATCACAGTGGCCATTGCAGATATGTATTACGACAGCATTGCGTAAATACTCATAAAAAACCCGCCCATCTTTCCATCTGCAGCTTTGTGGGACGACATATTTATTGTCGCTACCGTGCCCCTGCTTTGAAGTTCCAATGTTTCTGTTGCGTCGTAGCGGATTGACGTATTGTTTCGATTGCATAAAAAATGTCCAATAGACTCAAAGAGATATTGTCATCTTACCCCGGAACAAATAATTAAAACAAGGAAAGAACAAAGAAAAGAAAAACTGCACATCGTGATTTCTGCAATGCCAAGATGAATTATTCAGCAAAAAATAGACCGAATGCGCATGCGCTTTGATACAGACAAGCCCCCGCGCGGCGGCAGGGGTCACCATTCGGCTTTGAGGCCGAAGAAGAGGGGGCCGCCGACCCGGATGTGGTTGTGCCTCTTCTGGATGAAGTCGTACGCGGCGTCGGGTATCTTGACGTTTATCTGCTGTGGCCGTTTGGCTATTTTCCAGCGCTCTTCGAGCGGGGCTTGTTTGCCGTCGCGGACGGCGGACTCGACGTCGGCGGCGAATCCGGCGATGACGGCGTCGATAAAGCGAACGCCTGAGCGCGCGCCTTCGTCGTATATCGGCGCGTATTTGTCGCCGAGGGCCATCCTGTCCTGCGGCAGGCCGAGGACTTCTCCTTCGTGCGCGTAGATGGCGTTCATGGCGGCCAAGCTGAGCATGGGTTTGCCGGCGTCCCAGTTGAATACGGAAATTTTTACTTTTTTGCCGAGGACGTCGCCGTCGAAGAGGGGGACTTCTGCGGGGCCGGGGGTGTCTTTGGCGGCGACGGCTTTGGCGGTCATGGATTCGAGGGCGGAGGCGAGGGCGGCGGATTCGGGCCGCCGGTCGAACGTTATCATTGCGGCTATCTCGGCGTCCGTGAACTCGACTTCTTCGTAGAACTGCGGGAACACGAGCGCTCTGAGGTCGGACGCGCCTGTGAGTATCATCGCCATCCGCTCGACGCCGAATCCGATGTTGAAGACAGGGAGGTCGATGTTGTAGTTGCGGAGCGCGGCGGGGGCGTAGAAGCCGAGGTTGCCGACTTCGATCTGTTCGCCTTTGTATTTGACGAACACTTCGGTGTCCGTTTCGGGGTCGTAGTATCTGCTGGCGATTTTTTTCTTCTGGAAGTTGCACTCGTCGAAACCGAGGCGTTTGAGCACGTCGATGGTGAGGCGTTTGCCGTCTTCCATAGTGAGTTTTTCGTCCATTACGACGACGGAGGCGGATGTGCTTTCAAAGAGGTGGCGGGGGTCCTGCCGTTGTTCGCGCCTGAAACGGGAGCCGACGGAGAACAGCCTGACTGGCAGGGGCATCTTGTGGCGCATGCGTTCGAGCACGGGGAACCAGTTGCTGGTCATGTGCGAGCGCAGGGTTTTCTTAGTGACGACAGGCTTGAGTTCCTTGAATTCCGGGAAAACGCGTTCGAGGATTTCCGCGGCTTGGTCGCCGGTTATTTTCAGCCTGAGGGCGAGTTCTTCCAAGAAGTCGTCGGCTTCGATGGCGGCCTCTTTGTATTCGCGCAGGAGTATGCGGAGGTCCTGTTCGCGGTCGAAGCCGGGGACGATTGCGTTGATGAGTTCGAGTTTGGGTTTGCTGAGTCCGATGTCGGCGCGGTCGAGTCCGGCGATGTAGAAAACGCGGTCGAGGATGAGCGGGGCTTCGGGGCCGTATTGTTTGTAGACGTGTAGGTCGTCGACGATGGCCGGGTTGATCATTTCGTCGAGGCCGAGGTCGAGGAAGGCTTCGCGGAAGCGCTGGTTGAGGGCGGCGACGGGGTGCTCGCGCCCGGTTTTCATGGCGAACGCGAGGGCTTCGGCGGCCCCGATTTCGATGGAGCGGCTCAGTTCGCTCATGGGGTGTCCGCGCCCGGTCATCTCAAATGATTTATACCAGCCGAAGGGACACCGGATGATGGGAAGGTCTTCCATGGCGGCCCTCATCATGCGGATGATGCGCAGCGAGTTTTCGGGGCGGCCGAGGTTGTTCGACAGATGGGAGTATGGATAGAGGACGATGGATTTCGCGCCTGTCTGCTGGAATACTTTTTGGATTTCCTCGCGGGCGCGGGCGACCACCGCGTCGGCGGTTTTCTCGTCGTTCTTTTCGGCGGCTATCATGATAACCAGAGCGTCGTCTACGGCTGCTTCGCGGACGACGGGCGGCTCTATTTTTTCAGCAAACTTGGTCTGTTCGGTCGCCCTGAAGGAAAACGGGGCGGAATGTATCATAAGCAGTTTCATTGAGGCTCTCCCCCGCCGGGCCGACTGTGGTTTCCGCGCCCGGCGCACCTGTAATGTTAATACATAAGGGCGAAGAATTAAAGGAGCGCTGGCGTTCGCGGCGTCGCGCGTCGGGGGCCTGCGGGTTTTCGGGCGGAGCGCGGCGGGTCTGCGGCGGCCGCAGAGCGCGCGTCTTCAAGTTGTGATTTGCGGGAGCCGTATATATAATCAGAAATAACATATTTTGGGAGACGGATATGGACTGCGATTGCGGCTCGACCGGCACGATGATATGGAAAGAGGCGGATACGCTTCCTCCGCGCGTCAAAAGGCTCCGGGACGAGTATTTCTCGTTCTACGAGCGGGACTATTTCCGCAACGAGGCGCTCGGGTTCTCCACGGGCGCGCAATGGGACGTGCTGTGGCGGTCATATAACTGGGGCATCAATCCTGAAATTTTCCCGTTTTTCGCGGCGATAGAGGACTCTCTGCTCGCGTCGGCGGTCATTGTGAAAACGCCTGAAAGTTTCTGGAAGCTGCCGCTTGTCCGGCGGCGGTCGCTGTTCTTTTCCGAAGTTTTAAGAAAGCATTTGCCGGCGCAGATACTTGAGGGCGAGTTGATTGTGGGCGCGCAGTTCAACAACGCGATGTCCCTGTGCCTGAACAAGGCGGAGGCGAAGGGGTTCCGGGCGGCGCAGAAGAAGTGGTGGGACGCCGCGCAGGTTCTGAACGACACCGGCGTGGGCAACTGCGGGGCGGTGCCGGGGCATCTGATTCCGAACTACAAAAAAGCCGTTGAGATAGGATTCGCCGGGTACGCCGAGGAGATAAAAGCGGAACTGAGGAAGCAGCCGGATGAGAGGAAGCGGGCGCAGTTGCAGGCGATGCTGGAGTGTTGCGAGGCCGTTCCGGATTTCACGTCGCGGTATGCGGCGGAGGCGGAAAGGCTGGCGGCAGCCGAGGGCGACGCGGCGCGCCGCGCGGAGCTTGCCGAGATAGCGCGCGTCTGCCGCAAGGTTCCGTGGAACCCGCCGGAAACGTTCGCGGAGTCCCTGCAGGCGGTGTGGTTCACGCACATGCTGGCGATGTTCTCCGAGTCCTATCCGGGGCCGGGCGTCTCGCACGGGCGCATCGACCAATACCTGTTCCCGCTGTACAAGAAGAGCGTCGAGCAGGGAATGACGAGGGAGCAGGCGCGCGAGTTGCTGATGTGTTTCTGGATTAAACACAATTACGCTTATGATTTCATGGGCCGCGTCGGGGCCAATCAGGGAATAAATTCAGGGTTCGGGCAGTTGGTCACGTTGAGCGGGTGCGGGCCTGACGGCTCAGACCTGACGAACGAGCTGACGATGCTCATGCTGGACGTTATCGAGGAAATAAACATGCTGGAGCCGAAGCCGAACGTTAGGCTTCACAGGAACTCGCCGCCGGAACTGGTGGAGCGGGTGGGCGGGATGTTGTCCAAGGCGCAGGGAGCGCCCGTGCTGCTCAACTTCGACGAGGCGTCCATGCGCGGCCTCAAGTGGCAGGGCATGCCGGAGGGCGAGCTGTGGGACTACGCGCCCGTCGGATGCCTAGAAAACGCGTTTCAGGGCTGCGATCGCTCCGGCACGGTGGACGTCAACCTCAACTTGGCCAAAGCGGTTGAACTTACGCTCAACGACGGTTGCGATTTGGCTACCGGACGGCGAATCGGCCCGAAGACGGGCGACCCGGCGGCTTTCGACTCGTTCGACAAATTCTACGCCGCCTTCAACGCGCAGCTTGACGCCCTGCTGGACGTCATCTGCGAGTGCGTCGAGACGGCGGACTTCGTCCGCTCCAAATACGAGTTCATCCCTTATCTGTCCGTCCTTGTGGACGGTTGCATGGAGAACGGCAGGGACATCAACGAGGGCGGCGCGAAATACAACTACATAACTGTCGAGGGCATCGCGTTCGGCACGACGGTAGACTCCGTCGCGGCTGTGAAGAAGGTGGTGTTTGAGGAGGGCAGGGTGTCGATGCCCGACCTTGTGGCGGCCATCAAGTCAAACTACGAGGGACACGAAAAGACGCGCCAGTTCATGATGAACCGCGCGCCGAAATACGGCACTGACGACAACGAGGCAGATGCGCTGGCGGCTGAGATTAACAAGCGGTGGACGGAGCGCGCGTTCGCTCGCGTCTCCCCGCACACCGGCAAACGGTTCCGGGGCGGCTACCTTTCGTGGAACTACTGGATAGCGTACGCGCCTTTCACCGCCGCCACGCCAGACGGCAGAAAGCGCGGCTCGTTCCTGTCCAACGGCATAGGCCCGGTAAACGGGATGGACCGCAAAGGGCCGACCGCCAACATCCGCTCCGTAGGCAAGGTCGGGCTTGAGTCCGCTCCCAACGGCGCGTCGCACACCATCAGCGTCAGCCCGTCGCTGTTGCGCGACCCCGAACACGTGACGAAACTTTCGTCCATGCTGCGGGCGTACGCGCTCGAAGGCGGCACCGCGCTTCAGGTGAATGTGCTCGACCCCGACACTCTCCGGCGCGCTCAGAAAAATCCAGAAGAATACCGCAACCTGCTGGTAAGGGTCACGGGCTACAACGCGTATTTCGTGAACCTCGGCAGAGAGATTCAGGACGAGATAATCGCGCGCGAGGCGGGGGTTCTCTGAGAGATGCGCCGAACCGCCACCATGACCGCGCTTCCGGCGGCGCGCCGATGAGCCGCGAAGCTGTCATCTTCAACGTCCAACGATTCAGCACCGAGGACGGCCCCGGCATCCGCACGACGTGCTTTTTTAAGGGCTGCCCGCTGTCCTGCCTGTGGTGCCACAACCCCGAAGGCATATCTCCGCGCCCCCAGACGATGTGGTACGACGTCAGATGCATCGGCTGCCGCAGTTGCGTGGATGTCTGCCCGGTGGGCGCGCTCACGGCGGGCGACAAAGGCATTAAGATTAACCGCTCCACATGTTCGGCGTGCGGCAAATGCGCGGACGCCTGCCCGGCGGCGGCCATAGAGATTATCGGCAAAAGCTGGACGCCGGAGGCTCTTACGGACGAGGTTCTGCGGGACTCCGCGTTCTATGAAACATCGGGCGGCGGGGTGACGATATCCGGCGGCGAGCCTCTGGCGCAACACGAGTTCGTTATGGATTTCATCAGCAGATGCAAAGGGGCCGGACTGCATGTCGCGCTGGACACCTCCGGCTACGCCGCTCCCGCCGTGTTCGACCCCGCCGCCGACGCCGCAGACATGGTTCTGCTTGACCTCAAGACGCTCAACCCCGAAGCGCATCTCGCGTGGACGGGCGTTCCTCTGGAGCCAGTGCTGCGCAGCGCCCGCAGACTCGGAGAAACCCGCAAGCGCGTGTGGGTCCGCACCCCCGTTATCCCCGGCGCCACAGACTCGCCCGAAAATATCGCCGCTGTCGCCCGCTTCATCGCCGACAACCTTCCCGGCTGCGACCGCTACGACATATTGCCATTCAGCAATTTGTGCGCGTCAAAATACGAAAGGCTGGGCATGGAGTTCAGGTTCAAGGAAACCCCGCTCGTGCCGATGGAACGGATGGAAGAGTTAAAAGCCGCCGCCGAACGCGCCGGCGCCCCCAACGTCGTAATCCAAGGTCTCACCACAAGAAAATCCCAACCGGAATAAAAACAGTTTTTTAGACGAAATTGTTGAATTGTATAAATGCAAAAACAAAGAGAAGAAGATAGTATTTGCGGGAAAACCATTTTTATGCAAAAAACAGGAAATTATAGATAGAAATAAAGCTGATCCAAGATAAGAATCATTTGAAGAGCTCTAATTTTCGTGTAATCATCGGGTTTTGCTACGCCATGAGATGAGCTATGTCTCGATAATGCAACATTGTTTTTTTCCAAGTCAAACTGTGAAAATATTACGTTGTTCAGATAATTAAAAAAACTATTCGTGAATAACAAAGAATCTTTATGTCCAAACTTGGCATCACACTTATTCACAAGATAATTCAATAAGTCTTTTATTTTAATCCTTCCTTTATTTGTTTCTTGGTAATAATTCAAGCGCAATATACCTTCAACCTCAGTAATTATGTTTTTAATGCAACTTATATATCCTTCTTTATTCAATAAAAGATAAGAATTTATGCCTGCTTTGATTATAGATTGTTTATTAAAATAATATTCGTTATTCCACCATTTATCTGTGATACTTTCAATACGTTCTTTATCAAAGCGAGAAACTATATTGTCTATTCGTTCTTCAAATCCGATTTTGTCTTTGTAAATGCCCATCAAATCTTTGAATTCTGTATTCATTATTTCGACAAATGGGAACCAACCATCATTTTGCATTTCTTCGAGCATATTTTGCGAATCAAGCAATTTGTATAGGTGACAATACAAGAGCTTTCTTTCTAGTTTGCCAATATCTAAATAGGCTTTATCTAAATCCATCAAGCCGTCCCCAGCAAGATCAAAAAACAATCCGAATTTCCATCCGACTTTGAAGCAGTATACCATCTTGTCTGTTTCTAATATCTCAATTTCAGGAAATCTAATTCTTCTAATATCAAGGATATCGTTCTTTTGTATAAGTTGTCCCTTTTCAACATTGCATTTTGGACATATTTCCATTTCTGTTTTAAATTCATTCAAGTAAATATCGGCTGAAAAATCTTTATGAATCAGTATCAAAAAACGATTAATAGTGTCTATAATGATGTTGTTTGCAGTCAAAAATATATCAGAAAGCTGATCAGTGTAGTTGTAGAATTCTTGTTCGTCTGAAGTGAATGTTGCTCTAGTTAGGACTTTGCAGATGCCTTCATTTATTTTTGTTTCAGTAGCAAAACCCATGATACTTCCAGAGTTATCTAAATGGTCAACATGGATATGCATTATTATCTCCTTTATTACACTTCAAAGAATTCATAAAATGAACAGAACATAAATAATATATTTATCGTAAATATTTAGTCAAGATAGATACGATGTCATGACGAGAAAATAAGGGAAATAGGGAAAATAGAAAATACAGTCACCTATTTATGGTGTTGTATTTTCGGCGAAAAGCGGGTACAGGCATCGCTGGGATGCGCGCTGCCAGTCCCCGTTTTTCGAAGGATAAAGCGCAAAACTTATGCCTGACAAAAAAACAAACTCCTTAAAAATATGCATAGCGATGTTCGCTGGTTTTTTCTTTGTTGTCATTCTTGTCGTGGTTTCCGGTTTTATTTGCATGGGAGAAACGCGCAGATTTATAAGCGTCTCTGATGATATAGTCCGCTCAAACGAGAATGGTTTCCAGATGCGTGTGCGTTATGTCGCAGAGGATAATATCATGTTTAACGCTTGTTCCTTTGAAAGACCAGAATCATTTGCTGATGACGCAATAAAGACAGTCAAGGCAAATATCAATAAACAGGTTGACGCGGCAGTCGCAAAGGAGCTAACAGAAGATGATGAGGAAAAGCTCAAACATGATATTGTTAATATAGTGGAGGCGGTGGTTTGCCAAAACGGATGCGACAAGGGGCCTCTAGTTGAAATCTATCAACTTGAAAACAGGCATGAGGAATAACCCTTATAGCTTTTTGAGTCGGGCCGGCAGGTTGTTTTTTTCGCTTTATTTCTCAGCGACGATTATCACGTGGATTATGCTCACAATATACATGTATGCAATCAGCCATATCAGGACGGTTTTTATCGGAATCCACACGATGGGAAACCATCCGAGTGAATATATGTTCATGTAATCGCAATAAATGGGAATAAGAAATAGGACTGTGAGCGACGCGAGAATTAAGCCAAATATGAAATGCCGGGTGTAGAATTGTCCGGCGCACGGGAACAATAGTGAAATCAACAGCGAAGGAACCAGTTTTCGTGGAGCCGGTTGTGTCCGTGAGGAGCGGGTTGCCGCGCTGACAACATAGCCTCGCGTCTTCATATCGTCCCATAAAAACACCGAGTACGCCAGAACCGCCAGCAGGGCCATGAGGCATGCCGCGAACAGGCTGCGTCCTATCCCGCCAAGCCTCCTGTTGCTTTTCACTATCCCTGCCAGACGAGTCATTTCATCATTGATTTCGGTCTCAGGCGCCGCGACGACTTCATCCGTGTCCGGGTTCCATATCCCCGCAAAGCACTCGTCGATGTCGGTGAAAGAAACCATCCCGTCAGGAGTCATTTTCATTTTGCGAGCGTCGATATGGCTTCCATCGGGCAAACTCAGGAACGCGGGTCTGATGAATTCGCCATTGAAATCGAACACACCCACATAGCCGTCCGGGGTTACGAAATCGTCCGCGTACGCCACATACAGCCTTTCGCGAAACGCATCCGCCACCATGCGCGTCGGCCACGATTTGACTTCCCAGTTTATCGGTCTCAGGGAAGAAGACATTTCACGAGGGGAAGCCGCCCATCCTCTCAGAGAAAAAGCGCGCGATGCCGGATTGGCGGCCCGTTCGTCGAGAGTCTGCGCGCGCAAATTGTTGGTCTCGGCTATCAGCGCGGAGCCGTCCGGCAACTGTTCCACCCCGTTCGGAAAATCGAACTCCCCATCATGCATGCCGCGTTTGCCTATGGTCTTAATCAAATCCCCTTCCGCGCTGAAAAGTTTCAGGTTGTGTTTCCCGGCGTCCGCCACCAGCACGTCTCCGTTCCTCAACGTCTTCAGAGTGAACGCGCCGCTTAACGAGTCTTCTCCGAAACCTGATATCCAATTGCCGTCTTCGTCGAACACCTCAATGCGGTTGCGGCCTGTGTTAGCCGCATAGATGTTTCCGTTCGCGCCGAATTCGAAATCCAGCATGCCGTTCAGAGTTCTTTCGCCCGCGCGTTCGGCCTTCCACAGCAGCGATCCGCTCGCGTCGTAGCGGGACAGCGATTTCATGGTTGACAGGTAAACTCCGTCATGCGTCGGCTGATATTGAATCGGTCGCTCAAGGAATGGCTTCTTCGAGTCGGCGGTGATGAAACATAATATGGAAACTACCATGACGATAAAAACCGCGACAAGCGGCCCTTTGTGTCTTTCCTGCATTTCTTTGAAGACTTCGGAAAAAGGCAACTGCGGGGGGACGATATAAGGAGGTTGGGGAACGGAGGAATCGGCGGTGGGCCTAGCGGCGTTCTGGCGCGCCACGCTTGATGAGTCCGCGATTTCCCCGCCGGATGATATCTGAGGCGCCGGTTTGCGGGGGGATTCATTTGAGGCTTGATACGTCGCGCGCGAGGCGTTTCTGCTGCCGCATCTGGGGCAAAACTTAGCGCCCTGCGCCTGTTCAGCGCCGCAATTATGGCAAAAGCTCATCTATGCCGCTCCGTTTATGTTTGCTTATAGTCAAGTCAATGTTGATCGTTTTATTATACGCTATTTTTGCTGCTGAGCCAGAGTTTTTATGATATTTGTCAAAATAGGAAATAAAGAAATAAAACAGGCGCATGATTATTTGCGTTGAGGGCGAAAAGCGGAAATAAAAATAGAAAAATAGAAAAATAGGGACAGTCACCTATTAGAAAAATAGGGACAGTCACCTATTTATGGTGTTGTATTCCCGGGGTGGCGAAAAGCGGGTACAGGCATCGCTGGGATGCGCGCTGCCAGTCCCCGTTTTTCCCGTTTTTCGCGGCGAGGGCTGCTATGAGCGGCGGACGCCTAGCGTTTTTTTGCCGGCTTTGATAAGGTCGGTCACCGTCGGGTCCGTCGCTTTGGGTATGTAAGTGACTTTGCACAGGGCGATTATGGCGAGGACGACGAAAACGGCTCCCTGAACGAAAAGCCAACGGTATCCGAAAGCGGGGATGGATGCGGCGAGTGTTCTGTCGATGACGAATCCGGCGAGCACGCCGCTGATGAGTTGTCCGATGCCGGTGATGGTGGAGTAAAGGCCCATGTAGAGGCCCATTTTGTCTTCGTTCATGAGTGTGGGCAGGACGGTGGCGGTGATGATGAAGCAGATGGTGAGGCCGAGGGCGGTGAATCCGATGACGAGGAGCATGATTTTGAGGACTTTGCCTGTCTCGGCGTCGATTTTCGGTCTGATGGCTTTGACTGCGGCGGCTGTGGAGGCGAGGGCCGGGTTGTCGTCGCCCATGACTGCTGCGATGGCTGTTTCGCATTTGTCGGGTTCGAGTTCTCCGTTTAGGCACCAGCGGAGGGCGTCTGATTTTTTGTCGTCGAGCATCTTGTCTTCATTGATGTCGCGCGGAGGGCTGAGCAGTTCGGGCAGGAACAAAGAGAAGTCGGCTTGGGATACGTCGATGCCGTAGTTGTCTGCGGCGGCGCGGACGTCTTTTTCCGTTCCGAGGTTCAGCCCGGAGACTGAGGAGGTGGGGCCGACGACGAAGTATCCGGTGGTGAGGCCGACAGCGATAAGGATTAGGCCGGCCATGAGGATGGCTTTGCGGCTGACCTTGTCTCCGAGCATGCCGACCGGCACGGCGAGGATGACTGAAATGACGACTACGATGCCGAGCACGAGGCCGCCCTGAGTTCCGGGGATGTTGATGTAGTATTCGGTAAGTTTGGTGAAGAAGGAGATGAAAGCGCCGAGGGCCAGCCAGAAGAAGAAGTCCATGACGAGGAACCAAGTAAGTTCTTTAAGGGAAGGCATTTCGGCGATGATGTCTTTAGTGAAGTTCCAGCCGAGGCGCAGCTTGTTGCCCTTTTCGGGCGGAGGGGCGGGAAGCTCTTTTATCGACACGACGGTGACTATCGTTCCGGCGAGGTGGACGACGGCCAGAATATAGAAAGAGAGAGGTTTGTTGACGGAGTAGACGACCATGAGAAGGACGGCGTAGGCGACCATAGTGCCGATGCCGCCGAACGCGCTGAAGAACGCATTGACAGTGCCGAGTTTCTCGTTGGGCGTGACTTCCGGCACGAGCGCGAAGTAGGGGACGGCGGCGAACTGGATGAAGAAATAGATGAAGGTCATCAGTATGATGAGGACCCACACGGAGGGCATGTGGGGGATGAGCGCGATAAGGGGGGCGGAGACGATGCCGCCGATGAGCATGAGGGGCCTGCGCTTGCCCCATTTGGCTTGAGTCAGATCGGAGTAGATACCGAAGAACAGAGACAGGCCGATCATGAGTTTGCCGATGCCGATGATGGCGCCTATCTGGGTGTTGGTCAGCCCGAATTTGGAGGTGAGCAGCAGTGGCATGGCCGCGCCGTCGAAACTCCAGAAGCAGACAAGTCCGAAGTTGATGACGTTGAGAAGAATCATCTGGGGGAGCGTGATTTGTTTCTTCATAATAGTGAGCCGTCTCCGTTGATTTTAGAAGTTCCGATTCTGGCGGAACTGTCATTATTGAAAAACCGCGCCTTCTGTGCCGGATTGGCCGTTCGGGGCGCGATACGTAACAATAGCATACACGCGGAGTTTCGCACAAGAAAATAATAAGGTCGCGTGTGCTGATTACTGATTAAGGGTTAAACAGCCGCTTAAAAGATTTGTCCGGAATTTGCGGGGAAACCATTTTTTTGCAAAAAACAGGTTTCCCCGCGCCCCTTCCGAAAAAAACTCCCGGCGCGCCGGTTTTGCTGAACTGCGTTCAACGCAAAACCGGCGGTTTTTGCAAAACAGCGAAATGCGGGCAAAGGCAACAGCGAAAGAGGATAAAAGCGAAAAACGGCTTAAAAAGGTTTTCGCCTTCGGCGATTGGGAAAAAACCCTTTGAAAAGGGTTGTTTCCCCAAACCCCTTTTCCAAAACTTTTCGGGTTTGTTCCGAACATTTCACAGGATACGGGCTGCGGATTTCTATCAAGCATCACAACAAACGGTTATAATAAAAAAATGGCGCCATACAGGATTGTGGAACATACGGCGGATGCCGGGATACATGTGACGGGCGGGACGCTGGAGGAGTTGTTTGCGGACGCCGCGCGGGGGATGATGAGCGTGATATGCGAGGTCCCGCCGGAAGGATGGCCGGAAACGCATGTTGTGGAGTTGTCCGCGCCGGATGCGGAATCGCTGATAGTGGACTGGCTGGCGGAGCTGCTGTATCTGCTTGAGGTGAAGAATTTTTTCACGACCGACCCGCGAGTGGAGAAAGTGGAGGGGGGAGCGATGAGGTCGGTGGTCGGCGGGGCGAGGCTGCGCGGCGTGGTTCACGCCACCGAAATCAAGGCTGTCACCCACCACATGATAAGCGTTGACCGCACGTTGAACGGTTTCGAGACCACGATATATTTCGATCTTTGAAGCGAGCCGAGGAGGCGGGCATGCCGGACTGGACGAAATGCTTCGACAGCGTTTCCGACTACAAGATAAAGATACCAAGAACCTGTTTTGAAGGGATGAGGGTTCCGGGGATAATTTACGCCGGGCCGGAACTGCTGGACGACCTGAAGAGCGACGACGCGCCGCAACAGGTGGCGAATGTGGCGACGCTGCCGGGGATTGTGGAGTATTCGCTCGCCATGCCCGACATCCATTACGGGTACGGGTTTCCCATTGGCGGGGTAGCGGCGATGTCAGTGGAGGAAGGCGTGATATCGCCGGGCGGGGTGGGGTTCGACATCAATTGCGGGGTGAGGCTGCTGGCGTCCGCGATAGAAGCGGGCGACGCGAGGGCAAAGGCGGACGAACTGGCGACCAAACTGTTCCGGGACGTGCCGACAGGGGTAGGCTCGACGAGCGACATACGTCTGCGCGGCGGGGACATGGATAAGGTTCTGCAAAGGGGAGCGGCGTGGGCGGCGCGCAACGGTATGGGATGGGATGAGGACTTGGAATACTGCGAGTCCGGCGGGGCGTTGGAAGACGCCGATCCGGGGGAGGTCGGCCGCAGGGCGAGGGAGCGCGGCGCGAACCAGTTGGGCACGCTCGGCGCGGGCAACCACTTCATCGAAGTTCAGGAAGTGGAGGAAATATTCGACGACAGGGCGGCGCGGGCGTTCGGGCTTGAAAAGGGCATGGCGGCGGTGATGATACATTCGGGGTCGCGCGGGCTGGGGCATCAGGTGTGCGACGACGCCATCCGAACGATGCGGGAGGCTGTTGTCAGATATGGATACGAGCTGCCCGACAGGCAACTGGCCTGCGCGCCGGTGGAGTCTCCGGAGGGGCGGGCTTACTATGCGGGGATGTGCGCGGCGGCCAACTTCGCGTGGGCCAACCGGCAGTGTCTGGCGCACACCGTGAGGGGGACGATGGAGCGAGTGTTCGGGGCGTCGGCGGAGCGGCTGGGGCTTAGGCTGGTGTATGACGTGGCGCATAACATCGCCAAATTCGAGGAGCATGAGGTCGGCGGGAAGAAGCGGCGGCTGTGCGTGCATAGGAAAGGGGCGACGCGGGCGTTTGCGGCGGGACATCCCGAACTGGCTCGAAGGCATGCCGGGGTGGGCCAGCCGGTAATTGTGCCGGGAGACATGGGCAGCGCGTCTTATGTTATGGCGGGAACGCCACAGGCGATGGCCGAAACTTGGGGGTCGGTGTGCCACGGGGCGGGCCGGGTGAAAAGCAGGACTTCCGCGAAAAAGGAGTTCAATGCGGCCACCGTGCTCGAAGAGCTGGCGGCGCACGGCGTGACCGTGCGGGCGGGGTCGAAGAAGTCGCTGTTGGAGGAAGCGCCCGGAGCGTACAAAAATGTGGACCATGTGGTCAACACATGCGTGAACGCGGGGCTGGCGACGATTGTCGCGAGGCTGCGCCCGATTGTGGTGATAAAAGGATAATCCGGACAAAATTCGGATATGCGCGAAAACAACGTATCGCGCGCGCGATTTAACCGCGACATAGATGAATGCCATTGATTTTATAGCGTTAAAAGAATATGAAAATGAATATATTATGACTTTGACAAAAAGAACGCATAGCATATAATACATTCGAATTTTTAAGAATGGGGAGAGCAAGATGCAAAGCAAACACATCGGCGGGGGCGTCATCTTCGCGGCGGCGCTTGCGTTTATAGTGGTAATATTCGCCGGGCATGCGGCGCGCGCGCAGGAGGCAAAGAGCCTAAAAATCAACCTTGCCGTGAGCGATGAAAGGCTCCTCATTTACGCCGGAAGCTCGGCGGGGGTGAAAATCGGACAGAAATTCACTGTGGTCCGCGACGGCAAGAGCATCGGTTCCATAGTTGTCGCGGAAGTAAAACCGACATATTCAATCGCGAAAGTAGTGGAAAAGACAGTTGAAATGCGGGATATGGATGAACTGGTCGAGTTTGGAAAGGAACCATCGGCGGCGGCGATTTCCGCAGTTGAGCAACCGACAAAGAGGGGAATGAAGGAAGTTGCCCCGGCGGCGACAGCGACTGCTCCGGCGGCTGAAGAGAAGAAAGAAGAATCGGCGCCTGCGGCTTCATCAAGGGGCCGAAGAGGAAGCGCCGAACCTGCGGCGGAGGCAGCTCCTGCGGCTGCGGCGGAACAGCCTGCGGCAGCAGCGGAAGGGACTTCATCAAGAAGACGCGGAAGGGCTTCTGCCTCGGAAAGTCCGGCGGCGGCGGAATCCGCGCCGGCAGCCGAATCCGCTCCTGCAGCGGCGGAATCCACTTCGGGCAGAAAAAGAGGCCGCGCTTCCGGCGGCTCCGCTGAACCTCTGGGAGATGAACCTGCGGCGGCTGAAGAAAAGAAATCAGCTCCTGAAAAAAAGAAAATCAACTCGCCAATGGATCTGTCGTTCGCCACAACCGGCGGAATGTCCGGTCTTTGGATGGTTCCCACTACGGATGTGCTCGAAAACCGAAAATTTGCTATTGGCTTGTACGCCTCAAGCTATTCGGAATCCATGACAGTAAAAGTCTTGAGTCCCATGTCGAATGTCGACACATCATATTATGGTTATTGGATGGATCTGAAAGATGAAACCATCGGCCTTTCGTACGGGCTGGGAAAAGGATTGGAAGTCGCTTTTAGTCAAACCAGATATCATGGCTCGGCAATGGTGTATTTCGAAGGCGATTCGGAAAGCGTTAACTACGATGAAAACAACACGTCCATAGCGTTGAAGTACAATCCGCAAAAGCATTTTCTTCTATCTGAATCGACGAATAAAAAATGGGACACGGCGTTTGCAGTCGAGAGATATGAAATGGGAAGCGATGATGGCACGACGATCTACGGGCTGGTTAATTTTCCATACGACAAGTTTGACCTTCACGGCGGAATATTCCACATGAGCCAGCAGGGACGGACCGGAAAAAAATTCGGAACCCTCGCCGGAGTAGGCATGGACATATCCCCTGAATTGCTTTTCATCGGAGAAGTCATGTTGTATCAGGCGCAATACACGTGGAACTATGCTGTCAGATACATATACGAGAATAAAGGTTCCGTGATGCTCGGCATAGCCGACGCGGACGATGTTAGACGCCTGACGCTGGGGGCGGCGTATCAATTCTGATCGGCGGGGTGAAAGCGGATGAGCGAAAAGAAGATACGGGTGATAGTGGCGAAGCCGGGTCTTGACGGACATGACAGAGGCGCGAAAGTGGTTGCGCGCGCGCTCAGGGACGCCGGCATGGAAGTCATATATCTTGGATTGCAGCAGACGCCCGAAGACATCGTCAATTCCGCCATTCAGGAAGACGCCGATTTCATAGGGATAAGCTCGCTGGCGGGCGCGCACATGACGCATTTTACGCGCGTGCTGCAACTGCTCAAGGATAAAGAGTCCGAAGACATCCTCGTCATCGGAGGCGGAATAATTCCGGAAGACGACCGGGAAAAACTTCTCGAAGCGGGCGTGGCGGCGCTGTTCGAGCCGGGCGCCCCAACTCAAACAATCATAGACGAAATCAAAAAAATAAAAGAGGCGTCAGCAGCGGCGGCCGCGTCCTGACGAGCCGAGCGCGCGAACCGTTCGTCAGCGAACGGGGGAGAAATCGTGTCGGAAAAAACCGGATGTGTTTTTTGCGATTTCGACAGCCGGCATATCATTGCGGAAAGCGAGTTAGCTTTTGCCGCGCATTTTGATTGCGCCATCAAACCCGGCCACATAGTGGTGGCGCTCAAAGAGCATGTCGAGTCTCTTGCCGCGATGTTGCCTGAGCAGGCGGCGGACATCATGAGACTGGCGGCGCGAGTGGCGAGAGCGGCGGAGCGTGTTGCGGGGTGTGAGAAGTTCTATCTGGTTTCTATTGCGGACGCGGTTCCCCATTATCACATGCATCTGCTTCCGCTAATGAGGGGAGAGGCTCCGCTTGGGCCGTGTATCATGGGAGATTCGGGGTGGAAGGGAGAAGTCGGCGCGGCGGTCGGGGAAGAAGAAATCGCCCGGTTCATCTCGTCATGCCGGGAAGCGCTGTCGGAACAGAGGCGTTGAAGCTATGCCGCATAGCGCGAAAGCGCCGCGCGGGTTGTTCCCGATTAGGAAAAAAGAATGGGAAAAGACATAAAAAAGAGAAGAAAACCAAAGCGGACGAAGTCGCCGCAGGCAATATTGGTGTGGGGATTCGCCGGAGCTATAGCAATCGGGACGATTCTTCTATGGCTTCCTTTCGCGCATCAGCCGGGCCGGGTGGGTTTGCTTGACGCGCTGTTCACCGCGACATCCGCAGTTTGCGTGACCGGGCTTGCAGTGGTGGACACCGGGTCGGATTTCACGTTGTTCGGACAGATAGTGATACTTCTGCTGATACAACTGGGCGGCCTTGGCGTGATGACGTTCGCGGTGATAGCTTTCAAGGCGTTGGGGATGAGGTTGTCTCTAGTGTCTCAGGCAGCCGTTCAGGACTCGATGTTCCAGAAGGATGTAGCCGTTTTATTCAAAAGCGTTTTTGGCGGGATTTTGGCGCTTACGTTGATAATTGAATTCATCGGGGCTGCCGTGTTGTTCGCGTTTCTTGCTCCTTTGAAGGGGGCGTCCGGGGCCGCGTTCACTTCTGTTTTTCATTCCGTGTCGGCATTCTGCAACGCGGGTTTTTCTTTATATCCGGATAGTCTTATCGGATTGCGAGGGACAGGAGGATTGGCGGCGGTGGTGGCGGCGCTTATTGTGCTTGGCGGATTGGGCCATACGACGCTGTATGAGATATTCGGGCTAGTAAAAAGAAAATTGACGGGAAAGAGAAGCGTTGGAAAAATTGCGCGCCTGTCGCTACACGCCGCGACGGCGCTATGGATGTCGGCGGGGCTAATCATCGCGGGAGCTGTTATGCTCATGATTTTCGGGCTGACAACTGGCGAAAAAAACGCTTGGGAGATAGTCGGGAACGCCCTGTTTCAGTCAGTGACGTCGAGGACTGCCGGGTTCAATACGATAGATATTGGAGCGCTACCGGTCGCGTCGCTTTTTCTGCTGACGACGCTCATGTTTGTTGGAGGGTCTCCGGGGTCTTGTGCCGGCGGCGTGAAGACGACGACTCTGGCGGTGTGGCTTGCGAGAATTAAGTCCAGTCTGGCAGGGGAAAAAGAAGTCAGCATACTTGGCAGGAGGCTGCCTGATGAAACAGTGTCTCGGGCGGGTTTGCTGATGGGGCTTGCGATTCTTTGGAATATCGCGGGAGTGATGATTCTCAGCGCAACGGAGCCGGGCGTCAACGGAGCAGGCTTGAGCCAGATTGTTTTTGAACAGGTGTCGGCGTTCGGAACGGTCGGATTGTCTACGGGAATAACCCCGTCGTTGTCCGTGTCGGGACGCTTGTGGATTATCCTGACGATGTTCGTGGGAAGGCTGGGGCCTCTCACAATGGCGGTATGGATAGTGAATAAAAAACGGGTCAATGTGCATTATCCGAAGGGCGAGGTGATGATAGGATGAAGAAAAACAGGAAGCAGATATGCGTGATAGGCCTCGGGCAGTTCGGGGCGGAACTAGCGAGCGATCTGGCTAAGCACAGCGACGTTCTGGCGATTGACAGCAGCGAGGAGAGGGTGAACACGGTGAGCGATACGGTGCAGCGCGCCATGATGCTGGACGCGAGGGATTTCAGCGCGTTGCGCTCGGTAGTCACGGCGGACTTCGACGAAGCGATAGTGAGCCTCGGAGAGACGCTGGAGGCAAGCGTCCTCTGCACTCTGCATCTAAAAAAGATAGGTGTCGGCAATATCCGCTGCAAAGCGCTGAACGAGGACCACGCGGAGATACTGGAGGCGATAGGGGCGAACGAAATAATTTTTCCGGAGAGGGAAACAGCGCGCCGGGTCGCCGCGCATATAATAAATCCAAACCTTCTCGATTTCGTGCCGATAGAGGAGGATTACCGGGTGATGGAAGTGTCGCCGCCGGAAAGTTTCATCGGCCGCACGTTGATGGAACTGAATGTCAGAGGGCGTTTCGGAATATTTGTGATGGCTGTCAAAAGAGAAAACGGGGGAGGCTTCGTTTTTTTGCCGGGGCCGGATTACAGGGTGAGCGGAGGCGATAGTCTGGTGATGATAGGAAAAGAGAAGGATTTGCTAAGTATAAAAAGCTAGAAAAGATGAAAGGCGTCGGGCAGAGCGAGGAGAAAATAGATGAGAATCACAATAGCGGGTTGCGGAGCGGTAGGCCGCAATTTGGCGGGAATTCTTGTTCGGGAGGGCAACAACGTCACCGTCATCGACCGGGACAGGGCGAATCTGGACGCGGTCGAGGAACGGTTGGATGTTGCGGCTGTGGAAGGCCCTTGCACGGACATTAAAACGCTGAAACTGGCCGGGGTCGTCAACTGCGATGTTTTTGTGGCGGCGACCGACGACGATGAAAAGAATGTGCTGTCCGCTGCGGCGGCAAAAAAACTTGGCGCGGGCAGGACGATTGCCAGATGCAGAAACCCGATCTACACCTCAGGCGGGCGCAACAAGGCATACGCCGAGTTAATGGATATCGATCTGGTGGTGAACCCCGAGGATCTGACCGCTCTAGAAATTGTCAAACTGTTGAAAGCTCCGGGCGCGTTAGTGATAGAGAACTTCGCGATGGGAAAAGCGCAGGTTCGGGAAATAGTGGTCGGAGCGGGAAGCGATGCGGCGGAAAAAACGCTGGCTCAACTCTCACTCAGCAAACTGGGGCTGGTGGCCGCAATATCGCGCGCCGGGGGCATCATAATTCCTAAAGGCGACACCCGGATTCTTCCGGAAGATAAAGTATTCATCATCGGAAAACAGGAGAATCTTACCAAGCTTATGAGCGCCTTTGGCGGCGCGCGCCCGAAGGGCAGAAAAATTATTATCCTCGGCGGCGGAAAAGTCGGACTTGCCGCTTCTCAACTAGTCGAGAAAGAGAACCTCAATCTTATCGTCATTGAGAAGGACAGGGAGCGGGCGCTCACGGTCAGCGAAAACCTGAAAAAAGCCCTCGTCCTTGTCGGCGACGGAACCGACATCGATTTGCTAAAGGAAAAGGACATTGAAAACACGGATTACTTCGTGGCGCTGAGCGGCGACGATGAAGACAACATAGTATCGGGTCTGCTCGCCAAAGATCTCGGAGCCAAGTCGAGCATAGTGATGGTGGAAAGGCCGGAATATGTGGCGATTGTCGAGAGGCTGGGCATCGACCATGCGGTAAGCCCGCGCCTTCTGACAGTGACGGAGATTTTGAGGTTCCTGAAAAAAGGCAGGTTTGCGTCCGTCGCGATGCTCGAAAACGAGGGCGCTGAGCTTGTCGAGGCGAGGATTCATCCGGGTTCCAAGATAGCCGGAAAAAGGTTGAGCGAGGCGGGGATCCCTAGCGGAACCATCATTGGAGCCATAGTAAGGGGAGAGAGCGTAATCGTGCCGACGGGGGCCGATTCGGTCATGTCGGGAGACACGCTTATTGTGTTTACCGCGCAGGAGAACATTCCGAAGCTGGAAAATCTGATGGGATGAAAGGCGGAGACGCAGCGGTTCCGCGTCGCGAATAAATGAGCTGGAAGCCTGTAGTAAAACTTATGGGATATTTCGCGCTGGCGCTTGGCGCGATGATGGCGTTGCCGGCCGTTCTCGGCTTCTGTTTCGGAGAAGAGGACGCGTATGCTTTCCTGAAGTCGATGGCGGTGTGCGGGGGGGCGGGCGGCATAATGACGCTCGCCTGCCGGAAGGAATCTGTGAGTTCTCTGACTCGGCGCGAAAGCATCCTTTTCGTCTCTCTCGGATGGATTGTCGGCGCGGTTTTCTGCGCATTGCCGTACATGTTTGCGACGGCGTCTCCGGGTTTCAACGGGTTCGCTGACGCGTATTTCGAGGCAATGAGCGGACTGACCACAACAGGAGCTTCCGTGCTCAGAGACGTTGAAGCGGTGGCAAAATGCCTGCTGTTCTGGCGCTCGTTCACGCAGTGGATAGGCGGGATGGGAATAATCGTGTTGTTCGTGGCGGCGCTGCCTTATCTGGGCATTTCAGGCAAACAGATGATGAAATCGGAAGTGCCCGGCCCTGAAAAGGACGGTCTGAGGCCGAGGGTAATACAGACTGCAAGAACGCTCTGGCTTGTTTACACGGCAATATCGGCGGTTGAAGTAATCG
>Ga0209606_1001003_pt1 | contig 38522 bp, 38 predicted proteins | sample AD_UKC057_MetaG_FD_184412 | JGI IMG/M metagenome (GOLD analysis project Ga0209606, IMG submission 184412) | Active sludge microbial communities of municipal wastewater-treating anaerobic digesters from USA - AD_UKC057_MetaG (SPAdes) (version 2) | ecosystem: Engineered > Bioreactor > Anaerobic >... | reverse complement strand
AGAGGGCACGCTTTTAGAATTGCAGACAAAGGGCTGTTAGCTCAGCGGTAGAGCAGTGGACTTTTAATCCATTGGCCGCGGGTTCAATCCCCGCACAGCCCACCAAAGAAATGTTAAGGGTTTTCAGTATTTATGCTGAAAGCCCTTTTCTCTTTTGGGGCATTTTCTTCGTCAATTGGACTAATTGTGCTTGAAATTGTGCTTATTTGAGTTTGAAGATAGGCTTCTTGCTTTTGAGAGGCAATTTTTAAATCGGTTTCACTTACTATATTGTAACGTTCAAATACTGACCGTGTTTTATGACCTGAGATCATCATTGCAACTCTTTCAGGTATCCCGGCTCTAACCATGTTACGGACAGCAGTCCTTCTAAAATCATGGAAAAGTCTCTTACCTATTTTGGCAGTAGTACAAGCAGAGTTCCAAGACTTTCTAAATACTCTTATCTTGTCAGTTCCCTCTTCATTAGGAAAAACATAATTTGATATTTTAGACAGTTCCTTTTGGCGTGCCTTCTGATTCAGAAAGACTTCTTTCAATTCATTATCAAGATACACCGTCCGGGCTTCATTGTTTTTTGTCTCTCCAGACTCAATTCTGACAATGTTGTTTTCAAGGTCAACTTTAGACCATGTTAATTTTTCGATCTCAGAGACTCTCCATCCTGTCTTATAGGCAAAGGTAACAAAGCCCTTCAGATACTCAGGCAATGCCTCTCTCAATGCGATAAATTCACCATGCTCAAAGAATCCCTTTCTGACATTATTCTCTTTCAACATTGGAATATAAGGCACTCGCTTAACCTTTGGCGGTGTCTGTCTCATTCCAAGATTCAGGATTCTCTTTAATGCTGAAAGTTCCCTATTGATTGTTGCATTGCTTTTCTTGTCAGCTAAACGTAGTTCAATATAATTCTGAATTTTCGGAGTTGTTATATCCGGCACTTTATAACCATCAAAGAAAGTCTTTAAGGTTTCAACTCTGATTTCAGCTTGAGCAAGAGACTTCTTTTCATTGATGCGATAGTCTGCCAGAAATCCGTCTATAAGGTCATTGAATCTGACCTTCTCAAAATGAATGCCCGGAATTTCACCTTCTGCAATTTCTCCCTCTCTCAGTCTCAAGAATCGCTTAGCCTCACTCTCTTTTTTCGTCTTAGCCGTTTCTCTGTATGGCTTACCATTGCGGTAATACTGAACCCAGAAAACGGCTCCACGCTTGTAAATGCTTCCCATAGTTCTTTCTCCTTTCCATTTACTTTCTCTTTCTCTGGTTTGGTTTAGGCTCAGGTTTATCTCCCTTCAATTCCAAATAGCTCAATGCTAATCTCAGGAATGGAGGAATCCCCCTGACTCCACGTTCCCAACGGCTTACCGTCATTACATCGACTGACAAGACCTTAGCTAGTCTGCCCTGACTGTATCCGTTAGCCTCTCTCCATTGTCTTAATTCTTCTGCTTTCATGGCTTTAGTATATAGACCATCTGCCTATATGTCAATAGGTAAAATAAATATTTTAATAAATTGTCCTAGTCTTGTTTCGATCAATCCATTCGTTCATATCCTGAATGTCTAGCAGAATCCTTCTACCGTCTTTGATATGAGGCATTTTCCCTTTCCAGAGCATTTCCCGGACAGCACAAACAGACCGCCCAAGATAGACAGCACTTTCCTTAATGCTGTAAAGCCTTTTAGGTAAGTGGGGCATTGGATTGTCTATCCATTGTGCCTTTTTAACTTGCTGATTTCTGTTATAGTTTTTATCCATTGTGCTTGAATTGTGTCTAGGATTTTATCTTCTCTTCGTTATATTATTTTTAGAATTAGAGGGTGGTATGCGACCTTTTCGGGGGTACGGGGTCACAATCCAAGGTCACACGAAAAATTTTTTTTTTTTTTTGTAAAACAGACCCCACCCCATCACCCCCAGGCCTACCTCTTGCCTTTGTCTATTTCATCCATCAGACTTTGCTCTATTTTCTTGTCAAACTCGTCATGGCTGTATCTGGTAACAATGACTAAAGGCTTCTCGTGTGTTATTCCATAATATTTTAAATCCGGTTCTAGTTCATTTTCATCTCTGTATGTTTTACCCATCCACTCAATAAATCCGTTTACTCCATATCTCGTAGCAACTAAGCAATCGGCTTTGGGTGTAGTCAATTCCTTGTGCAGTTTGTTTAATCTCTTCTTGATTGAGTCTTTCATGTCTCCCCCCTTACTTGTTGTAAGTCCTTCTCTCTAAAAAAAGTCTTTCAACCTCCTCAAGACGGTCTTCTATTTCCATTGTTTCGTTTGTCTTGAGAACATATTCAATAATCGCACTCGCTGACTTTCTGGCCACTTCTTGATTTTCTGACTTCATAAGCGTATGGAGTTTATCAACGGCCTCATCCATGAGACTTCTTAATTTGTTCATTGAGGTCTCGACAATTTCTGACCTTCTGTTTGTCAGTTCATCTTGAAATTGAGGGGACTCCTTCAGCCAGTTATAATAAGCCGTTCGACTAACCTTTCCATCCGTACAGGCAGAGGTGACATTTTTTCCTGAAAGTATGGATTGAATTACGATCTCCTGAGAGGGTGAAAGTTTACATTTCTTTTCATTTTCTGACATTTTCAATAGCTCTCCTTTCCCATATATTGACTGCATTCTGAAAGTCAGAGAGACTCCCTTGACCACTTAAAACTGCCTTGTATAGGCGGTCTATTTCGTCTTCTGAGGCTCTTATTTCATCGGTGGCATGGTATTGCCTTCCCTCGTGAGCCTCGATAATTTTATCCATTGATTCCTTGAGAATTGAATCCAGAATCTCTTCAATGTTGGCCTGTTTGATTCTCCCCTGAGAAAGTAATGATTCAGCCTTAGAAGGGGTTAGGCTTATAATCTGTCCGGGAGAGAGAATCGTTTCTCCCTGTTTCGTTTTTACCTTCATGGTGCTTAATACTTGATAGGTCATAGAATCTCCTCGACTTGAATAATGGTCTGTTTTTCAGTCTGTAAAACTGCCGGTGAATAACTGAACAACTCATTATTTTCAGTTATTTGGACATTATTTATTTGATCAGTTTCTCGGTCACTTAGTATGTCTGGTTTTCTGATATTCAGTTGTTCGTTACTAATAGGTGAAAAACTGGAAAACTGAATTGGACGGTAATCCTTCGCATTGTGTTCGCCCTTCGTCACGTTCCACAGACGGCCTTCATTACGGTTAAGCAGTCTCTTCAGTTTACCTCTGGACTCATCTGAACCGAACTCTTTAAGGATGTCCCTCTGATTAATCGGTGCATTGTCGGCTATAATCCGGTAAAGCCTATCAATTACTTCTTGGTCAGGGTCAGAGGATGGAACAAATATTTTTTTATCATAGTCGAACTCAACATAGATGGCATAGTGTTCAAATCGACTTTTATCCTTAGTGCCTAATCGATAAATTTTTGCATCATCTTCATCTGTCATCTCTTTTTGGGTGTCGGGAGTTTTTACAGGGTACATAGCGAGAATATGATCGCAGTTGTTATAGATAGTGCTTGCTCCGATGTACTTCGTTTCGTCCTGTTTGGGTGTGTGATGCAGTAGGATAACAGTTGAACCGATATTACGGAGTTCAACAATATTGTGCATGATTGGAGAAAAATCACCGTTGCTTAAAATGTCTAAACCACTACAGGAACTGGAGAGGGTGTCGATAATGATCAGCGGATTAACAAGGGTTGCAACAAGTGTCTTCAATTCTTTCCATTTCGATTTATTCAACTGAGGTGGGTTGTTGCCACCTAACCAGAAATAAATTTCTCCTGAACCATCAATAACCTTCAATCGATTTGACAAGACTGCAAGAGGGTTTTCATAGTCTATTATGACAACGGGTCTTTTGATGGTATCCAATCCCATAAAGGGTTTACTTGATACAATCGCTGATGCCATTTGTGTTGCTATCGTACTCTTGCCACTTCCCCCTCTTGCATAAAAAAGAGTTATGGAATTTTCAGGCAGTATCTTATCGACAAGAAAGGTGGCAGAGTAATCACCGGCTGAGATTTCACTCCCCAATGTAAGTCTTGAAAGGTCAAAAGGTTGCAGACCGTCTTTCCTATTGAGCAACTCCCTGGTTGCTTTTTCGTCACTGTATAATGTTTCTCCTAAATCAAAATTTTCCATTATCGTATCCTTTTCATTAAATTATATTTCTCTTCATCCGTTCCGCTTGTGAGAATTTCCAGATAATATTCAGTTAGTGATATTAAATGAAAATCATCTGCGAATGATTCCGCTTCGTCCCATGTTTGAAGGTCTTTGGTTATTGCGTGAAAGTCCCTGTAATAGTCGGCCAGTCCCTTCTTGAGAGACTTTTCCCACTCCCTGAAGGCTTTCACTAGTGTCCGTTTCTTTTGTTGCTGTGAGTCAATTTTAGGGGGGTCTTGAAGGTTAAGATACCGCAGGGTTTCTCTGAAGGTCAGTCCGTGCAGTTTTTGGATGAACGAAATCGAATCTCCTGATGCTCCGCACCCGAAACAGTAAAACCTCTGCTTGTCGGTGTCTAGTATGCAAGAGTCTGTTTTCTCTTCATGGAAAGCACAATTCATCCAGTAATGCTTGCCTTTCCGCTTAGGTGCAAACCCTGCACTTTCAATGGTGGTTAGTATGTCTGGTTTTTGTAAGTTCATTCTCGTTCCCTGTGTTCTTTGGGTGGTTAGGAAATCCCGGCTTTGACATTGAAAATCATTGACCGAATCATCTTCAGGGTCTTGCAGTAGTCAGCTATATTGACAGGCACGTTCCTGTAAAACGCATCGACTGCCTCGCTGACATCTTCAGCAAACTCAAAAACGATTCGATTGTCTGACTTTCTCTTAAACGGTCTGGGGTTTGTTTTCTTGAATAGTGAAATGAATGCTACTAGGTCTGGTGATTCTAAAACGGTGGGGTCTTTCTTTTTCATGCTCTTTTCCTTTCGTTCCCAAGATTAAGAGAAAAAATTTTCTCTCACCCTCTTAGTGTCCGAATGGGAAAAGGCCTATTTCAATCGGATTGAATGTTATTTAAGTTTGAAGGGTCTGTTGTATAGAGAGGTTTGAAAAGCATATTCCTTTTATTGAAATCTTCCATATATTTTTCTAAATAAGAACATCCTTGAGGGCATTTATTGCCATGTTCAGGACAGTTGAATGATTTAAGTTTCTTTTTAGAAGGATATTTCTTTCGATGTATGGCTTGATAAATGAGTTTTACTGCCTTCTCAACATTATCCTCACCCTTTATTGATTCACCAATAAATCCTTTGATTATTCTCTCTTTGCCCTTGTTAGTTTTTATTTTTTTAGTTTTATTTTCTAATCTTATTTTTGCCTCTTCTGCTATGTCTGGATGATTCTTTTCCCAAGACTCATATAAGGCTATTTTACGGAAGGTATATCCTTTTTCGGTGTGAAGGTCATACCATTTAAGATATTTTGCAAACTCATCATCCGTTATCGCAGTTATAAACCCAATTTCTGGAGAGTCTTTGAATGCCGGGATGTGTCGTTTATCTTTAGTTTTTATTTCTTTAATTTTAGGCTTGATGATTTTCCACACTTCCTCTGCAATTCTAGTTTTGCCTGTCTTCTCCGTTAGTCCCCCGATGTCTATACCAAGAATAATACGCTCAGGCGAAACAGGGATATAAACTTGTCCTCTGTCATCATAACCACCTGTAAGATATTCAAATATCCATCCTTTAGATTTAAATTCTTTCCCTTCTCGGCTGAAAGGGTTTTCAATCCTTGTCTTTAATTTTTTGCGTAATTTTTCTATCTTTCTTCCGTAATCTAAAACTGTGCTAGCTCCTGAAGAAAATAAATAACAAGCATTGGATTTAATTATCGCAGCAGGGTCTTTCATTTCATCCCAACTTATGTAATCAACAAAAGTTCCTTCTCCTGATGCAAAATTTATAAGATTTTCATCATCCCAATTTCGCAATAGATAACAATTCCATTTTCTATTTATTTTTTTCCATAAATATTCAAAAAGGTCATGTCTCTTATACCTTTCATCCTTTGTGATATTAGGTGCAAAAACACCTCTGAAAACTGTCTCCATATCTTTTTTAAGGGGATCACGGATGAATAGTTCAAACCGTCTTCTCCCTATGATTTCGTCTTTTAGCTGTCTTTTGCCTTTCATTTTCGTTTCCGTTTTTTAAGTATAACTGCTTATACAAGTAAACATTGTTGGACTGCAATTAAATAATTCTCTGGTTCACAGCAAATATTTATCCCTCTTTAGTGGGATTGACATTATTTTATAATAAGTTCATAAATAAAACACACATTCACTTGAGGGGGATAAATGAAACACGCATTTTTAATGCTTTGCATTTTTCTTTCTTTTTTAACCATTGATGTAAATTATTGAGAATTGCGAGGAGGGATAAATGTCTTTACATGATAACCTTGCACAAAAAGCTAGAGAGAAAGGGAAGACAGCTTCAGAATTTACTAAAGCATCGCAAAATCATGCTAACGCAACTTGGGTCTTTTTAATCATTGCTGGTATTGTCTGGTACTTTTGGGGATGGAAGTGGGCTTTAATGCCAATTGTGCTAGGCCTCATTACCGTACTGCAAAGCATTAGCTCAACCATGATTGCACAAAGGCTTAAGAATGAATAACACAGAAAAGAATATTTCCGAAGCAGGTAATTGGAAAACAGAAGCATCATTTGTTATATCTATTCTGCTGTTGATTTTTCGTTATTTGTTGCTTGCTGGAATTTTCTTCGCTTGTTGGACGTATGCCGTTATAAATTACGGATGGTTTATTGGATTAGCATTCGGTTGGATACCTTCAGGAATAATTACTTTATTAGCAGGAATACCAATAGCAATGATACTTGATCCAATCACGGAGTGTTTCACTCCCGAATAAAAAGGTGGCTAAACAAGGCATAATACCAATCAATGATACTATGCCTTGTCGTGCCACTTACTGTGCTTAAAATTGTGTTTGTCAGTTTAGATAATATACTGACTCTAGCTGACCCTAGCTGACTTTGTTATTATGATTTGTTAAAGGGTAATAAATATTTAAAAAGAAAAACGGGTGGTTGTGATGCCACCCGCTTTTCTGATTTTTGCCTTCCTAATCCGTGTGCCGCGCGTTCGACTCGCGCCAGGGGCACCAATCAAATCGTTAATATCAAAGATGTTTTCACGCAGGCCTTCCTTATATTTTTGTCACGTCTTTTAGAGACTTCCCAAAGCAATGTTTTTTGAAAATTTATAAAAAAATTATAGACTTTTGCCTTTTCCCGGTGTAAAAATTGCCTTAAATCAGCGACTAAGAATATGCGCTCTTTCAAAACTTTTTTCACGTTCCACAAAAAAGTCATGGAGAACGTTTTTCTTTCAGTAAAAAGAAACAGGTTTTTTGTACTCATCTAACGTTAAAACACAACAAAAAGAGAAACAGGAGAAGACGAAGAGAAAGGAGGTTTTATGCGAATCAGAAAAGGCAGTAAAGCAAAGGTGCTGTCATGGATCATGACGGTCATGTTTGTCTTATGCGCCGGCACAGCGTGGGCATTGCCCGGCGGTGGCGCGGTTGTCAGCGGCTCCGATGCACCGGTTGTTGACGACAGGACCATGACCATTAACCAGACAGCGCCAAAATCAATTATCAACTGGGAGTCATACAGTATAGACAGGCGGGAAACCGTCGCTTATACAGGTCAGGATACCAGTTGGATATCTTTAAACCGTGTAACAGGGGCAGATCCTTCCCGGATATTGGGACAGATTACCGCGGATGGTGCAGTCTGGGTCATCAATCCCAACGGATTGCTGATCGGTTCCAGCGCCAAGATCAACGTGGGCAGTTTTCTGGGGTCGACCCTGAACATTACCGACGATAACTTTAATAATGCAGGAACCTACTCCTTCAGAGATGGGTTGAACGGCATTATCAATCAGGGCAAAATAACTACGACAAACGGCGGGTATGTGGCTCTGCTGGCGCCCTCCATCACCAATAAGGGAACCATCACCACACCGTCAGGACAAACTTTAATTGCATCAGGCAATGCCGTGAACCTGCATATGGACGGCAACATCATAGACGGCACTGGATTGAACGAAGCAACAGATTCTGAAGCTTTGGGCATCGTTAACTCGGGCAAAATCTATGCCGACGGCGGTAGCATCTTACTTTTTGCAAATAGCGCGGGTGACCACTTAAAAACCGTCATTAACAACACCGGCGTCATCCAGGCAAGAACCATCGCCACAGGAGAGGATAAGTACAAAGCGGGCTCCATCCATCTTCTGGGTAACTTTTTAGGTCATGGCAACAGCAATACCATTAACGTTGGCGGCACGCTGGACGCTTCCGCGCCTAACGGAGGTGACGGCGGTTCGATAGAGACATCCGCAGCCAGAGTGATGGTGGCCAATAACGCAAACGTAACCACCAACGCGCCGCAGGGAGCAACCGGGTACTGGTATATCGACCCTGTCGGCGACTTTAACATCGGCGCATCATCCGGTGCGGGCGAGGGCGGTTCCATCACCGGCTCCAAACTCGGCAGCAGCCTGGGCAAAACCCATGTGGTCATCGGCACTACTCATCCGGGCAGTATCAATGTCAACCAGCCTGTCTCCTGGCGTTCAAACAACACCCTGACACTAAACGCTGATGAGTATATCAATGTGAACAAAAACATCACCGCCTCCGGAAAAAACGCAGGGATGGAGTTCAACAGCGATGACGGCGATTTCCCTGAAGGGCCTGTAGCCGATCCTTTATACTTTCTACAACTGAACAACGGTTCCGTCATTACGCTTTCCGGCGCGGAGGCCACTCTTAACCTTAATGGGGATAACTACAATGTGATCAACAGTGCAAATGTCCGTTTCCTGGATTTTCAATTCACTGCCCCGGACCTTGGTGAAAATTACGCGCTGGGCACAAACATCAATGCGTCTGTTACGTCCCGGTGGAATGGCGGAGAGGGATTTATGCCGGTGGGCACTGAAGACGATCCCTTCACGGGTAATTTCACCGGATTGGGTCACACCATATCCAGCCTCACCATTAACCGTCCCGCTGCTGAGGGGGTCGGCCTGTTCGGTTGTACCGAGGAAGGCATCATCTCCTATGTCGGGTTAACCGGCGGCAGCGTCACCGGACGGGAAGATGTTGGCGCTCTGGCCGGAAAAATCCGGTCCGACAGCTACATCTTCAACTCCTACGCCACGACCAAAGTCACGGGCAACAACGAAGTCGGCGGACTGGTTGGCGAAAATGAAGGCCTGATTCTTAACTCCTACGCCACCGGCAAGGTCAAAGGTGTAACCATCGATGATGACGGTCTCGTTCGGAGCGAAGATGTTGCCGGATTGGTCGGAGACAACGATGGTTGGATTATAAACTCCTACGCCAAAGGTGCAGTCACAGGCACTGACACTGTCGGCGGACTGGTTGGGGAAAATGATGGATCGATTCTGAATTCCTATGCGACTGGAGCGGTCAGCGGCGTTACCGTCTATTTTGATGACGGCTTCACGGTTCATAATTACAGCGAAGAAATCGGCGGACTGGTTGGGGAAAATGATGGATCGATTCTGAATTCCTATGCGACTGGAGCGGTCAGCGGTGACTACGCTGTCGGCGGGCTCGTCGGAGACAACAACGACACGATTATGGGTTCGGTTGTTGACGATACGTATGAAGGCTATACTTCCTTCGCTATCGGCAAGGTCAGCGGCTTTGAAGATGTCGGCGGACTCGTCGGAGAAAACGACGGCAGTATCTGGTGGTCGAAAGCCTCAGGCGCGGTCAACGGCAGTATGACCGCAGGCGGGCTGGTCGGATTTAATTATGGCAATATTCTCGGATCACTGGCTACCGGCGCCGTCACCGCAAACAGCAATGTCATGGGTGCTTACGCGTTCGGCGATACCTTGTTTACCGTCAACGGTGGAGCCGTTCTCGGCGGACTGGTCGGCGTTAATGAGGGCAGTATAAAATATTCGAGAGCTGACGGAGCCGTCAGCGGCGGCAGTATCATTGGCGGTCTGGCCGGAGTTAATGATGGATCGATATTTGTGGCTCATGCCAACGGCAATGTCACCGGAAGCAGCACCCCCAGCAAAATTACTGTCGAAACAATCAACGACGATCTGGGATATGAACCGTTACTCACTGATTTTACAGCCAGCATCGATGGCGGCAACATTGTCGGCGGCCTGGTAGGACTCAACACCGGCATGATTAAAAAAACCGACGCCAACGGCAATGTCACCGGCGGCAGCATCGTCGGCGGACTCGTCGGGCTTAATGTTGATTCACCTTGCGACGAAGAACGCGGCGGAAAAATCATGATGTCGAAAGCCACCGGCAACGTCAAGGGCGGCAGCAACGCAGGAACCATTGCGTTTGATTATAACGGCCCGCCTCCCGAAACCGTAGGTGGTCGCGAAGGCTTGTCGTTTATTCCTGTTAATACCAACATCACCGGCAGCATTAAAGGCGGCAATATTGTCGGCGGACTCGTCGGACTCAATGCCGGCGGCAAGCTGAAGGGTGTCTCAGCCGAAGGCAATGTCGAGGGCGGCAGCATCGTCGGCGGACTGGTCGGACTCAATGCCGGCGGTCAGGTCAGGGGTGCGCTCGCAAGCGGCAATGTGACCGGTAAAAACAACGTCGGGAACATCACCCTTGATTACACCGAAATGCCTTTTGCTCCCGGTGACGTCGTTGACCTGCCCTTAACAACTGCCAATGTCAGCATTAAAGGCGGCAACATTATCGGCGGGCTGGTCGGACTCAATTTCGACAGCAAAATCGAATACACATTAGCCGAAGGCAATGTCACCGGCGGTAACTTTGTCGGCGGGCTGGTCGGACTCAATGCGGGTGCTTTGTGCATGGGTGACGGCGCAGTCATCACCGATTCAGCTGCTTACGGCAATGTCACCGGCAGCAAGAGCACCGGCGCGGTCAATGTCAGCTACAATGTTTCGGACAGCGACGAGGTCTTTGAAGATTTCAACCTGAATCTCAAAGGCGGCAACTTTGTCGGCGGACTCGTCGGACTCAATTACGACGGCGGAATCATTAACACGCACGCTGACGGTAATGTCACCGGCGGCGGCGATTATGTCGGCGGACTGGTCGGTTATAATCTGAACACTGTTCCGGAAGGTGATCATCCGCCCACCATTGGAGCGCTGATCGAAAGATCCTATGCTCTCGGCAATGTCACCGGTGGCAACTTCGTCGGCGGCCTCGTCGGCTACAACAGCGGCGTCATCGTCGACACCGATGCCTGGGGTAACGTGACCGGCAAGGATGCGGTCGGAGGACTCGTTGGATTCAATGACCACGACAGTGTGATTGTCTATTCTTATTCCATCGGCAAGGTCAGCGGCAGTACATCCGTCGGCGGGTTTGTCGGTCATAATAACAACGGTCTGATTGAGAATGCCTACTGGGATATGACGACATCCGGCACGATCGTCGGCGTCGGCACCAGCAATGGCATGCCAATAGATGTGACTGGTCTTAGCACACCCGATATGAAGCAGGAAAGCAACTTTGAAGGTTTTGACTTCGATAATGTGTGGTACATTGATGAAGGGGTGACCTATCCGTTGGTTGGTGTTCTGGCACCATAAATTAAATTTCTTTAACCTTTATTCCACCATTTCCTCTCCTGCAAATCGGGAGAGGAAATGGTGCTTTTTCCGCCCGGCAGATATTGTATAAATCCCTATTGAGTTAACGGAGTTGAACATGTTTCCTATAAACAGGAAGAATCTTTTCGCGTCCGTCATTATATTTTTCTTTTTTATAGCCCTATTCGCGCTGCCGGCTGCCGCTCAGGAAAGGGCGGGCGAGATCATCCAGCAGTTCGAGAAAAAGGAGGTCGTTCCCCGCGATCTGCCGGACATGCCGGTTATTGAGCAAAAAGAGGAAAAGACGCAGGAGGCGCCGGCCGGCCCGAAAATTCTGATCAAACAAATCAACGTAAAAATGCACACAAAAACCGGAGGGGAAGAAAAAGCGCTTCTGCTTCCACCCGACACCATTAAAACTATTACCTCCCGATACGAAAACAGGGAACTGACTTTTGCGGAAATCAATCAGATTGCGAATGACATCACGGCCGCTTACCGCAGCCGGGGTTATCTTCTGGCGTACGCTTTTATCCCGCAGCAGGAAGTGAAGGACGGGCTGCTGGAAATCGGAGTCATCGAAGCGCAACTGGGAAAAATCACCGTCGCTGGCAACACATCCTACAGCACCGATTTCATCCGGAGGCATCTGGAAAAAATCCGCAAAGATCCCTCCATCAAAACAGACACCCTGCAGAACTCATTGCTGCTGCTGAACGAATATCCCTCCCTGAACGTCATAGCCGTCATGGAGGCTGGAAAAGAATTCGGCACAACGGACATTGTCGCGCAGGTTCAAGACAGCCGGCCCGTGTCGGGAAGTATTTCCTATGATAATTTCGGCTCGAAGTACACCAGTGAAAACCGTCTCAATGCCGATCTGAACATCGGCAACCTGCTCGGCAGCGGGGACCTGCTGACGCTCAGAGGCATAACCGGACTGGACGAGATTGATTTTGACAATCTGTCCTACCTCCGGGCGGAATATGCCATTCCAATCATGTATTACGGAACAAAGATGGGGGCTTACTATGCCGACAGCCGATACGAAGTGGGCGAGGAGTACGAACCGCTCGAAATTCACGGGAAAACGCATCTGGCGGGCCTTTATCTGACACATCCGTTGCTCAAGACCCGACTGCACGCTCTGGATTTGAAACTGGGTTTTGATTACAAAGACATTTACGAATACATGCTTGATAAACTGGCCAGCAAGGATAAGATTCGCGTCGCCAGCCTGGGAGCAACCTACAACTTCATCGATAAATTCCAGGGAAGAAATATTATCAACCTGACGTACCATCAGGGCATCCGGGATCTGTTCGGAGGCACCGGCAAGAACGAACGGGAATCCAAGCGGCAGGGATTGTGGGAACAACTGTTCGGCAGCAGCGAAATTAATGTAACGAGAACCCCCACGAGCCGGCTTTACGCCGACGGCGGTTTTTCCAAGGGTACGCTGGATCTCGCCAGAATCCAGAAACTTCCCGGATATAATTACATGATCCTGAAAGGGTCCGGTCAGATTTCCAGCGATAATCTGTTTGTGGCCGAACAATTTTTCATCGGCGGCATCAGCACGGTCAGAGGGTTTTCATCGGCATCGCAGGGCGGCGATCAGGGATACTGTGTTTCAGCCGAATTCCATTTGTCGCCCGTTTTTCCCGAGGCTAAAGTTTTCAATCAGACCTTCGGCGACATGTTCAAGTTTGTTTTATTTGCGGATCACGGCGGTGTGTTTAAAAACGACGTTCTGCCGGGAGAAGACGAGGACGACTATCTGACCAGCATCGGAGCAGGGCTGAGACTATACATGGGTAAACATTTTTTCGCCCGCCTGGATTACGCCGTACCCAGAATAGACGGCTCCTTTGAAACCGGCGACGCGGAAATCTACGGACAGGTGGCATTTGTTTTTTAAAACATAATGGCATTCTCCGTCTGGTCTGATAAAAAACATCCGCATTTTGAATGTTTTTGAAATTTTTATAAACGCGTTTTTACGGCGCCGCAGGAGAGGGGCGAACCTTTCCATGAAATATTCCTCTCCAATCCAACCCGAACAGATTGATGATGCCCCGCCGGACCATCAAGTTTCAAATCAAGTCGTTTGCAAAAACAACATATTGATATATAATACATACCGGTTGCCTCTTAAAGGCAAAAAAGCAATGACCGGTTTGTCTGTTTTGTGACGGAGACGTCATTCATGAAACATCGAATATATTTCAAAGCCCTGACGTTCACAGGATGCCTCAATCTGATTCTGCCGCTGATGCTCCTGTTGATTCTGTCGGCGTGCGGCATGGCTTCATCCTCTCAGCGCGTCGGCGGACCGTGCACTTACAAACAGTATCAAGGTGACGCTGAAATCGTCTCGGTGACACCCGTAAAGGGAAAGGCAGAGGAGTACGAAATCCGGTTTTCCTTTCATCCGCGGGAAAAGATTCAGGAAGAGTTTGCCCGCGTGGAAGGGAAACAGTGGCTGCTGGTCCGGGAAGATTTTTCTTTTCCGAAAAAAGATTTTCTGCAACAATACGGTATCAGGAAGGGAAGTCGTTTCCCTTGCGTAATGAACGTAATTACCAGAGGAACTTGCACCCCGATTCTGTTTGATTTTCCCACAATACGCAACGGCAGGGCGCAATAATCGTGTTAAGACTTTTAATCCCATGCCTGAATAACACAGGCAAGACCGGAGGTCGCTGACATGAAACAAAAATTCCTATGGCCCAACATTACTGTTTTTATCATATTAATATTTTTCATATTACCGGTATCCGGCCAGGCGGACAGCACCACCTCGGGGCAACGAGAGCGTTACGTTCTCGATACCAACCGTCCCGTAAAGACATTTCCCATCATGCGTCCGGACGATCTAACGATCAGAAAATGGCAGAGCAGATTTGAACGGGCGCCGCGCGCGCACATCCGTGAAAAATATCACCGCCGGGCCCATCACCGGGCAAAAGCGCGCACAGACCAGACAGGCAAGGTATCCTCCATCAATCTTCTTGGGCTTTTGACGTATACACCTTCGGAAAACCAGGGATCGTGCGGCGATTGCTGGGCATGGGCCGGAACCCGTGTTATGGGCATTGATCTGAATACGCAACAAGGCTCTGCCGACAATCTTTCGGTTCAATTTATCAATTCCTGTTACGGGGAAAACGCCTGTTGCGGCGGCTGGCTTTCCGACGTTGTGGATTTCTACAACGGGAAATTGATGGCCATTTCCGCAGCCAATACGAATGCGTCCTTTCAGGACAGCGCCTTCCGGTGCAGTTACTTTGGTGCTTTCTCCAGGGTATCCTGCGAAAATATTACAACAGAGGCAAACTACCCCATCCAATCCATCTCTGAAGCCACGGTGCACACGACCGGTATTTCACAGGCCGAGGCCATTTCCAATATTAAGAACGTGCTGAATCAGGGGAAAGCCATCTGGTTCGCGTTTTTCCTTCCTGACAATGCCTCTTGGAATAGTTTTTATAATTTCTGGAACAATCAGTCGGAAAACGCCCTCTGGGATTCGGACAATTTCTGCGGTCAAACCTGGGACACCTATGAGGGCGGCGGCCATGCGGTCACTCTGGTCGGCTATGATGATTCCGCCGCCGATACGGATGATCATTACTGGATTGCTCTCAACAGTTGGGGAACAACCGCCGGCAGACCCAACGGTATCTTCCACGTTAAAATGTATATTAATTACAATTGCACGCTTCGCGGTCTTTCCAGCTATCCGCTTGGATTTCAGACGCTGAACATTGAATGGGGTGTCGCACAGGCTGATCCCGTTGACAGAACAGCGCCCGTCGTGACAGCCTTCTCGGTCCCCACGGTTTCAAAATCGCTTACGGTGCCTGTCAACGTCTTTACTGCAACGGACAACATGGAGGTAACCGGTTACATGATTACGGCTTCTTCAGCGAAACCGTCATCATCGGCTGCCGGCTGGTCGGCAAACGCTCCGACACGTTATACATTCCAGTCGGGGACACTGGGCACAAAAACATTATATGCCTGGGCCAAAGATGCCGCGGGAAATGTTTCATCTTACAAAAGCGCCTCATTAACGCTGAGTATGCCTGATCTGATCGTCTCGGCCGTGAGCAACTGGTCTACAACCATCACTGCATCCCGGAGAAGTTTTTCCATTACCGACACCAATAAAAATCAGGGCAATGCTGCAGCGCCCGTTTCAGTAACAAAATACTATCTATCCACGACCCCCTCCAGGACGGCCAATGCCATACTTCTCGGCGGAACGCGCTCCGTTAAGGCAATTGCAGTAGGTAAAACGTCGAGAGGATCAGCAAAGGTTACCGTTCCCCAGGGGATAGCGAAAACGGTCTATTATGCCATTGCCTGCGCGGATGATAATTTGGTCGTGAACGAAAGCAGCGAATCCAATAATTGCAAGGCGTCATCCCGGAAAATTACCGTTAAATACTGAGGATAAGACGATATTCCAGCAATCGCTGATTTTGCTGATCAAAACCGAAGATTATTCAAAAAGGGGGTTATCCTGACAATACGCTTCTGTTTCACGAAAATGACGGTAAGGAATCGGTTTTGCCGGCTTATGGCGGCATGGTAGAAATACCCGTGTTTGCAGTGATTTGCCGTTCAAAGACCCTTTCAATCCGCTGCCCAGCACACCTCAATAAGAGTAAATTGCATCTTGTAATTAATTACAATTATGGTAATGTGACGCGCGTACTTTTTCACTCAAAAAGTGATCGTAAAAAAACTGCAAAATACTGAAAAGTATTTTTATCTGAAAAGAGGACTTATGAAGAACACATTTCTATTCATTTGGATCATTGTAATGCTCGTTGCATTTTCCTTCCCGTCGATCAGCTTTTCCGCGACGCAGGAGGTTGTCGGCCAATATTGCGACGTGTATACCGGCGATATGAAAAATAAGACCGCCTTGGACGATTTCAAAAAATCTGTAAATGAACATGCCCGAAAAGACGGTTTCAAAAAAATTGTCAAAGCATCGCGTTTAACCAATGTGACGTCTGACTGCATCAATTATGCTGTCAGTCATTACGTGGACAAGGTCACCGTCCTCAGTCACACCGAAAAGACGGAAAACAAAGGAAGACGAATATGTGAAAAGGTGAAAATGACCTATGATTCAGAATCCGTCAGCAAGTATCTCAGTCAGGAATTTTGTTTACAGGGCTGGAATGCGAACGAGGAAAAGGTTCTCTGGTGTTATGACGTCGACACGGCTCTTGAGAGTAAAGAAGGAAAGCTCAATGTCGGGGTGATCATTGAAGCCCAGATGGCCAATATCGATCCCGGCAAAAAGGACCTTTTGGAACAGGAAGAAGAAAAGCAGTTTCTGGAAATGACGCAAATCAACAAGGGCAAATACCAGGTTCTCGACAGGAATGCTTTTATGAAGGCTGCCGAGCAACAGAAAATGTCATTATACGGAATAACGGATAATGATATTTTAAAGTTGGGAAAACTTTTGAATCTTGATGTTGTGGTGCACCGGATCATTAATGACAACGACAGAACAACGAAAGTCAGAAAAATCTCTACGGGAAAAGTTCTTCTAGCCAAAACGTATGTAACAGAGAGCAAAGCACCCGCCGTTGCACCCGATTGGATCAAATATGGCAAGGAAACAAACGGCACCGTTCATTTCTATAAGAAGGGGGAGGCCGTCAAAGACAGTGACGAAAGCATTATCAAGGTATTGAATAAATGGGTGTTCTCAAAAAGAGAGGTGTCCAATGCCATTCAATACCGGCGTGAAAACAGGTTGTCGACCAAAGGGTATGACAAATTATCGCACATGATTTATTTATCGGAAATCGATTGTCAAAGTAAGAGCGAAAGAATGATCTACCTGTATTTATACGACCAGGACGGGAAAGCATTGTATTCCCATAGCTACAAAACCCCGGAATGGAACACGATACAACTTTATTCAAACGGAGAAGCTCTTTTCAAAGCAGTGTGTAGATAATCTTTCGGAAAAAGGTGGACGTTTTTCCGCTCAGCAGAAACAAAGACCGTGCCGAAACGCTCATCAACAGCGAAGTGGCGGCCATCCCGTGATGTCATGAAACCACCTGAAACTATCCTGTTGATCATCAGAAGATCCCTTGGCGATGTCCTGGCCGTCTCTCCGGTGGTCGATATCCTTGCACGCCGATTCGCCTCGGCCTCCATCGACCTGCTGGTCAACCAAGACACGGCGGCGGCGGCAAACCTGTTGAAGGGCATCCGGAACATCATTGCGTTTGATGACGGCGCGCTGAAGACAACCCCTGTGTCCTCTTTCATGATGCAAATCGGATTATTGCAAAAAATATTCCGACGTTATGATCTAGCCATTGCCTTCACGACAAACGAACGAAGTAATCTATACGCATTTTTCGCCGGGCGGACATCGATCGGCGCAAGGGAGAAGGTTTTTGCAAAAAACTGGTGGCACCGTTTGCTTCTTGACGGCGGCTATCTGATCGATCCGCAACGTCATATTCTGGAAAATAATCTTTCCGCCCTGAGCACCCTCGGCATCTCTATCGACAGAATCGTGTTGTCCGCCACATACGCCGGGGCGTCCGGACAAAAAGTGCAGCAGATGTTGAAAGATTTCGGCATGGACCGTTTCATCATTTTTCATCCGTCGGGGCGTTACCGGTGCAAATCCTATCCTGAACAACAGAGAAACAGCCTTTTGCGGTTGCTTGACTCGTTGAATATTCCGATTATCGTCACAGGCGGACACAGCGACATCGACCGGCAGGTTGCCGCCACGTTACCGGAATTGAAAAATGTGCGGTCATTCATCGGCAGACTGTCGCTTGAGGAATGTGCCGCTTTAACCGACCTGGCGCTGGCTTATGTCGGGGTCGACACCTTCAACGCTCATCTTGCCGCAGCCTTCAACAAACCGGTTTTTGTCATGTTCGGCCCGACGATTCCGGAAATCTGGTCGCCCTGGTCAAACGATCTGCAGACAGCGGGGCGCCGGAATGCATCGATGCAGATTTATGGAAACATCACTCTTTTTCAATCCGGCATGGCGTGTGTTCCCTGCGGACACTCCAAATGCAGAGAGACGGACCGGCCATCGCCGTGCATGGAGGCCATCGATCCCCGCAATGTTTTCCATCAGGTCCAACAATGGTTTTTAAATTTGTCTCCGGAAAGTCAGGACAATGCAAAAAATGTTTTACCGGTTTAAAAATTTTTCTACGTGCGTTGTGTGCGATCGGTCTTTTCTATCGGACGGGATGAGGGCGCTCCTGGACGATCCGGAGAAATATCTGCAGCAGGCCGAAGCCAGAACCATCCAAGACAACTTCAAAAACAAAATCGTTTATTTTGAGATCGACAAGAAAAAAGCCGTCATTAAAATTCATAAATACAAATCCGCCTGGCACAGGATCAAACGCTATTTCAGGCAAACGCGGGCGAACAGATCATGGGCATACTCTTTGCTGTTCAACGCGCACGGGATACCTACGCCGCAACCGATTGCCTATAAAGAATCCAGAATCGGGCCTTTGCGCGGCGATTCCTATTTCATCTATGAATGGGTCGAAGGCATCAACGGTGAAGAATATTTCACGAAAAACAAGGCCAATCCGGAAATTGTCGAAAAAGCCATAGACGCCATCGTGGACATGACCCGAACGATTAAAAAACTCGGTCTCATCCACGGAGACATTCGTTTAAAAAATATGGTTTTCAGAGGAGACGACCTTCTGTTAACCGATTTTGATGATACGAAAAAGAGGCAGTGGTACAAGAGCAATTACATGAATAATCGCGATTTCAGAGGGCTGATTGAAGACATTTATTACAATGTGCCTCCGGAAATTCAACCGCTTTTTTTATCCCGCCTGGAATCTGTCGGCGACGATATCCGAAAACTTGTCCGGTCATACAAACATCGTCCTTAAGGGCCGAGTCCGCAAGAGAGCCAATCTTCTCTTGACTTGTTTCCATGGCTTCTCTACAATCTTTTTCGGATGAAGCATATTGATCAGATTTCATTCCAAGAAAATCAGATTGAAAAAATCATAAGGAACAACACGTGACCGCAACCATAGCACCCGCAAAACTTCCGGTGATCCTCTTGTATAATATCGATCCGGGTTGGACGCCGGAAGAGAAAGATGAAGCAATCAAACAATCGGCCGAACTGGGAGATGCCCTCCGCTGCACAGGCCACCCGACGACCCTGGTTACCGTGATTGATAACGACATTGCCGAGCAGCTTCGTCCCTTCGATCCGGCAAAATACATCGTGTTCAACTGGTGCGAGGAACTTCCGGGCATCCCGCACAGCGAATGGAAAGTGGCCAAACAACTGGAGTCGCTGGGTTATACGTTTACCGGTGCCGATTCGGCCGCGCTGTTGCTGGCGCAGGACAAACAGCGGGTGAAGGCCCTGCTGGATCAGTGCGCCATTCCCACGCCTGCATGGAAAATCTTCGATGCGCCTGACCCTCAGGGCTGGAAAATTTTTCCGGCAATCGTCAAACCTCAAAACGAACATTGTTCCGCAGGCATCACGCCCGAGTCTGTTGTTCTGCAACCGACGGATTTGCAAAAACGCATCACCTTTGTGCTCGATCATTATGCGCAACCGGCGCTGGTGGAAGACTTTATTGACGGACGGGAGTTTCATGTTGCCGTATGGGGAAACGAAACCGTCAACGTCCTGCCCGCCGCAGAGATGGACTTTTCCCGCTTCGGAGACCTCAATGACCGGCTCTGCACCTACGAGGCAAAATTTACTCCCGGGTCGCTGCATTATGAAGAGATCAAAACCCTTCTGCCCGCCCCACTGACCACGGGTGAAAAAAAGTCGCTGGAAACGGTTTGCCGCAACGCCTATCGGGCATCCGGATGCCGGGATTATGCCCGCATGGATATACGCTTGCGGGACAATATTTTTTACGTTCTGGATGTCAATCCCAATGCAGATATCAGTTCCGATGCCAGCATGGCCTGCGCTGCGGAAGCGGATGGAATCAGTTATGCCGAAATGGGCAGCCGCATCGTTGAGATGGCCGCAAAAAGGCATCCGGTCCTTGGGAAACTCTTCCGGAGTTGACTTTTAACAGGCGATGGTTTAGACATACGCATATTCATTAAGGGAGTCGCCTTGTCATGAACAAAAAAGATTTTCTCAAAACCAAGATCGAACACATCGATATTAAAAAAATAAACGCGGTGGACATCGTCAGCGCGATGAAAAAAATGTCCTTTTCCGCCCGCGATCTGGCCAATGCCGCCGATATATACGACCGTATGTTGAAAGAAAAAAACTGCGCGGTGATCCTGACACTGGCCGGTTCGACATCCGCCGGCGGCTGCATGCAGGTTTATGTCGATCTGGTGAAAAACAATATGGTGGATGCCATTGTGGCCACCGGCGCATCCATTGTCGACATGGATTTTTTTGAAGCACTGGGATTCAGACATTATCAGGGCACACCGTTTGTGGACGACAAACTGTTGCGCAAGCTCTACATCGACCGGATTTACGACACGTTTATTAGCGAAAACGATTTGCAGGCCTGCGACAAGACCATTAAAACAATCGCGGATGGCCTTGCGCCGCGGCCTTATTCTTCCCGCGAATTCATTGCCGAGATGGGCAGGTACCTCACAAAAAACGCCAAAAAGAACAATTCTCTGGTCCAGGCGGCTTATGAAAACAACGTGCCGGTCTTCTGCCCGGCATTTTCGGACAGTTCCGCCGGTTTCGGCCTGGTCCTGCATCAGCATGAACATCCGGGAAACCATATGTCGATTGATTCCGTCAGGGACTTCCGGGAACTGACCGATATTAAAATCAAAGCGGGAACAACCGGCTTATTGATGATCGGCGGCGGTGTCCCGAAGAACTTTGCTCAGGATACCGTGGTTTGCGCGGAAATACTGGGCTACGATGTCCCCATGCACAAATATGCCATTCAGATTACCGTGGCGGATGTGCGCGATGGTGCCTGTTCAAGCTCAACGCTCAAGGAAGCCAATTCATGGGGCAAGGTCGATTCGTCGTGCGAACAGATGGTTTACGCCGAAGCGACAATGGCTCTGCCCTTGCTGGCCAGTTATGCGTACCACAAAGGCAACTGGAAGAAACGGAAAAAATGGAATTTATCCAGGATTTTCAAATAAATATCTGCCTGCTGTATTCAATAGTTTTTTAATGCATTGGTAACTTTTACGGGCGGAATAACCGTCATTATGGGGAAAATAACCGTTTTTTCTCAAAACGATTTAGGGCCCCGTACGGTCAGACAGTCTCCGTTAAGCCATTAGTTATTAATTTTATTAAATATTATCTTAAAACTTGCCGCGCTGCCCTATCACTCATTTAAGGCGACATTGGGCACATAAATTGCTTAAAGTCATAGAATATGCATCAGCTTTTCTTCATGAATACGCGATTGGCGTGATCAATTGCATTGGTCAGCTCATCACCGAAACCGGCAACGTAACTTGAATAACGATGGAAGACAAAAACGAACGAACAAAATTAACAGAAAGATTGTTTTCTTCTGAAGACAACAATCTTCCATTACTGGCAAAAGATATTATATCGAATGCCGGCGTAGCAATTTATATCGTTCACAACAGTCAATTTGTTTACGTCAGCGAATTATACCAGAAACTCACCGGCTACGCGGAAAAAGAACTTATCGGCGAATATTCCCTCAAAAATATTCATCCTGATGACAGGGATAAAGTCAGGAAACAGGCCATTAAATGCCTGAAAAAAGAAAGTTTTGAGCCCTACGAATACAGATATATCCGCAAAGATAATGAAATCAGATACATTCTGGAAACAGTGGCGCCGATTATCCATAAAGGCGAGCGGGCGACACTGGGCAGTTTTATGGATATCACGGAACGCAAGATCATCGAAGAAAAATACAGAAACATTCTGGAAAATATTCAGGAAGGTTATTTTGAAGTTGATCTTGAGGGGAATTTTACTTTTTTTAATAATGCCGTCTCCCGTGTTCTTGGATATTCCCGGGAAGAATTGATGGGCATGAATAACCGGCAGTACACACCCGACAAGGACTCCGCGCGAAAAGTTTTTCAGGCTTATCATCATGTTTACGAAACAGGTGAGCCGCTGAATGCAGTCGGCTGGCACATCATTACCAAGCAAGGCGCCAAAAGATATATTGAAGGATCCATTTCGTTACTCAAGGATTCTCAAGGCAAACCAATCGGATTTCGCGGTATCACCCACGATGTCACCGAACGTAAAGTGGCCGAAGAAGCGCTGCGTCAAAGCGAAGAAAAGTACAGAAACATTCTGGAAAACATTCAGGAGGCCTATTTTGAAGTTGATCTTGCAGGCAATTTTATCTTCTTTAACGATTCGCTGTGTCGCATCACAGGAGGAACAAGAGAAGAATTAATGGGTGCCAATTACACGCGGTTTTCCGATCCGGCAACGTCAAAAAATGTGTTTCTGGCATTCAATAAAATTTTCAAAACAGGAGAGGCCACGGAGGGATTCGACTGGCTGATTATCAGAAAAGATGGTTCCAAAAAATATATTGAAGCGTCCGCATCCTTAAATAAAGATGCTTCGGGAAAGCCCATAGGGTTCCGGGGAGTCATCCGCGATATTACCGAACGCAAGCGCATTGAACAGGAACTCAATCACATGGCCACGCACGACGCGCTCACCGGCCTGCCGAACCGCCTGATGTTCAGCCAGTTGCTGGATCACGCCATCCAATCCGCGCAACGCAACAAAAAACACCTCGCTGTTTTCTTCATCGATCTGGATCGCTTCAAAATCATTAATGATTCCCTCGGACACGAAGCCGGAGACACTCTGCTCAAAGAGATGGCTTTGCGGTTCAAACAGTCTCTGCGTACCGTCGATATTATCGGACGTCTCGGAGGCGACGAATTCACGATTCTGGTTGAAGATTTTAACGATCTGAAGCAGGTGGAATTTCTGGCCAAGAAGATTTTGAACACCGTCATGCAACCGATTGCGCTCATGGGGGAAGAATGTCGTGTCACCGCCAGTATCGGTATCAGCGTCTTCCCGAAGGACGGACTGGATGAACAGTCCTTAATGAAAAATGCGGACATTGCCATGTACTTTGCCAAATCGGAAGGAAAAAACAATTTCCAGTTTTACTCCGAAAATATCCGCTCCATGTCCAACGAACGGCTGACCATCGAAACCAACCTGCGTCATGCAATGGAACGCAATGAATTTTACCTCGATTACCAGGCAAAACTGGATCTGCAGACCAGGGCAATCACCGGCGTCGAGGCGCTTCTGCGCTGGAATAATCCGTATCTGGGACTGGTCGCGCCGACGCAGTTTATTCCGATTGCGGAGGAGACAGGCATGATTATACCCATCGGCCGATGGGTGATCAAAACCGCCTGCATGCAGAACGTCGCCTGGCAGAAGCAGGGACTGCCGCCCGTCTGCATGTCGGTCAACCTGTCGCTTCGTCAACTCATGTATGAAAACTTTGCAGAAGATGTCAAAACCATTCTGAATGAAACGCGCATGGCTTCGGAACTACTGGAGCTGGAAATCACCGAAAGCACGGTCATGCACAACCCCAAACGTCTTGTCCCGATCCTGTCAAAATTAAAGAAAATGGGAATACGGATGGCAATTGATGATTTCGGCACGGGTTACTCTTCGCTTGCACAGATCAAAAACTTCCCGATCAACACGCTGAAAGTAGACCGATCATTTATCCGCAATCTTCCGCAGGATACCGATAATAAAGCCATCACGGAAGCGGTGATTTTTATGGGCAAATCGTTGAAACTCAAAGTTGTCGCCGAAGGCGTGGAAACCAGGGAACAGGCGAAATTTCTTAAAGATCAGATCTGCGACGAAATGCAGGGCTTCTATTTCAGCAAACCCATCGGGCCTGACGGCTTTGCCGATCTTCTTCGCGAAAATTCTGTTTCGGGAACAGATCCCGGCCGTCAATAATTTTTTTGTAAAAAACAACCGGCATTATTGTGTCATCTGCAAAAATCAGTTTTTCGCCAGACATTCTTCCAGCGGGGAAATATCCACGGATCCCTTGTCGTTGACATTGTTTTTGAATTGTCTGACGCCTTGAGCGACCGAATGAAGATTCGAAGGTGAGGTGACTGCACAGGCGTTCATTTCCGAGAGTTTTTCGATATCGGATGCCAGAAAATCAAAAATTCCGGTCACCGCCGCCTCCACAATATCGGACGTGACGAGATTTGCGCGTCCTTCTCCGTACAGATCAAACGCAAAGCTTTTTATGGCCATGCTGTCGATAATCTGAGTTACGGTATATGCGACGTCATAAATTCTATCATACGTGATATCGGGAACACGACCAAGTCCGAATAATAACAGGATTTCCGAACCGATCCTTTCCGGAAAAGGAATAACAACTTTTTCCTTAAAACCGCCGCCGATTCTTCCATTTTTGATTTCCCGGGAAAGCATGCCATTGAGACGCCAGTCGATCAAACCGCCGATGCCGCGCGGCGGCTTTTCGTCTTCAAAGATGCCGAGCGCCAAACATTTATGTTTTGGAAGATCGGGGTTTTCTATCGAGAGACTTAGCTGCATTTTTTTTATTTAATTTCAGATTGAGAGCGTCGAGTATGCCGTTGATGAACGATCCGGAGTTTTCCGACCCGAAGATTTTTCCCAGATCAATGGCCTCATTCATCGTGACCTTCGGAGGAATATCATCACAGTAGAGCAATTCAAATACGGCAAGACGTAATATGTTGATATCCACGCGGGACATTCGCCCCAACGACCAGTTATCCGAACATCCGGCAATGAGTTGATCCAGTTCTTTCCTGTGGTCGCATGTTCCCATCACGAGAAAGGCGGCAAAATCCTTGGCAGATTTTGGTGCAACAAAATTACCCCAGAAAAGATCCAGGGCTTCCTGCGCCGGAATATCGACAAAATTAAGACTGTAAAGAACCTGTAAGGCAATTTCTCTTGCCTTTCGCCGCCCGCACATCAATTTTCAACCTCAAAGAACCAGAACATCCGATCATTTCTGTACTGTTGCCGTCAGAAAAAACGGCATTGCAACATCAAATTTTTTTGAACAAATCCACCATCTCAATGGCTGTCATCGCTGCGTCGGCCCCTTTATTGCCCGACTTCGTTCCCGCACGTTCGATAGCCTGTTCAATGGTGTCCGTTGTCAACACACCGAAAACAACGGGCACTTCCGTTTCAAGGCCGACAACGGCAATCCCCTTGGAGACTTCGGCACTGATATATTCGAAATGCGGCGTTGCACCGCGGATAATGGCCCCCAGACAGATGACGGCATCAAATCGACCGCTCTTGGCCAGTTTCTTTGCCGTCAGCGGCAGTTCAAAAGAGCCGGGAACTTTATAAATGACGATATCCTTTTCTTCTGCACCGGCCCTGATCAGCGCGTCGATAGTCCCTTCGATTAATCTGCCGCATATAAAATCATTGAAACGGCTGGCCACGATGCCAAACTTCATTCCCTTTGCAACGGTCTTTCCTTCAATTATTTTCAGCATAGTTCTTAACCATCCTTACGTTTTATTTTAGCCTTGCGGTGTAAAATCTATATTTTCAAAAGGTGCCCCATCTTTTTTTTCTTTGTTTTCATGTAGTGAATGTTGTTTTCATTGGGATCGATTTCGATGGGAACGCGTTTGACCACTTCGATACCGTATCCTTCCAGACCGACAATCTTCTTCGGATTGTTTGTCAGGAGACGCATTTTGCGCACGCCCAGATCAGCCAAAATCTGAGCACCGATGCCATAATCGCGTAAATCCGGTTTGAATCCGAGTTCGATATTGGCCTCCACGGTATCCTTGCCCTGTTCCTGCAGAGCATAAGCTTTGATCTTGTTGACCAGTCCGATGCCGCGGCCTTCCTGGCGCATATAAACGATAATGCCCTTGCCTTCTTTTTCCACCATGTTCATCGCACGATGAAGCTGGTCGCCGCAGTCGCAGCGCAACGACCCGAAAAGATCTCCGGTCAGGCATTCGGAATGAACCCGGACCAGGACTTCGTCATCTTCTTTAATATCGCCTTTCACCAGGGCGATATGCTGCCAGTCGTCAACTTCATTTTCATAAACGATCATTTTAAAATCGCCGCCGAAACTGGTCGGCAAGGTCGCTTCCGCCATACGTTTGATAAGCGATTCATTCTGCATCCGGTAATCGATAAGGTCGGCAATTGTCACTATTTTTAACTTGTGTTCCTTGGCAAATATTTCCAAATCCGGCATCCTAGCCATGGTGCCGTCATCCTTCATAACTTCACAGATCACGCCGGCCGGTGTCAAACCGGCAAGTCGGCATAAATCCACCGACCCTTCCGTCTGCCCCGTCCGGACCAGAACCCCCCCTTTTTTGGCACGGATAGGAAAGACATGTCCGGGACTGACCAAATCATCCGGTTTGGCCTCCGGATTCACAGCCGCCTGAATCGTTGTTGCCCGATCCGCTGCGGATATACCGGTGGTGACGCCATGGCGCGCTTCGATGGAAATGGTAAAAGCGGTGCCGAAACGGCACTGATTATCCTGAACCATTTGTTTCAGATGAAGCTTATCCGCCATATCTTCATTAAGGGTCAGACAAATCAAACCGCGGCCGTAGCGGGCCATAAAGTTGATGGTTTTAGCCGTGGCAAATTGCGCTGCCATGCAAAGATCCCCTTCGTTTTCACGATCTTCATCATCAACAAGAATGATCATTTTCCCGTTTTTGATATCTTCTATTGCTTCCTGTATTGTGCTGATTGCCATTCGTCTTTCCTTTATTCCTTAAAAACCGTGTTTCACAAGGAAATCCTTATCGATCCCCTTATTTGATTGCAATAAGTTTTCCACGTACCGGCCTAAAATATCCGTTTCAATATTCACCCACTCCCCTTCTTTGCGGGTTACCAGGGTGGTATTGACCGCCGTGTGCGGGATAATATTAACATAAAACCGGCTTTTTTCAAGTTTGTTCACCGTTAGACTGATGCCGTCAATCGCCACCGAACCTTTTTCCACAATGTAGCGGGAAATCGTATCATTCATCTCGACAGCGATAATCAGTGAACCCGATTTTTGCATCCGGGACAGGATTCTTGCCGTGGCATCGACATGCCCCAGAACAAAATGTCCGCCGACAAAACCGCCAACACGCAGCGATTTTTCCAGATTCACCTTATGCCCCGCCTGTAACAATTTAAGCGTCGTTCGGGACAGCGTCTCCGCGGAAACATCCGCCTGAAAATTATTTTGCTGCAGGGAGGTGACGGTGAGGCAGGCTCCGTTCACGGCAATACTGTCGCCAAGCGAAACGTCTTCCAGACTGATGCCGGCGTCAATGTCCAGAACCGCATCTGCGCCCTTCATGGTCAAACGCCTCACCTTGCCCAGTCCTTCTACGATTCCGGTAAACATGATTACTTTTTACCTTTGCTTAAAAGATCCTTCAGCTCCGACATGAACTCACCGACATCGCGAAACTGCCGGTAAACGGACGCAAATCGGACATAGGCGACGCCGTCGAAATTTTTCAACTCGCTCATGATCTTTTCTCCAATGACCGTGGACGAAATTTCTTCGGCCTGCATTTCCTGACAGGCCTGTTCAATGTTTTCGACAAGTTTGTCAATCGCCTCCATGCTGATCGGTCGTTTCTCGCAGGCTTTTTTGATGCCGGTCAGAATTTTCTGCCGGTCAAACTGCTCGCGGCGACCGTCTTTCTTCACCACCATGGGCAGAACGTCTTCCACGTATTCATAGGTAGTGAAACGCTTGGTGCACCCCAGGCATTCCCGGCGCCGGCGAACGGCTTTCCCGTCCTTGCTGATTCGAGAATCAATCACCTTATTTTCCGTGTGACCGCAAAAAGGGCATTTCATGATGATGTCACCTTATGTGGTTAAAGTTGCTCTACGCGGATCCCCGCTTCTTTGAGCATCTCCGCAGCCAGTTGATCATGATAACCGTCACGGATGACGACACGGATGATCCCGGCATTAATGATCATTTTGGCACAAATGACACAGGGGTGATTCGTGCAATACAGCGTCGATCCTTTCGTGCTGACGCCGTGCAGCGCCGCCTGAATAATCGCATTCTGCTCCGCATGCAGCCCGCGGCATAATTCGTGACGTTCGCCGGAAGGAACCTTCAACTGTTCCCGAAGACAGCCGATATCGAGACAGTGCTGAAGCTTGGAGGGAGCGCCGTTGTATCCGGTGGCCAGAATTCGGCTGTCCCGAACCAGTCCGGCCCCTACCGATCTCCGGCAACAGGTACTGCGCCTGGAAACAAGGTCGACAATATCCAGAAAATAACTGTCCCAGTCCGGTCGTTTTTTTTTCTTCTCCCGCAAAACGGCTGCTGACGATTTTATTTCCATCATAATCGCTTTCGATCAAAAAAAATGGTCCGTGTTTTAATTTTTCAGCCGCCCCTGATACAGCGGAAAACGATCGCAAAGGACTTTGATCTTCTGTGCAACCGATGTGATTTTCTGCTCGCTACTGATGTTTTTAATCACGTCAGCAATACACGACGCAATTAAACGCATTTCATCTTCCTTCATGCCTCTTGTGGTCACGGCGGGCGTGCCGATTCTGATACCGCTGGTCACCTGAGGCCCCTTCGTATCAAAGGGAATGCCGTTCTTATTGACGGTGATGGAGGCGCGATCCAGAGCGTCCTGCACGTCCTTTCCGGTGACATTCTTGTCGGTCAAGTCAACCAGCATGAGATGATTGTCGGTGCCGCCGGACACCAGCCGGAATCCCTGATTCCTCAGTTCATCCGCCATCGCCTGAGCGTTTTTAATGATCTGTGCCTGATATTCCTTGAATGCCGGCTGAAGCGCTTCCTTGAAGGCAACCGCCTTGGCGGCAATAACATGCATCAACGGGCCGCCCTGCATGCCCGGGAAAACTCTGCTGTTAAGTGTTTTTGCGTAAGCTTCCTTGCACATGACCACACCGCCGCGCGGTCCGCGCAACGTTTTATGCGTTGTTGTAGTGACAAATTCGCAAACCGGAACCGGAGAGGGATGCAATCCGGTGCAAACCAGACCGGCGATATGCGCAATATCCGCCATAATCACGGCGCCGACTTCATCGGCGATTTTGCGGAATTTATCAAAATCGATGGTTCGCGGGTAAGCACTGGCGCCGACGATAATCATTTTGGGCTTGTGTTCCTTGGCCAGTTTTTCCACTTCGTCAAAATCAATGGTTTCTGTTTCCCGGTTCACACCGTAGGGGACAATCTTATAAAACTTGCCGGAAAAGTTGGCCGGACTGCCGTGAGAAAGATGCCCGCCGTGAGACAGGTTCATTCCCAGAATGGTGTCGCCCGGCTGTGCGACGGCAAAATACACCGCCATGTTCGCCTGTGTTCCCGAATGCGGCTGAACATTCACATGATCGGCTCCGAAAAGTTTTTTGCAGCGCTCAATCGCCAGACTTTCCGCAATATCCACGTATTCACAGCCGCCGTAGTAACGTTTTTCCGGATACCCTTCCGCGTATTTGTTGGTCATCACGGAGCCCTGCGCTTCCAGCACCGCTTCACTGACAAAATTTTCGGAGGCAATCAATTCGATTTTTCCCGCCTGACGGCGTGTTTCCAGATCAATGGCCTTCATTACTTCCGGATCAACTTTTTCTAAAAAAGACATGAAAATTTTTCTCTCCTTCGTTCTAAATTCTGCTTATTGCACCATCCCCGTTTCGCTTCACACCAGGGATAATTTCCAATCCCGATATATCGGAATGGGATCATTCGTCCAACAAATTTCAGCGAGCTACGCTTTATGAAATTGGGACTCATTAAATTTCTTAAATAACAAAACCGCATTGACGCCGCCGAAACCGAACGTATTGGACATGGCCGTATGGATTGCCTGACGACACGCCGTGTTGGGTACATAATTCAGATCACACCCTTCACCGGGATTGTCGAGGTTTATCGTCGGCGGAATAACGCTTTCCTGCAGGGATTTCACTGCAAAAATCGCTTCCACGCCGCCCGCGGCACCCAGCATATGACCGGTCATGGATTTGGTAGAGCTGACCAACAATGTTTTCGCGTGATCCCCAAATAGAGATTTAATCGCCTGCGTTTCGTATAAATCATTAAGAGGCGTTGATGTTCCGTGCGCATTAATATAATCGATGTCTTCGGGATTCAGACCGGCATCCTGTATCGCAACCCGCATACAGCGGGCAGCACCTTCATGACCGGGTGGCGGTGCAGCCATATGAAAAGCGTCAGAGGTACAACCGTATCCGGCCAGTTCCGCATAAATTCGCGCCCCTCTGTTGAGTGCAAAGGATAACTCCTCCAGGATGACAATGCCGCTGCCTTCGCCGATGATGAAACCGTCGCGGTCTTTGTCAAACGGCCTGCTGGCTTTCTGAGGATCGTCGTTTCTTACCGACAGCGCCCGCATGGATCCGAAACCGCCGACGGCCAGTTGCGTCACCGCGGCTTCAACTCCTCCGGCAATCATGACGTCGGCATCGCTGTAGGCAATGGTTTTGTAGGCATCACCGATGGCCGATGTTCCCGACGCACAGGCTGTCACAGCACAATTGATGGGACCTTTGGCCCCGAATCTGATGGACACCTGGCCGGATGCGAGATTAGCAAGAATGGCAGGAACGGCAAAGGGAGAAATTTTGCGCGGACCGGAATCAAGGAGATTTTTAAATTCTTCTTCCAGAGTCGCCAGCCCCCCGATGGCGGAACCGATGATCACACCCGTTCGTTCGGAAATATCGGAACCAATCGTCAGGCGGGCATCCGCCAGCGCCATCTCGGAAGCGGCGATGGAATAAAGAAGGAAGTTATCATAACGACGGGCTTCCTGTTTGCTGACATATTGCAGAGGATCGAAATTTTTTATTTCACCGGCAATTTTTGTTTTAAACGCGGTGCTGTCAAATTTTGTGATCAGGCCGATGCCCGACTTACCCGCAATCGCAGCCCCCCATGATTCATGTAATGAATTTCCCAAGGGGGTCAACGCACCAAGACCTGTTACGACCACACGTCTCTTCATGGGTTTAAGTCCTGCACGGCTTTTTATTGAACGCCTTTCTGTCTCAGAAAATCAACCACGTCTTGAATCGTGGCAATTTTTTCCAACTCCTCGTCAGCTATTTCTATACCAAAAGCCTCTTCCATTTCCATAAGGAGCTCAACAATATCCAGAGAATCCGCTCCCAAATCGTCAATAAAAGATGCTTCCAAAACGCATTCTTCCTTTGTGACGTCAAGCTGCTCCACAATAATATTAATGACTTTTTCTTCTAACGTCATGCACCATCCTCCTCACGTGTATGATTGCTTACCAATTTGGATCCATGTGCTTCTTTTATCATCGCCCTCCGGGAATCATTCTGGTTCCGGTTTAAAAGAAGACTATTTGCTCACCAATGGATTACAGACACATTCTGCTCTGTTTGAAGTTTTTCAAAATGACTTTTTAGTCATTCTTTTCCGCTTTTCTGTATTCTCTGCCTTTGTACGTTTCGCAGGTCGGACAAATGCGGTGAGGCATCTTGGGTTCATTGCACTGTGGGCATACGGACATGGACGGCGATTTCAAAAAATCGTTCGCCCTTCGCTGGTTTCGTCTGGTTTTGGAATGTCGCTTTACTGGATTTGGCATAATTCACCTTTTTCTATAATTAGTTTTTTATTTTAAAATTTTTTAATACCGCCATACGGGTGTCCCTGACATCTTTTTCGCACTGGCAGGACGCGGCATTCAAATTGGTGCCGCAACGCTGACACAGCCCTTTGCACTCTTCGCGGCAAAGAATTTTAATCGGTATCTGCAAAATGATTTGTTCACAGATAATGGGCGCCAGGTCAATAAAATCTCCCTGGTAGCTGCTGATTTCCAATTCTTCCGGTTTAAGTTCTATCTCCTCTTTTTGTTCCGCTTTCACTGGAATCAAGGTATAGGTAAAGTTACTGCAGATGGTCAGCCTGGTTCTTTCCAGACAACGGCTGCAGTCGGCATCAATCAGCGCTGAAAAGTTTCCCTTGATGAAAACAGTGCCTGACGTTTTTGTGATCATACAATCCACATCAATGGTTTCCAAAGCAAAATCAAGGCGTTCTTCCTTGTGAAAGCACGTTTTAAACCAGGCATCGCCTTCGGAAAAAACAAAGCGCTGTCCTTCTTCCGGAATCAGCAAAACGTTAATTTTCAAAGAATTAGACATAGATAGCCCGTTGTCTGAAAAATATCTTAAATTTAACCTTGCGAGTAAATTATAAAATCTTTTCATTGTCAAGTATAATTTATTGACTCCGGTTATGCAATAAGCATTTAATTTTATATTTGATTTCAATTCTAAACAATCGCGCGGCCGGATGAAATCATAAATATTTTCATGGTGCTTGACAAAAGCATGCTCTCAACTCTATAAGGCTATAAAAAACAGGACATAAACATGCAAAAAATCAGAACTCGCTTCGCCCCTTCTCCCACCGGTTTTTTACATATCGGCGGGGCAAGAACCGCTCTTTTCAACTGGCTTTATGCCCGCCATCTTGGCGGCCAGTTTATTCTGCGCATTGAAGATACGGACCGGCAGCGCTCCACGGAAGAATCAACAAAAGCAATTCTCGATGCCATGTCCTGGCTGGGGCTGAACTGGGACGAAGGACCGCATTTTCAGGCCCAACGGGTACAACTGCACCGGGACATGGTGAAAAAATTAATCGATGAAGGCAAAGCCTATTACTGCACCTGTTCGCCGGAAGAACTCGAGATTAAGCGCAAACAGGCGCTGGCTAACGGTAAGAAACCGAAATACGACGGAACATGCCGTAATAGAAGCCTGGCGAAATCGGCAAACAGCGTGGTGCGCTTCCGCTCCCGAGACGACGGCGCAACCGTTGTGGAAGATATGATCAAAGGAAACATCATTTTTAATAACGAAGAGCTTGATGATTTGATTATCGAGCGCAGCGACGGCTATCCCACGTACAATTTTGCCGTTGTCATTGATGATGCCCTGATGAACATCACCCATGTCATCCGCGGAGATGATCATGTCAACAACACGCCGCGGCAGATCCAGCTTTATGAGGCTCTCGGTTTTGATGTCCCAAAATTTGCCCACGTCCCGATGATACTGGGAAGCGATAAAACGCGTCTGAGCAAACGTCACGGCGCCACGTCGGTCATGGCCTATAAGGAGCTGGGTTTCCTGCCGGAAGCGTTGGTTAATTATCTTGTACGTCTGGGTTGGGCTCATGGCGATCAGGAAATTTTTTCGACGGCGGAGCTCATCGAACGCTTCAGCATGGACGCCATCGGCAAGTCGCCGGCTGTCTTCAACCCCGAGAAACTGCTCTGGCTCAACGCTCATTACATAAAAGAAGCTTCTGTTGAAAGACTGATGGAAGAGATGAAGCCCTTGTGGCCGTCGGTTATCGATACCGGAAACACGGATTTCATCAGAAAAGTGATTGCCGATTTTCAGCCGCGGGTCAAAACCCTGATGGAACTGGTCCAGTCGTCCGATTTTTACTTCGCCGATGAAATTCATTATGACAAAGAAGCGGCGCAAAAATTTCTGACGCGGGACATTGTCGATCATATGAAGGCGATTGCGAATACGATTTCATCCGTGCAACAGTTCAGCAAGGAAAGTCTGGAAGAGTTTTTTAAAACATTTACTCAGACCCAAAATATAAAATTCAAATTGATCGCCCAGCCGCTGAGAGTGGCCTTGACGGGAAAAACGGTCAGTCCGGGTATTGACGAAGTGATGGTAACGTTGGGTAAGGAACGTGTCATTAAAAAAATTAATAAAGCGATAGCGTATATTGAATCGCTTGCCTGATCCTTATCGCCGACTCAGAGCGGTCCAATTTTAACTTGACTTTTACAGGCTGATTCAATAGATAGTCAAGCCTCAACGAGGCAGGAATACCGCGAAAAACGAGCGTTGAGTGCATCCGCTCAGAAACATAAAAACATGCCGCCATGGTCCCATCGTCTAGTGGTTAGGACGCTGGCCTCTCACGCCGGAAACCGGGGTTCAAGTCCCCGTGGGACTACCAGAATAAAATCAAGTATTTATAAATATTTTTAATTTATTATTCAATATATTTATTCACTATTCCCAACACTATTCCCAACACTATTATCAAGTTTAAATTTCCCCGATATTACCTCTGACAACCCATGTCTCAAGTATCCTATAACCAGCTTATCAAAAAAAGCTAAGATAATATTATAATAATACGGAATAACGTAAGTAATAACGGATTACCGCTTTATTTTATCAATTAATCTGAAATTAATTTTTTGATAATATAATAAAAAAAGTCAATCTATTAAATAATAATATAGTTATATTGAATATATATCTAAATATCTATCCTGTTTTTTTCTTTGACCATTAAAATGGCACATTCTTTTCTTTAATCAATGACAACAAATTTGGAGGAAGCTAGGATGAATGAAAAAATTTTATATGTCACTGAGAAGGAGGTTAGTCGGATGACCTCAAGGGCATTATCGACATTGCGAAATGATAGGTTCCTTAATCGGGGTATACCTTATTACAAGATCGGCCGATCAGTTAGATACTTAAAAGCGGACGTGATTGATTTTATGGAGGCCGGCAAAATCATGACCCTATCAAAACAAGAAACAAAACTTGGGCAGGAATCAACCATGAAGAACGGATGACCGGCGACAGTGAAAAATTTTAGCTGAAAATGGATTATTGGGCGCTAGTCGCCAACACCAGCAGACATAAAACAGGAGGTTATTTTATGTTTAATTTAGATGGGAAAAATATTGACGGCAAACATCCTATAATTTTCGATTTCATATATTCACGAGATTATTCAGATGGGTATGGGTACTTCAAGGGAGACAAAGAGGCAATTAGCTATGCACAAGCAGTCGGCAAAAATCAAAAAATGAAATTTAAAAAATATGGCATTGTCCCAAAAGCATTAGTCCAGATGATGGCACAGTACTGGAGTTTTCAAGGTAAAAAAAATCCCAGTTACCGCAACGTGACCTATGGCGAGTTTTTGACATTACTTATTAATGGTCCTTATAAAAGTGAGGCAGGGAAACAGGTAGGGGAAAAATTTTATCGGGATCTTCTCATTAAGGATATGCCATGGATTAAACGGTCATTCGCCATGGCTGATAAACTCTATGGCAGATAATATTTATTAATAGGGATAAATTTAGAAAGAAGTGAGGTGATGCTTATGCGTGAATAAAAAATGAAGTGAGTTGAAAGCGGCGAAAATAAACTGGCCGGTTCCTGGCAACAGGGATCGGTTTTTTTATTTCCGGGAACCTTAAACCATTTAACCAAAATTCCATAAGGAGGAATTTGAAGATGACAGATAAAATTTTAACAACAAAAGAAGGCAATGACCTTCCTAAACCGGCAAGTGAAGCAACGGAATCAAAAGCTGTAGTGGTGCCTCAACCGACTGCGCCCATGGTGCCTGCAGAACCTGAGACCGAACTCTGGTCTTATATGGGGACTGACAACACGGGTTTCACTGATATTGCAATAGTCAGTGTTGAAGATGAGGATCGTCAATTAATTAAAACCTGGATGGGCAAAATAAAAAAAACCCAAAAGGGCCAGAAGATATCGTATGAAAATGACATTCAAGAAGGTATTTCTTTAATTAAAAGCATTTCCTGCGAGGCGAATAAACTTATTAACATTGCTAACAGGAATTTTGCTGACAGGGCAATTTCAATAGGCATGATTTGTCACAGGCTGAAGCAATTGATTCGCGGTGACAAAAGACCATGGGCCGTATGGGCGGAAGAAAATCTGCCGTTTATAGCCAAAAGGAATAGAGAAAAATATATGCTTTTAGCCAGTAGACCCGATTGCTGGCCATTTTCATTTCTCGGTGTTGACAGGCTTGAAATGCTTTGTTCCGTTACCAAGGATATTGAAGGCACAAATCGGATCGGTGATTTATTTAAGAAATATGAGATTCCATACGATGAAAACATGGAAATAAGTATGGGCGAATTCAAGACCATGATTGACGCCGCAATTAATCATGAGCGGCTAGTCAATAATGGCCTTACAATTAATTTCAACCTTGTAACCAACATTGTCAATCTAGGCGTGGACTTTGACAAGGCCTTGATTCAGAGAATGAAGGATGTTCGTGACTGCGGGGGAAATCCGGAAAACCTGCTTCAGAAAATTGCATTAACCGGAGGCAAGGAAGACACGGAGTCTTCTCCCGAAAAGCGTCTGCAAGATTTTAATCACCTGTCCAATCGGCTGATCAAAACCTTGGATTTTATCGTGGCTGATCAGAACCAATTGGCAAAGATTGACCGTGACACTTTCAGACTGCTGATTGAGAAGCTCGCAAGCATTCAGGAATTGGGAATCTTGAATGAAGATGAGGAAAAGGCTGCGTAACTTTTAACCATAGCCTCCCGTTGTCTTATGATGGCGGGGGGCTTTTTTATTTAAGGAGGAAATAAGATGAGAATTTGTCAAGCATCAATGAGTTCAAGGATTTTAAAGCGTTACTGGGACCTTTTTAAGGAATTATTAAATATCCTTTTGTCGTTTGCCTACGCGGGTCCGGATTTTGAGGAGATTCTTGTTAAGCGTCGTCACATGGTAGGCAACATCGTTTTGGATTCCGGAACATGGACTGCTTCAAAAGGTAATTCCAACATAACTCTGGCCGGCCTTATTTCGTATATCCAGACAGTAGGGCATCTTTTCGACGGGTATTTCAATTATGACATAGACTTTTCTGACCGAGGCTTTGTTAACAATATCGTTAACCAGATAATAATGGAAAGAGCCGGTCTGCATCCCATACCGGTCATCCACAATTTGTTTGATGCGGAAATCGACTATTACATTGACTCGGGAAAGTACGATTTCTTGGCTCTCGGTTCCCGCCAAATCACGAACTTCGACGATTTGGCATACGCAGTATATCGAATTAAAAAGGGCAATCCGGCAATTAAAATTCACTGGTTTGGCGGTAGCCGGTATGAATGGCTCTGCAATCTGCCCATAGCAAGTTGTGATACCTCTTCGTGGGGCACGGTGGGGAAGTTCGGTTTCATCAGGTATTGGAACCCACATGTTCCCGGAATCAATAAAGGCCATTCAATCTATACAAGCGGAGTCGTCAAGGATATTGAGGAAGGCAAATATGAGTATGTAACCTATCCATGGCGCAGCGATCTCGATGCCTTCATCCAGAATACCTTTGGCCTGACCTTTCAGGACTTATGTGGATATGAAGCGGCCTTCAATATGCAATTGATCAATACAAGGTTTTACGCGGAACAGGAACGGCGGATTAATGAAGAACGCGTCAGGCGAGGAATAGCGTTGGAATAACAGGCGCAGGAGTCTGCGCATGAAAAGGTGATAACTATACCTTAACGGATGAGTTTTATCGCGGATGAGTTAAGTGGTAATGTAACAATTGTGCTGTTTGACAAAAAGGCTCACTTCTCTTCGAGGGACTTGAGCCTTTTCATTTCTTTAAAATATTAAAATACTTAAAAAGGGAGTTTAATATGATTAATCTTAAAAGAGACAAGAAAAACCATTGTGTAACTATTGGGAAAAAAGAATTTGAGATTGATGAGGCCTGTAATGGCCGGATGTTTGCTGAGTGTGATGTAGAAGATCTTTGCGGAGTCTCTGCGGCTTCTTTTCCACGGAATTTGCTACTTCGGGTCAACAGTATTGACGGGTTTGGCACCCTCTTTTTTGATGCGGCGGAAATCTCGGCATATAAA